>Ga0335084_10000546_pt1 | contig 32217 bp, 28 predicted proteins | sample Lox_Sample_44_FD_206721 | JGI IMG/M metagenome (GOLD analysis project Ga0335084, IMG submission 206721) | Soil microbial communities from Loxahatchee National Wildlife Refuge, Florida, United States - Lox_Sample_4.4 | ecosystem: Environmental > Terrestrial > Soil > Wetlands | place: USA...
TCTGGGTCACGTTGATCACCGCGCCGCCGATGTGGAACGGTTCGCTGGGCAGCAGGATCGGATAGGGCTTGTAGTTGGGCTTCCAGATGATCATCGCCAGCGTCTGCAGCAACAGGCTCATGCCCATGGCGGTGATCAGCGGCGCCAGCCGCGGCGCGTTGCGCAGAGGGCGGTAGGCGATCTTCTCGATCGTGAAGTTGAGCGCCGCGCACACCACCACCGCGACGACCAGCGAGATCAGCAACTTCAGCCAGCCGGGCAGCGCGGAGTCGGCCAGCAGCTGGATCACCGTCCAGCTCGACAGCGCGCCGACCATCAGCACCTCGCCGTGCGCGAAGTTGATCAGGTTGATGATGCCGTAGACCATCGTGTAGCCCAGAGCGACCAGCGCGTACACGCTACCCAACACCAGACCGTTGATGATCTGCTGCAGAAGAATGTCCATCGACCCTTCCTCGCCGTCCGGACCCGATGGGGGCCTGCACGGACGGCGCGATTGTAGGAGTGCAGTTTTCGCGCCAGGGCGGGGGATACCCGCTGGCCTGTCGGCGGCGGAGCACCCCTGAAACGCCGCGGTCCCCGCGCCGCCGCGGCCCTTGCACCCCTTCAGTCCGGGTCGGAAACCTTGCGCTCGAGCGCGCGCAACTGGGCCAGCCGCTCGGCAATGCGCTGCTCCATGCCGCGGTCGACCGGCCGGTAGAAGGACTGCGGCGCCACCCCGTCGGGCCAGTAGGTCTCGCCGGCCGCGAACCCCTCGGGCTCGTCGTGCGCGTAGCGGTAGCCCTTGCCGTAGCCGAGCTGCTTCATCAACCGGGTCGGTGCATTGCGCAGGTGCAGCGGCACCGGCCTTGTGCCGTCTTCGCGCACGAACGCGCGCACGGCGCCCCACGCGGTGTAGGCGGCGTTCGACTTCGGCGCCACGGCCAGGTACACCACCGCCTGCGCCAGCGCCAGCTCGCCCTCGGGGCTGCCCAGCCGCTCGTAGGACTCGGCCGCGTCGAGCGCCATCCGCAGGCCGCGCGGGTCGGCCAGGCCGATGTCCTCGCTGGCCATGCGGATCACGCGGCGCGCCACGTAGCGCGGATCGACGCCGCCGTCGAGCATGCGCGCCAGCCAGTACAGCGACGCGTCGGGGTCGGAGCCGCGCACCGCCTTGTGCAGCGCCGAGATCGAGTCGTAGAACTGCTCGCCGCCCTTGTCGTAGCGGCGCAGCATCTCGCCCAACGACCGCTCCAGCAGGGGTTCGTCGTAGACCGCGGCGTCGCCGGCCATCGCGATCAGGTTCTCGTAAGCATTGAGCAGCCGCCGGGCGTCGCCGTCGGCATAGCCGATCAGGCGATCGCGCGCGGCATCGGTCAGGTCGCCCGCCTTGACGAGAGCCTTGGCGCGCGACAGCAGCTCGGCCAGGTCGTCGGGCTCCAGCGGGTACAGCACGTGCACGGTCGCCCGCGACAGCAGTGCCGAGTTGACCTCGAACGACGGGTTCTCGGTGGTGGCGCCGATGAACGTGAACAGCCCGGATTCGACGTGCGGCAGGAAGGCGTCCTGCTGCGCCTTGTTGAAGCGATGCACCTCGTCGACGAACACGACCGTGGCGCGGCCGGCGCTGCGCGCGGCGCGCGCCCGCTCGACCGCCTCGCGGATCTCCTTGACCCCCGACAGCACGGCCGACAGCACGATGAACTGCGCATCCACCATGCCCGCCACCAGGCGCGCCAGCGTGGTCTTGCCGACACCCGGCGGACCCCACAGGATCATCGAGTGCAGGCGTCCCGATTCGAACGCCACGCGCAGCGGCCGGCCGGGCCCGAGCAGGTGGCGCTGGCCGATCACCTGGTCGAGCCGCTGCGGCCGCAGGCGGTCGGCCAACGGCGCGTCGGGCGACGGCACGTCGCGTCGCGCCTCGTCGTCCGGCGCCTCGAACAGCGAATCCTGCGCGCTCACTGCACTACCTTGCGCGCTGCACCGCGCGTTCACGCTTGGGGCGGCCGGGCGCGCTCATGCACCATTGTGTCAGCGCGCCGGCCGGCCCCGCGTCACTGCTGGATGACGTCGGCGCCCTTGGGCGGCGTGAACTGAAACGTGCCGTCGGGCAGCTTGACGTTCTGTTCGAGCGCCGAGAAGCTCAGGCGCGAGCGCTGGCCGAACGCATCGGCGATCTCGAGCGCCGCCAGCGTCGAACCCTTGAAGCCGACGCGCAGCGCCTTGATCGGCCCGTCCTTCACGCGCGGCGTGGCCTGGGCCCACTCGAGGCCGTCGGATGCCGGCGCCGCCTCGAGCTCGAACTCGGTGTCGAGCGTGCCGCCGGCCAGCAGCGCGGCCGGCGTGGCGCCGAGCGCCTGCGCCAGTGGCCGCACCGTGACCTGATTGAGGTCGACGTCGTAGAGCCACACCTTCTGGCCGTCGGCGACGATCAGCTGCTCGAACGGCTTGGCATAACTGAAGCGAAAGCGGTTAGGGCGCGCGAACTCGAACTGGCCCGACGAGTCCTTCTTCTTCGCGCCGTCGGCCGACGTGACGGTCTGCGTGAAGCTCGCGCGGCCCGACTTCACGTGGCTGACGAAGTCGCGCAGCAGCTCGACGGCATCGGCGCGCGCCGCGGCGGCGGCCGCCATCGCCAGTGCGAACACCAGCGTCTTCATTCGTCGCGCTTGGGCACCAGGATGTCGCGGTTGCCGTTGCTGGCCATGGCCGATACGAGTCCGGCGCGCTCCATTTGTTCCAGCAGCCGCGCCGCGCGGTTGTAGCCGATGCGCAGGTGGCGTTGCACCAGCGAGATCGACGCGCGTCGGTTCTGCAGCACGATCGCCACCGCCTGGTCGTACATCGGGTCGGCCTCGTCGTCGCCGTTGGCCGCGCCGCCCTCGATCGCCGCGGCGGCGTCGCCGTCGAGCGTGCCGCCCTCGAGGATGCCCTCGATGTAGTTGGGCTCGCCGCCCTGCTGGCGCAGGTAGTCGACGACACGGTGCACCTCTTCGTCGCTGACGAAGGCGCCGTGCACGCGCACCGGCAAGCTGGTGCCCGGTGGCAGGTACAGCATGTCGCCCTGGCCGAGCAGCGCCTCGGCGCCCATCTGGTCGAGGATGGTGCGGCTGTCGATCTTGCTGGCGACCTGGAACGCGATGCGCGTCGGGATGTTGGCCTTGATGAGGCCGGTGATGACGTCGACGCTCGGCCGTTGCGTGGCCAGGATCAGGTGGATGCCGGCAGCGCGCGCCTTCTGCGCCAGCCGTGCGATCAGCTCCTCGATCTTCTTGCCGACGATCATCATCAGGTCGGCGAGTTCGTCGATCACCACCACCAGATACGGCAGCCGCTCCAGCGGCTCGGGCGCCTCGGGGGTCAGCGAGAACGGATTGGTCAGCGGCTCGCCGCGCTCGCTGGCTTCGTGCAGCTTGCGGTTGTAGCCGGCGAGGTTGCGCACGCCGAGGCGGCTCATGACCTTGTAGCGCCGGTCCATCTCGCCGACGCACCAGGTGAGCGCGTTGGCCGCCTGCTTCATGTCGGTGACCACCGGGCACAGCAGATGCGGGATGCCCTCGTAGACGCTCATCTCGAGCATCTTGGGGTCGATCATGATCAGGCGCACGTCGCGCGCCTCGGCCTTGTACAGCAGCGACAGGATCATCGCGTTGATGCCCACGCTCTTGCCGGCGCCGGTGGTGCCGGCCACCAGCAGGTGCGGCATCTTGGCCAGGTCGGCGACCACCGGGTTGCCGACGATGTCCTTGCCCAGGCCGAGCGTCAGCTGCGAGTGCGCGTCGTTGTAGACCGTCGAGCCGAGGATCTCCGACAGCCGGATGGTCTGCCGCTTGGCGTTGGGCAGCTCCAGCGCCATGAAGTTCTTGCCGGGAATGGTCTCGACCACGCGGATGCTGATCAGCGACAGCGAGCGCGCCAGGTCCTTCGCCAGGTTGACCACCTGCGCGCCCTTGACGCCGATCGCCGGCTCGACCTCGTAGCGCGTGATCACCGGCCCGGGTGACGCCGCCACCACGCGCACATCGACGCCGAAGTCCTTGAGCTTCTTCTCGATCAGACGGCTGGTCATCTCCAGCGAGTCCGGCGTCACCGACTCCAGGCGGCCCGGGGGCGCATCGAGCAGGTCGACCTGCGGCAGCTTGGCGTCGTGCAGCTCGCTGAACAGCGGCTGCTGCCGCTCTTTGGCCACGCGCTCGGACTTCGGCACCTCGGCCACCGGCTTCTCGATCACGATCGGCACGTGGTCTTCGATCTCCAGTTGCTCGTCGGCCAGCTCGCGATCGCGCTCGACCTGCGCCGCCTTGCCGATGCGGATGTCCTCGGCGCGCTCGAGCGCCTCCTGCCGGCGCTCGCGCAGCGCGTCGAAGCCGGCACCGATGCGATCGGCCAGCGCGATCCACGAGAAGCGCAGCGCCATCGACGCGCCGAGCACCAGCGCCGCGATCCAGGCCACGCCGGAGCCGGCGAAGCCGAGCCACTTCATCGACAACGGCCCGAGCACGGCGCCGACCACGCCGCCGGCCTGCCCACCGGGCAGCAAACCGTCGTAGCGGTACAGCCGCGTCCACTCGAGCGCGCAGCTCGCGGCCATCAGCAGCACGATGCCGCCGACCCACACCGCGCGCGGCAGCGCCGCATGCTCGTGCGGCGCCGCCGGTTCGTGGCGCAGCCACTGCGCCAGCGCCGTCAGCAACCCCCTGGCGCCCACCACCGGCAGCCACCAGGCCGAGTAGCCGAACAGGAACAGCAGCAGGTCGGACACCCAGGCGCCGAGCTGACCGGCCTTGTTGTGCAGCAGCGCCCCGTTGCCCGAGGTCGAGAAGGCGGCATCCCCGGGGTCGTGGGTCACCAGCGCCAACAGCACCAGCAGCCACAGCACGGCGCCGCCGACCAGCGCGAGCTTGGTGCGCCAGCGGCCGGCCGGCGTCTGCGCGCGGGCCGCAGCCGCTGCGGGGCCGCCGGAGGCCAGCGATCCGAGCGGAAACGTCATGGACCCGATTGTGGCCGATGCGCGCGCGGCGCCCGGCTCGGCTGCCTCACTCGGAGTGCAACCGCTCCTTCAGCACGACGGAGCCGTTTTCCTGCGTCTCGATGACGCCGCGCTCCTCGAGGTCCTTCATCACGCGGCTGACCATCTCGCGCGACGCGCCGACCACCTTGGCCATGTCCTGGCGCGACACTTTGTTGCGAATGATCTTGACGCCGTCGACCTCCTCGGCCATCTCGAGCAGCGTGCGCGCCACCCGGCCATACACGTCGAGCAGCGCCAGCGATTCGATCTGGCGGTCGGCATGGCGCAGGCGGCGCACCAGGCCGCGCAGGATGGCGTACGACAGGGTCGAGTTCTCCGGCAGGCAGCGGGCGAAATCGGCACGGCCCAGGATCAGCATGTCGGTCTGCACCTCGCAGCGCACGGTGGCACTGTGCGCCTCGTTGTCGATCAGGCTCATCTCGCCGACGTAGTCGCCCGCCTCGAGCACCGCCAGGATGACTTCGCGCCCGCGCGAGTCGGAGGTGAGCACGCGCGCGCGCCCGTTGAGCAGGATGAACAGCGCGTTGCTCTTGCGCCCCTGCTCGACCACCAACTCGCCACGGCGGAAGCGCCGCTTGACCACCGCATCGGCCACGGCCTGGGCCTGCTCGACCGTCAACATCGAGAACAGCGGCACACGACGGATCAGGTCGAGATTCGACAACATCGACATCTTGGGGTCCCCTTCCTCTTTGAGGCTTTCTTGCACGGCCCGCCCACCCGGCCCCGGCCAAAGCCTTGGGCGCCCAACGAGGAACCACCCGCGGCAATGACGCTATTGTGCCGATTGCATGCCTTGCCGGCACCGGGATGCACCCCCATGTGACAATCAACGTCGGCCGCACGCGACGGTGGCCGCCGATTGCAGAGCGTCCTCGCATGTCCGACACCCTCACCCACAGCCGCGTCCTGATCCTCGGGTCGGGTCCCGCCGGCTACACCGCCGCGGTCTACGCGGCACGGGCCAACCTGCAGCCGCTGCTCGTCACCGGCCTGGCACAAGGCGGCCAGCTGATGACCACCACCGACGTCGACAACTGGCCTGCCGACGTCGACGGCGTGCAGGGGCCCGACCTGATGCAGCGTTTCCTGCGGCACGCCGAACGCTTCGGCACCCGCGTGGTGTTCGACCACATCCACACCGTGGACCTGTCGAAGCGCCCGTTCACGCTCGCCGGCGACAGCGGCCGCTACAGCGCCGACGCGCTGATCATCGCCACCGGCGCCAGCGCCAAGTACCTCGGCCTCCCGTCCGAGCAGCAGTTCATGGGTCGCGGGGTCAGCGGCTGCGCCACCTGCGACGGCTTCTTCTACAAGGGCCAGGAGGTCTGTGTCGTCGGCGGCGGCAACACCGCCGTCGAGGAGGCGCTGTACCTGACCAACATCGCGAGCAAGGTGCACCTGATCCATCGCCGCGACAAGTTCCGCGCCGAGCCGATCCTGGTCGACAAGCTGATGGAGCGGGTGGCCGCTGGCAAACTGCAGTTGCACCTGTTCCAGACGCTCGATGCGGTGCTCGGCGACGCCAGCGGCGTCACCGGCGTGCGGCTGAAGGCGGTGCCAGGCGGCGCCACGCCAGCGAGCCTCCAGGCGCCGGCTTCGTCTGCGTCGTCCCCCGCGAGGATCGAGTCGAGCGGCAAAGCCGCATCGACCCGAGAGCTGGCCGTCAAGGGCTGCTTCATCGCCATCGGCCACCAGCCCAACACCGACATCTTCAAGGGCCAGCTCGAGATGAAGGACGGCTACCTCATCACCAAGAGCGGCAACGACGGCTTCGCCACCATGACCAGCGTGCCCGGCGTCTTTGCCGCCGGCGACGTGCAGGACCACGTCTACCGCCAGGCCATCACCTCGGCCGGCAGCGGCTGCATGGCCGCGCTCGACGCCCAGCGTTTCCTCGACCAGTAGGCCCGAGCCCAGGCGGCAAGGGCCGTCGCTCGGCTATAATCTGCCGCTTCGCCGCGCCCAGGGCACCCCCGGCTGCGGCCACGAAGCAACCCTCAAGCAAGCCGTTTCGGAGCCGTCATGGCACGCGTCTGTCAAGTCACGGGCAAGCGCCCGATGGTGGGCAACAACGTTTCCCACGCCAACAACAAGACCAAGCGTCGTTTCCTGCCCAACCTGCAGTACCGCCGGTTCTGGGTCGAGAGCGAGAACCGCTTCGTGCGTCTGCGCGTCAGCAACGCCGCCCTGCGCCTGATCGACAAGGTCGGCATCGAGCAGGTGCTGGCCGACCTGCGCGCCCGCGGCGAGGCCTGAAGCGAAGGAGCCCGGCATGGCCAAGAGTGGACGCGAAAAGATCAAGCTGGAGTCGACGGCCGGCACCGGCCACTTCTACACCACCAACAAGAACAAGAAGACGACGCCCGACAAGCTCGAGTTCATCAAGTTCGACCCCAAGGCACGCAAGCACGTGCTGTACAAGGAGACGAAGTTGAAGTGACGGCTGGCAAGCCGCCATGAGAAAGGGCCGCATCCGCGGCCCTTCTTACTGACAGGATTCGCGCCCGCGAACCCGCTCTGTTCTCGTCGCCGTCAGCGAACCCGCCTTCCTTCAGGCGTCAGCCGATCGCCTGCGCGGTGCGCAGCTTGAGCGAGAACTCGCGCAACATCGCGATGCCGCTCTCCTCGGCGTTGCGGCACCAGGTCTGCAGGTCCGACACCAGCTGCGGCGCCGACACGTTGGTGCGCGTCCACAGCAAGCGCAGTTCCTCGCGCATCGCCACCAGCTTGGCGAGCATCGGGTGCTCTTCCATCGCGCTGGCCAGCTGCGGCTTCACCGTCACCGGAATCTTGTCGTCGTCACGGTGCAGCCAGCGACGCGCCAGCCGCAGGTTGACCAGACGCACGCCGTGCGACTGACCCTGCGAGTGCAGCCTGGACAGCTCGGCCGCGCAGACCTGGCGCACCTGCTTGGCGTATTGCGCCATCACCTCGTAGCGGTTGGCGATCAGCGCCTCCAGCGTGCGCGAGTCGGCCTGCTTGACGACCGTGCCCAGTTCGAGCTTCGGCGGCGTCTTGCGCACGGTGGCCAGGCCGAGCGCCTGCAACGCGCGGATGTAGCCCCAGCCGATGTCGAACTCGAACGGCTTGACCGACAGCTTGGCCGAGGTCGGATAGGTGTGGTGGTTGTTGTGCAGCTCTTCGCCGCCGATGATCACGCCCCACGGCACGATGTTGGTCGAGGCATCGGGCGCCTCGAAATTGCGGTAGCCCCACCAGTGGCCGAGGCCGTTGATGACGCCCGCCGCGGTGACCGGGATCCACAGCATCTGCACCGCCCACACGGTGGCGCCGATGGCGCCGAACAGCAGCAGGTCGATCACCAGCAGCAACGCCACGCCGAGAACCGTGTGGCGGCTGTAGAGCTTGCGCTCGATCCAGTCGTTGGGCGTGTTGTGGCCGAACTTGGCCAGCGTGTCGGCGTTGAACGCCTCGGCACGATAGAGCTCGGTGCCCATCAGCAGTACGGTGCGGATGCCACGCGTCTGCGGGCTGTGCGGGTCGTCTTCGGTCTCGCACTTGGCGTGGTGCTTGCGGTGGATCGCAACCCATTCCTTGGTCACCATGCCGGTGGTCAGCCACAGCCAGAAGCGGAAGAAGTGCCCCGCGATCGGATGCAGGTCGAGCGCACGGTGCGCCTGGGCTCGGTGCAGAAAGATCGTCACCGAGGCGATCGTGATGTGTGTGGTGATCAGCGTGAACAGCAAGATCTGCCACCAGGCAGCATCGGCCCACAGCCCGCTGCTCGCCCATTGCAGCAGCGCGTCCCACATCGCATTGAAATCGGTCATTGGTTCTCGCTCATCGCGCCGTCTGGATCGCAGCGCTCAGGGGTGGATTCTAGGCGACCGTTACAACCCGCCCAGCCGGCGAATTGCACAGGTTTACCCGACTTTGACGGTACGCAAACAATGCCGGTTTGCGACTGGAAATCAACCCTTACGTTGCCACACCGCAGCAAAAAAACCGTCGGTCGAGTGACGCTGCGGCGACAGTCTGAGCCACGCACCCTGCACGAGCTCGTCGGCCTTGACCATACGGGCCAGCACCAAGGCCTGGCTGGCCTCCAGCGTCTCGAACTCGGGCCGTTGCCGTCCGAACGCAAGGGCCACGTCCTCGTTCTCCTGCGCCAGCAGACTGCATGTGGCATAGAGGAGACGCCCGCCCGGCTTCACCAGCGTCGCCGCCGCGCTCAGGATGGCCTGCTGCTGCTGTCTCAACTGCGCCACCGTGGCGAGGCTCTGGCGCCACTTGAGGTCGGGATTGCGGCGCAGCGTGCCCAGCCCCGAGCACGGCGCATCGACCAGCACGCGATCCACCTTGCCAGCCAGCCGCTTGACCCGCTCGTCGCGCTCGTGGGCAATCTGCACGGTGTGCACGTTGGACAGGCCGCTGCGCGCCAGCCGCGGCTTCAGCGCGTGCAGGCGATGGCCGGAGGTGTCGAAGGCATAGAGCCGGCCGGTATTGCGCATGGTCGCGCCGATCGCCAGCGTCTTGCCGCCGGCGCCGGCGCAGAAGTCGACCACCATCTCGCCGCGGCGCGCGTCGAGCAGCGCCGCCAGCAGCTGGCTGCCCTCGTCCTGCACCTCGAACAGGCCGTCGCGGAACGCCGGCAGCGCGTTGACGGCGGGACGGCCCGCGACCCGCAGGCCCCAGGGACTGTAGGGCGTGGGCGCGGCGTCGATGCCGGCCGAGCGCAGCGCCTCGCGCACGTCCTCGCGCCTGGCCTTCAGCGTGTTGACGCGCAGGTCCAGCGGTGCGGGCTGCAGCAAGGCCGCGGCCAGGGCGTCGAACTGCGCGTCGTCGAGCTGCTCGTGCAGCGCGCCGGCGAGCCAGTCGGGCAGGTTGTGGCGCAGCTTGGGCGCCAGCGTCGCCGGGTCGACCGCCCCGACCATGCCGAGCCACCGGCGCTCGTCGGCATCGATCGCCGCGTCGAGCACGCGGGCCTCGCCCTGCCAGGCCAGCAGCACCAGCCGGCGCTCGAGCGGGCCGCGCCCGCCTTGCGCCAGGTGCTGGAACAGCAGGCGCCGGCGCAGCACGGCGTACGCGGTCTCGGCCAGCGCGTGGCGCTCGCGCGCGCCCAGCGCGTGGTGCCTGCGAAAGTGCGCCGACACCACCGCGTCGGCGGGCTGCTCGAACGTCAGCAGCGCGCGCATCAGCTCGCTCGCCTGCTCCAGCAGCGCCTTCGGATGCATCGAACCCGCGGGCTACGCGCCCAGTAGCTGCACCGCGCCTTCGGTCTGCCGCACCAGGCCGCGTTCGACGCGCAACAGCCCGCGCACGAACCAGGACACCGACCGCGGATAGATCACGTGCTCGCTGGCCAGCACGCGCGCCGCCAGCGCATCCTCGTCATCGTCGGGCTGCACCGGCACCACCGACTGCATCACGATCGGGCCGTGGTCGAGATCGGCCGTCACGAAGTGCACCGTGGCACCGCTGACCTTGCAGCCGGCCTCGAGGGCGCGCCGGTGCGTGTGCAGGCCCGGGAACGCCGGCAGCAGCGACGGGTGGATGTTGAGCATGCGGCCGTCGTAGCGGCGCACGAACGCCGGCCCCAGGATGCGCATGAAGCCCGCCAGCAGCAGCAGGTCCGGCGCATGGGCGTCGATCACCTCGGCCAGCGCGTCGTCGAACGCTGCGCGCGATCCGAACGCTCGGTGGTCCACCACCGCGGCCGCAATGCCGTGCGCCTGCGCGAAGCGCAGGCCGGCGGCATCGGCGCGATTGGCGATCACCGCCACCACCTGCGCCGGCCAGCGCTCGTGCGCACATGCCCGCACGATGGCCTCCATGTTGGAGCCGCGGCCCGAGATCAGGATGACGATGCGCTGGGTCATGAACGGCGCGTGAGTGTACGTCTGCGAAAATGGCTGCCCGCTGACCCGATCTGCCCGCACATGCGACCCCGCGTCCTCTCCGGCATGCGTCCCACCGGCTCGATGCACCTCGGCCACTACCACGGTGCGCTGAAGAACTGGGTGCGGCTGCAGGACGACTACGACTGCTTCTACTTCGTCGCCGACTGGCACGCGCTGACCACGCACTACGACGAGAGCGAGGTGATCGAGAAGACGGTCTACGACATGGTGGTCGACTGGCTGGCTGCCGGGCTCGACCCCGAGAAGAGCACGATCTTCATCCAGAGCCGGCTGCCCGAGCACGCCGAGCTGTTCACGCTGCTGGCGATGGGCACGCCGCTGGGCTGGCTCGAGCGCGTGCCGACCTACAAGGACCAGATCGAGAAGCTGAAGGACCGCGACCTCGCGACCTACGGCTTCCTCGGCTACCCGCTGCTGCAGGCGGCCGACATCCTGATCTACAAGGCCGCCTACGTGCCGGTGGGCGAAGACCAGGCCTCGCACGTCGAACTGACGCGCGAGGTGGCGCGCCGCTTCAATCACCTGTACGGCCGCGCGGGCGACTTCGAGGCCAAGGCGGCCGCCGCGCTGGCGCGCCTGAGCAAGGACGACCAGCGCTACTTCGAGAAGCAGCGCAAGGCGTTCGGCGAAACCGGTGCCGTCGAGGCCTTCGCCAAGGGCGAGGCATTGCTCACGCGCGCGGCGTCGGCAGTCAGCGGCTGGAGCGCCGCCGACACCGAACTGCTGCTCGGCCACCTGCGCGGCAGCGGCAAGGCGATCCTCACCGAGCCGCAGGCGCTGCACACCGAGGTGCTGAAACTGCCCGGGCTCGACGGCGCCAAGATGAGCAAGAGCTACGGCAACGCGATCCTGATGCGCGACGAGCCCGCCGAGGTCACGCGCAAGATCCGGGGCATGACCACCGACCCCGCGCGCGTGCGCCGCAACGACCCGGGCAACCCTGAGAAGTGCCCGGTGTGGGACTTCCACAAGGTCTACAGCGACACGGCCACGCGCGACTGGGTGGTCAAGGGCTGCACCACCGCGGGCATCGGCTGCCTCGACTGCAAGCAGCCGGTGATCGACGCGGTGATCAAGGAGCAACAGCCGTGGCGCGAGCGCGCTGCCGGCCTGCTGGCCGACCCGAAGAAGGTGCACTGGATCGTCGAGATGGGCACCGAGCGAGCGCGCACGGTGGCCAAGTCGACGATGAAGGACGTGCGCGACGCGATGGGGCTGAACTACTAGGCCCACCCCGAAGCGGCCTGGCGGCCGGACCTGCCGGCCCCAGGCCAGGTCCAGTGGCTTGCCCGTTCGGCAGGCGCATTGGGTCCACTGGACCCAATGCATCCGGCCTCACCTCCCCTCGAGGGGGCGACATCGACTGACCGGCGGAGCCGGATCCGTGGTGTCCACTTGCAGATGCGCCTAAGGCGCAAGGCTCTCTCGGGGTTCGGCGTCTCAGCCTCGCTTGGCTCTGGCGCGCATCGCACCCTCTCTCCCGCGCAGCTTCCAGTCGCGCCGCTGCTCGCGCATCTCGAGCGCGTTCATCGAGTCGCGCCGCGCCTCGCGCTGCAGCTTGTGGAAGTTGCGCACGCGTTCGGCGCTCAGGCCCTCGCGCACCGCGCAACCCGGCTCGCTGCGGTGGCGGCAGTTGCGGAAGCGGCAGTGCAACGCCAGCGCGCCGACGTCGGCGAAGACGCCGGCCAGCTGCGCCTCGTCGTCGACGTCCAGCCGCAACGCGCGCAGCCCCGGCGTGTCGATGACGCAGCCGCCGGCGGCCGCGAAGCGCAGCGTGCGCGCGGTCGTCGTGTGGCGGCCACGGCCATCGTCGGACCGCACCGCGCCGGTGTCCTGCAGCGCATCGCCGCACAGCGTGTTGGTCAGCGTGCTCTTGCCGGCCCCGCTCGAGCCGAGCATCACGACCGTCTGGCCGCGCGCCAGCCACGGCGCCAGCGCCATGGCCGCCTGCGGCGCGCGCGCATCCACGGCCAGCAGCGGCGTGCCGGAGTCCAGCGCCTCGCGCGCATCTTGGAGCCGCCGCTGCAGCGACGGCGCGTCCAGCGTGTCGGCCTTGGTCAGCACCAACACCGCCGGCACCGCGGCCAAGCGGGTGAGCGCGCGATAGCGCTCGAGCCGGCGCAGGTTGAAGTCGTGGTCGAGGCCCATCACGACGAACGCGGTGTCGACGTTGGCCACCAGCACCTGGCGCCTGGCCGCGCCCCGGCCATCGTTGGTGCGGCGGGCGATCTGCGTCAGCGGCGGCACGCGCTCGACGATGCGCCAGCGCCCCGGTGCCGGCTGCACGGCCAGCACCCAGTCGCCGACCGCCAGCGCATCGTCGGCCAACGCGCTGGCCAACGCCGGCGGCAGCAGGGCCAGCACTTCGCGTTGCCCGTCGTGCAGGCAGACCGCATCGCGCCGGATCTCGATCACGCGCATCGGCGACTCGCCGTCGTAGGCAGGCCGCGCAATCAATTGCTGCAGCATCGCGGCCGTGAGGCCGATGCCGATCAGCGACTCGGTGGGAGAAAAGGATCTCATCGCTCGGAACACTCCGAAAACAAGGCGAAACAAGGGCCCGCTGCAGGCAGCGGGCCGACGCCGCCCGCGCGCAGGCCGCACGCGCAGGCGCGACGGCACAGGGCACCGCGCGGCGCCGCAGGGCGTTCAACAGGGCTTGGGGTCGGCCGCGCGCTGCGCGGCGACGGCTAGCGAACCTCGCTCAGGGGAGCGAGCGAACCGTGCAACGCGAGGCGGAAGGCCGACCGAAACGGGCAATGGCAACGGGTGTCATCTCGGCCTCCTGGTGTGAATGGGTTGCAGGGCAGTGGCGGGCCGCGAGTGTGCGGGCAGCCAGCGCGCGAGTCAAGTGGCCGCGCGAGCCGTCGCCGACGATTTCACCGTCCGACACAACTGCGCGCGCGCACGCCGAGGGCGTGCGCCGGCAGACGCTACGATGCTCGTCGTGGGCGGCTGCCGTGATGCCGCCGCCGCGCATTGAGCTGTTTCCGGACTGTTCCCGTGACCGACTCCGAGTTCGAAACCCTCGCCCACTTGCTGGCCGGACTCGGCGTCACGCTCAACGTCACGGACGCCGAAGGACACCTGCTGATCAGCGGCCCGGCACCGCGGCACGATCCGGCCGAACCGCCGCGTACCGTATCGATGAACCTCGGCGACGGCCGCCGCCTGGTGCTGGTGCCCGATGCCGAAGAGCAGCGCCGCAACGCCGAGGCGCGCCAGCGGTTTCGCGTGCTGGCCGAACACAGCACGGACCTGATCGTCGCCGTCGATGCCGACCTGGTGATCCGCTTCGCGTCGCAATCGGCGGCCACGCTGCTGGACATCGTGCCCGAAGAGCTGCACGGCCGCACGCTGGCCGAACTGCTGGCGCCGGAGGATCGCGCCGGCTTCATTGCGCGCCACTTCATGCACGCCTCGCGCCGCGGGCCGACCGGCAGCGATCTGTTCCGCGCCTTGCGTCGCGACGGCAGCGCGCTGTGGATCGAGGCGCGCGTGGTGCTGCTGCCGGCGGGCAACGGCCTGGGCGACTACCTGGTCACGCTGCGCGACGCCGAGCGCCGCAAGCAGGCCGAGCTGGCGCTGGGCCAGGCCAACGCCGAGCTGTCGGCCCTGGCGTCGACCGACGCGCTCACCGGCCTGGCCAACCGGCGCATGTTCGACGCCACGCTGCGCAAGGAGTGGTTCCGTGCGTTGCGCGACGGCTCGCCGCTGGCGCTGCTGATGATCGACATCGACCACTTCAAGCCGCTCAACGACCGCTACGGCCACCAGGCCGGCGACGCGTACCTGAGCGCCGTGGCCGGCGTGATCGAACGCAACGTGCGGCGCGCCGGCGATCTGGCAGCGCGCTACGGCGGCGAGGAGTTCGCGATCGTGCTGCCGGGCACCACCGCCGCCGGCGCGCTCGAGACGGCCGAGGCGATCCGCCGCGCGGTGATGGACGCCAGGTTCGACACCATCGTGCGCGACGGCCCGCCGATCACGGTCTCGATCGGCGCCGCGGCCACGGTGCCGATCGCCGGCGCCGGGGCGACGACGCTGCTGCACAGCGCCGACGCGGCGCTGTACCAGGCCAAGCGCACCGGCCGCAACCGCGTCGAAATGCTGGGTTAGGCCCACCCCCGGGTCGCCCGGCGGCCACGCGCCACGCGCTCGCAGAGCTCGCGCGGTTCGCGAGCGTTGGGGTCGGCGCAGGCAGACCCTCACGTCCACGCTCACCCCTCGAGGAGGGCAACACCAGCGGAGCGGCGGAGCCGGACCCGCGGTGTTCGCTTCGGGACGCGACGCTGGAGCTCGCACTCGAGGCGGCCGTTTCGCGCGGGCGTTGGCACAATCGAGCACAGACTCGAGAGGTGGCCATGGCTGAATCCGTTGTCCTGCGCGAAGTGTCCGACGACGGCGTCGCGGTGGTCACGATGAATCGTCCTCACGCGATGAATGCGCTGTCGCGCGGGCTGCTCGACGACCTGGCGCGCGCGATCGATGCCCTGGCGGGCGACGACGCGGTGCGCGTGCTGATCCTGACCGGCGCCGGCCGCGCGTTCTGCGCCGGCCTCGACCTCAAGGAGCTCGGCTCGGGCGCCAGCGAGATCGGCCAGGTCACCGTCACATCGCGCGGCGACCCGGTCGGGGCGTTGACCCGCTGTCGCAAGCCGGTGATCGGCGCCATCAACGGCGCCGCGGTCACCGGCGGCTTCGAGCTCGCGCTGGCCTGCGACGTGCTGCTGGCCAGCAGCAACGCCCGCTTCGCCGACACGCACGCGCGCGTCGGCCTGGCGTCGGGCTGGGGCCTGTCGCAGAAGCTGAGCCGCGCGGTCGGCATCTACCGGGCGCGCGAGATCTCGCTCGGTGGCCGCTGGGTCAGTGCCGAGCAGGCGGCCGCCTGGGGCTTCGTCAACCGCGTCGTGGCGCCCGACGAGCTGATGCCCGCGGCGCGCGCGCTGGCTGCCGACATGCTGCTGGCGCAGCCGGGCATGCTCGAGCGCTACAAGTCGATCATCGACGACGGCTTCGCGCTCACCTTCGGCGACGGCATGGCGCTGGAGGCGCAGCGCGCGCGCGAGTTCAACGCGCGGGTCAGCGCGGCCGAGATCGAGCAGCGCCGCGAGGGCGTTCGCGCACGCAACCGGCAGACCTAGGCGCGCGGCGCTCGCGTCAGCCGATCCAGCCGGCGAGGTCGCTCTTGAGCTGCTGCAGGTCGGCGCTGCGCGTGTACATCATGTGGCCGGCGTCGTAGTAGCGGTGCGTCACGCGTTCGAGCACGTCGGCCGGCGCGTCGAGCTGCGCCAGCGACCAGTCGCTCGCGCTGTATGGCGTGCCGAGGTCGTAGCGGCCGCTGGCCACCAGCACGCGCAGGTGCGGGTTGCGCCGCAGCGCGCGCGCCAGCTCGACGCTGGTGGTGGCGTAACCGTTGCCCTTGGCGTCGCCGCGGTTCCAGTTCCAGCCCTTGTGGACGTCGACGTTGAGCACCTCGTAGCGCGTGTCGTCGGCCAGCCCGAGCTGCGCGAAGTACGCCATCGCGGCCATCGTGTACGGCGCGTTCAGCGCTTCGATGCCGGGGTCGAACTCCCAGCTGCGCGTGCGGCTGGCGGCCATCGGCCCGGTGACGCGCGCCTCGAGCCGGCCGACGATGCGGCCGACGTCGCGCAGCAGCTCGAAGAAGAAGGTCTCGTCGCTGATGCGCAGGTTCTTCTCCGCCACCAGCGCGCGCGGCAAGCCGGTCAGCTCGGCCAGGCGCTTCTCGACGCGCACGCGCACCCGCGCATCGAGCCGCGCGCCGGCGTGCAGCGCGCTCAGGTACTCCTCGTGCACGAACGCCTCGGCAGCCTCGCGCGCCGTCTGCGACGATGCGCCCAGCGGCCCGTTCAGGCGGCCGTGGTACTGCGCGACGTTGGCGAACGCCGGCAGGAACAGCGCGTACGGCAGGTCGTTGCCGGGCGCGAACACCAGCGACTGTAGGTCCATCGCGCACGACACCAGGACCAGGCCCTGCAACGCGACGCCCATCGCGAGCAGCTTGTCGGCGATCGCCGCGCCACGCGTGGTGCCGTAGCTCTCGCCGGCCAGGTACAGCGCCGAGCCGAAGCGCTTGTGCCGCGCCAGCCAGACGCGCACCACCTCGGCCAGCGCGTCGGCGTCGCCGTCGACCGAGAACAGCTTCTTGCGCGCGTCGTCGTTGAGCGCGATCGAGTAGCCGGTGTGCGGCGGGTCGACGAACACCAGGTCGAAGTGCTCGAGCCACGTCAGCGGGTTGTCCTGCACCGCGTACGGCGCCACCGGCATCGTGCCGTCGTCGTGGATCGCCACCCGCTTGGGGCCGAGGGCGCCGAGGTGCAGCCACACCGATGCCGAGCCCGGCCCGCCGTTGAAGGCGAAGCACAGCGGCCGCGGCGTCGCACTGGCCACCGTGTAGGCCACGCAGAACACCGCCGCCTGCGGCTCGCCGCGCTGTGCGTCGACGCCGCCCGTGGTCAGCGGCATGAACGATGCGTTGAGCTCGTAGTCGAGCCGCCGCCCGCTGGCCAGCGTGACGTGGCCGGTGGCGATCACCGGCGATCGCGCCAGCAGCTTGTCGAGCGTGTCGCGCTGCCGCTTGTCGGCGTCGGCGTCGGGCTTGGCGGGGGTCGGGGTGTCGCTCATCGGATGCTCCGCACTCAACTCGGATCGCCGGCCAGCCAGCGGCCGTAACGCACGCGGTCGACGTTGCCGCCGCTGATGATCACGCCAACGCGCTGCCCGCGCAGGTCGACCCCCCGATCGAGCGCGGCCGCGGCGGCCAGGCAGCCAGTGGGCTCGACCACCAGCTTCATGGTTTCAGCGAAGAAGCGCATGGCGTCGATCAGCTGCGCGTCGCTCACCGTCAGCACGCCGCGCAGCGTGGCGCGGATCACTTCGAACGTCAGCTTGCCCGGCGCCTGCGTCTGGGCGCCGTCGGCGATGGTGTCGGGCACGTCGATGCGAACGATCTCGCCGCGCGCGACACTGCGCTGCACGTCGTTGCCTGCCTCGGGCTCGACGCCGTAGACCGCGATGCCCGGCAGCAGCCCCAGCGCGGCCACCGCGCTGCCCGACACCAGCCCGCCGCCGCCGACGCACACCAGCAGCGCGTCGAGCGCGCCGACCTGTTCGATCAGCTCGAGCGCCGCGGTGCCCTGCCCGGCCATCACGTGCGGATGGTCGTACGGCGGGATCAGCGTCATGCCGCGCTCGGCGGCGATGCGCCGGCCGATCGCCTCGCGGTCCTCGCGATAACGGTCGTACAGCACCACCTCGCTGCCGTGCTGGCCTTGCTGGTAGGCGCGCGTGGCCGCCAGCTTGGCCGGTGGCGCATCGGTGGGCATCACGATCACCGACGGCATCTGCAGCAGTTGCGCCGCCAGCGCGATCGCCTGCGCGTGGTTGCCCGACGAGAACGCGATCACGCCGGCGCGCCGCTGCTCGGTCGTGAACTGCGCCAGCGCGTTGTAGGCGCCACGGAACTTGAACGCGCCGACGCGCTGCAGGTTCTCGCACTTGAAGAACAGGCTCGCACCGGCGCGCTCGTCGGCCAGGCGGGAGGTCAGCACCGGTGTCCTGTGGGCCACACCGGCCAGGCGGTCGGCGGCGGCGCGGATGTCCGCCAGCGAGATCGGCAACGACATGCCAGCAGCATAGCGCGGCGCTCACCGCGCCCTCCGGGGCGCATCGACCGCCCGGGGCCGCCCACCATCCACGCGCATTGCGCGGACAATGCCGGCATGAATGCACCACCGATTCAGACCGCAGCACCGCGCCGCCTGACCGACCTGCCAGGCCCGCGCGGCCTGCCGCTGGTGGCCAACCTGTTCCAGGTGCGCCGCTCGACGATCCACCAGAGTGTCGAGCGCTGGTGTCGCGAGTTCGGTCCGCTGTTCAAGTTCCGCATCTGGAAGCAGCCGATCGTGGTGCTGGCCGACCACGAGAAGATCGCCGCCGTGCTGCGCGACCGGCCGGACGGCTGGCGCCGCACCCAGCAGCTGCAGCGGGTGAGTCGCGAGATGGGGTTGACGCCGGGCGTGTTCGGCGCCGAAGGCGATGCCTGGCGGCGCCAGCGCCGCATGGTGATGAGCGGGCTCGACCCGGGGCGGGTGCGCGCGTACTTTCCGTCGCTCAACAAGGTGACCGCCCGCCTGCGGGTGCGCTGGCAGCGCGCCGCGCAGGCGGGGCGCACGCTCGACCTGTCGGCCGAGCTGATGCGCTACACCGTCGACACCGTCGCTGGTCTCGCGTTCGGCAGCGACGTCAACACGCTGGAGTCCGACGGCGTGGTGATCCAGCAGCACCTCGACCGCATCTTTCCGGCGCTGTACCGCCGCCTGATGTCGCCGCTGCCGTACTGGCGCTGGTTCAGGTTGCCGGCCGACCGTGCGCTGGATCGCAGCGTCACCGAGGTCAAGCGCGAGATCGCCGCGTTCATCGCACAGGCGCGTGCGCGCCTGCGCGAGGACCCGGCACGCCGCGCCGAGCCGCCGAACCTGCTGGAGGCGATGATCGTCGCCGCCGAGGACGGCAGCGGCATCGACGACATCCAGGTGTCGGCCAACGTGCTGACGATGCTGCTGGCCGGCGAAGACACCACCGCGCACACGCTGGGCTGGCTCCTGCACCTGCTGCACCGGCATCCGGACGCCCTGGCGCGCGCCTGCGACGAGGCGCGCCGGGTCATCCCGGCGCAGCAGGAGACGGTGACCCCGGAGCATCTGGCCCAGCTCGACCTCATCGAGGCCTGCATCCACGAGACGATGCGGTTGAAGCCGGTGGCGCCGTTCGTCGTGATCGAAGCGCTGCGCGACACGCAGGTCGGCGAGCTGCAGGTGCCGCAAGGCACGCTGCTGTGGTGCGCGATGCGACACGACAACCTGCGCGACGCGCACTTCGACGACCCTGCGCGGTTCGACCCGATGCGCTGGCTCGGCGACCGCGCCGGCAGCGCCAAGCGCGTGACCATGCCGTTCGGCGCCGGCCCGCGCATCTGCCCGGGCCGCTACCTGGCGTTGACCGAGATGAAGATGCTGCTGGCCATGTTGCTCACGCACTTCGACATCGAGGCCGTCGACACCGCCGACGGCGGCGAGGCGCCCGAGCGCATGTCGTTCACGATGGTGCCGGTGGGCCTGCGCATGCGGCTGCGTGAGCGCGCCGTGGCATCGCCGCGCGCCGAGACCCGCGCGAACCTGGCGACCGTCAGCTGAACGCCTGAATGCCGGTCTGCGCGCGGCCGAGGATCAGCGCGTGCACGTCGTGCGTGCCTTCGTAGGTGTTGGCCACCTCGAGGTTGACGACGTGTCGGATGACGCCGAACTCGTCGCTGATGCCGTTGCCGCCGAGCATGTCGCGCGCGACGCGCGCGATGTCGAGCGCCTTGCCGCAGCTGTTGCGCTTCATGATCGAGGTGATCTCGACCGCCGCGGTGCCGTCGTCCTTCATGCCGACGGCGCGATCGACGTCGCGGTGAAGTCGGTGTTCCGCATGAATCAGAACATCAAGCCGGGCGCCTGACCCCGGTGCGCGACTGCTCGGACGGTCGCTACTCCGGCAGGATGCCGATCTCGCGCGTCGCGGCGGCCCAGCGCGCCGACTCGGCGCGCAGGAACGTTGCCAGCGCGTCGAGGCTCATGCTGCCGTCGGCGATCGGCCCGATCGCGCCGATGCGCTCGGCCACCTCCTTGTCGCCGAGCAGCGCGTTGACGTCACGGTTGACGCGCTCGATCACCGCCACCGGCGTGCCGGCCGGCGCGACGATCGCGAACCAGCCGACCATGTCGAAGCCCGGCAGCGTCTCGGCCAGCGACGGCACCTGCTCCCAGCCGGCCACGCGCCGCGCCGACGTCGTCGCCAGCAGGCGCAGCTTGCCCTGCCGCGCCAACGCGGCGGTCGATGCGAGGTCGGCCACCATCGCATCGACGTGCCCGCCCATCAGGTCCTGGGTACCGACACCGATTGCCGCATACGGCACCAGGTTCGCCGCGGCCTGCGTGCGGGCGTTGAAGAGCCGCGCGATCATGCCGCTGAAGGTGCGCGGGCCTTCGTTGCCGATGGTGAACCTGCCCGGCTCGGCCCTCGAGCGCGCGATCAGGTCGTCGACCGACTGCAGCGCCGAGTTGCCCGCGACCAGCAGCGCGAACGGGCTGCGCGCGATGAACGCCGCCGGCACGAAGTCCTTCTGCGGGTCGTAGGGCAGCTGCTTGAACAGCAGCGGATTGGTCACCAGCGCCGCGGTGGTCGCGAAGTAGAAGTTGTAGCCGTCGGCCGGCGACCGTGCGGCGGCCTGGGCACCGATGGTGTTCTGGCCGCCCGGCTTGTTGTCGATCACCACCGCCTGCCCCCACAGCTTGCCCAGCCGCTCGCCGAGGATGCGGGCCACGTTGTCGGGCCCCGACCCCGGCGGCTGCGACAACACCCAGCGCACCGGCTTGTCGGGCCAGGTCTGCGCGCGCAACGGGCACGCCAGCGTCAGAGCGGCGCCGGCGAGCGTGCCGAGCGTGAAGGTGCGTCGTCGTTGCATCGGGGGTCTCCTCGTCGTTGTCGAAGTGCTGTGAAACGCGTCAGCGCAGCGCGCTGCGCCACTCGGAGAGCAGCGCGTCGAGTTCGGCCGCCGTCGCGGCGGTGCCGTACACGTAGTGGTCGGGCCGCTGCAGCGCGGCGTGGCAGCCGTGGCGCTGCAGCCAGGCGGCGACCAGCCCGTCGGCCTCGCGCGCGTCGCCGCGGCCCATCGCCACCACAGTGGCGCCGTCGAGCGCCGCGGGCACCACCAGCGCGTCATCGACCACCAGGCGCCAACCGCGGCCGAAGCGTTCGTCCATCAGCACGCCACCGCCGAGCCGCGGCTGCGGAAACAGCTTGCCCCGCCCCGGCGTGTCCACGGCGGCCAGCAACCCGGCCTCGAGCCGCGGCAGGATGTCCTGGCGCGGCGTGTCCCTGACCACGCCACCGCATTCGGCCAGCAGGTTGGCGTCGCGCGCACGCGCCTGGGCCACGTCGCGTTCGCAGATCACCGCGCCGACGCCCTTGATGCGCGTGGTCAGCTCGCGCACGTGCGCGCCGCGCTCCTCGCCGTAGCTGTCGAGCAGCCGCTGCACCGCCGGCCCGCGCACGCGGCCGTGCACGACGTCGGCCAGCTTCCAGGCCAGGTTGGCCACGTCACGCAGTCCCTGGCACATGCCCTGCCCGAGGAACGGCGGCTGCATGTGCGCGGCATCGCCCGCCAGAAACACGCGGCCCGCGCGCCAGCGCTGCGCCACCAGTGCGTGAAAACGGTAGCTCGCCTGGCGCCACAGCTCGCCATCGGCAGGCGTCAGCCAGCGCGCGAGCAGCCGCCAGGTGCCCGCTGGCGTGGCCACCTCGCGCGGATCCTCGCCGGGCTTCAGCGAGATCTCCCAGCGGCGGTGGTTGCCCGGGCCGATCACCAGCGTGCATGGGCGTTCGGGCTCGCAGTACTGCACGCTGGTGCGCGGCAGCCTGGCGAGGCCGCGCCCGTTGACCCGCACGTCGACCACCAGCCACGGCTCGTCGAAGTCGAGGTCGTCGAGCTCGATCCCGGCCCAGCCGCGCACCGCGCTGGCACCGCCGTCGCAGCCGATCAGCCAGCGCGCATGCACGGGCTCGCAGGCGCCGCCGGCGTTGCGCAGCGACAGCGTGACGCCGTCGTCGTCCTGCTGCAGGCCGGTCGCCTCGGTGGCCAGCGCGACTGTCACGTTGCGCAGTTGCGCCACCCGCTCGCGCAGCACGCGCTCGACGGCCGGCTGCGTGAACACGATCGACGGCGTGTGGCCTTGCGGATACGGCGGCTCGACCATCGTCATGCGGCGGATCAGCTGGCCGTCGACGCCGAAGTACTCCGACGGCGTGAACGGCTCGCAGTACGGCGCGACGGCGTCGACCACGCCGATCTGCTGGAAGATGCGCATGATCTCGTGGTCGAGCGCGATCGCACGCGGGATCTCGTGCACGCCGTCCATGCGGTCGCACACGAAGACCGACAGCCCGGCCTGACCGAGCAGCGCTGCCGCGACCACGCCCGCCGGCCCGCAGCCGACGATCGCGACGTCGAACGTCGGCCGCGTCACGCCGCTTCTGCGACGATCGGGTTGCGCAGCACGCCGATGCGCTCGATCTCGATCTCGATCGTGTCGCCCGGCTTCATCCACACCGGCGGCGTGCGCGCCTGGCCGACACCGGCGGGCGTGCCCATCACGATCACGTCGCCCGGGTCGAGCGTCATGCACTGCGCGAGCAGCGTGATCGTCTCGGCGACGCCGAAGATCATGTCGCTGGTGTTGGCGTCCTGCATCACCTGGCCATTGAGCCGGCTGCAGATGCGCAGGCCGGTCGCGCCGGGGGCCAGCTCGTCGGCGCTGACCAGCAGCGGGCCGAAGCCACCGCTGGCGTCGAAATTCTTGCCGATCGTCCACTGCGGCGTGCGCTTCTGGTAGTCGCGCACCGACATGTCGTTGAAGCACGAGTAGCCGAACACGTGGCGCAGCGCATCGGCCTCGGCGACGTGGCGGGGCACGCGGCTGCCGATCACCACCGCCAGCTCGGCCTCGTAGTCGAACTTCGATGACACGGTCGGCACCACGCCGGGCTGGCCGTGCGCGACCAGCGAACTCTTGCCGCGGAAGAAGAACCACGGGTAGTCGGGCTTCTCGCGGCCGCCCTCCTTCGCGTGCTCATAGTAGTTGAGGCCGAGGCAGACGATCTTGCCGGGCTCGGGCACCAGCGGCGCAAAGCGCAGCGAGGCCAGCGGCAGCCGCGTCGCGTTCGACGCGATCGTCCGCCGGCCGGCGCCGACGACGTCGTGGCCTTGTTCGAGCTCGGCCCGCAGGTCGGCCGCGAGGTCGACAACGGTGTCGCCGTCGACGACGGCCAGGCGCGGCCGGCCGTCGCGTAGGTAGGTGGTGAATCGCATGGGTGTCTACAGGGTGGGTGCGAAGAAGACCGCGCGCTGCGCCTGCTTCAGGCGCGCGCTCGGCGGTGCCGAGATGCCCCAGTGGTCGACGCGGCCCGGCGGCCAGGCCCAGTCGTCCGGGCCGCGCGGCACGTGGCGGTCGTCGATCTGCTGCACGTCGGCGGTGTACTCGATGACGATGCCGAACGGGTCGATGAAGTAGTTGAACGTGTTGTCGCCCGGGCCGTGGCGGCCCGGGCCCCACTCGATGGCGTGGCCGGCGTCCTTCATGCGGCCGCCGCCTCGCATCACCGCGTCGAGCGTGGGCATCAGGAACGCGACATGGTTCAGCGCGTTGTTGTCGGCGTCGGCCAGCGCCAGCGTGTGGTGGTCGCTGTCGCAGTTCATGAACGCCATGATGCGCGTGCGGTCGGCGAGCACGAAGCCGAGTGCGTGCTCGAGAAAGCACTGTGCGCGTGCGACGTCGTGGCTGTTCAGCACCGCATGGGCCAGTCGCACCGGCTGGTCGGCCGGCGGCGGCGCGTCGGGCGTGCGCCGTGCGTCGCCGTGCACGATCTCGAAGCGCCTCCCGTCGGCGTCGCGGACCACGAGCACGTCGCCGCCGGCGGGGTCGCCCGCAGCGCCGCGGCGCTCGACCACGCCACCGGCTGCGGGCACAACGCGCGCGATCGCAGCGAGCGCGTCGGCATCGCGTGCGCGCAGCGTCACCTGGCGCAGCCGCGGCGCACCGGCGTGCGCGTGCAGCGCGAGCAGGTGGTGGTCGGCGCCGCTGCCGCGCAGGTACAGCGCAGCGTCGGTGCGCGCGGCGACGTCGAGCCGCCAGGTACGCGTGTAGAACGTCTCGGCGGCCCCGAGGTCGGGCACCTCCAGCGCCACGCTGCGCAGGCCGGCGATCCAGGGTGACTTCATCGTGGCCCCATCGGCATCACGAGCCCGCTGCGCGCCATCAGGTGTGCGCCAGCCCGGCCGCAGCGATGCCGGCGATGACGATCTGCTCGTCTTCGTCGCCGCTGCCGCCCGACGCTCCAGCGGCACCCACCACAAGGCCGTCGCCGCCGACGATCAGCACCGCGCCGGTCTGGGGGATGAACTTCTGCTGGGCCGTCGACGCGATCGACGTGAAGAACGCCGGCAGGTCCTTGGCGCGCTGCGCGAGGGCGCGGCTGTTGGTGCCCATGCCCACGGCCGCTGCCGCCTTGCCGAGCGCGATGTCCAGCCGCAGCGCACTGGCGCCGTCCTCGCGCGCCGACGCCACCACCTGTGCGGCGGCGTCGACGACCACCACGCCCATCGGCTTGAAGCGCTGCTCGCGCGCGGCCGCCAGGGCACCGTCGATCAGCGCGCGCGCCTGCTGCAGGGTCAATCGGGACATACGACCTCGTTGGCGATGTTGGAAGCTGCGGATTGTCGGCGCGGCGTCAGGCGCCCGCCTGCTGCCCGAACCGGTTCATGCTACCGAACGCCGGCATGCACGGGTGCGCCACGAAGCGGGTGCGGCAATCGAGCACCGCCGGAGCACGCGACTGCAGCGCGCGCGCCAACGCGCCCGGCACGTCGCCCGGCTGTTCGACGGTCTCGCCGAAACAGCCGAAGCCGCGCGCGATCGCCGCGTAGTCGGTGCCGGCGAGCGACGTGCCCATCTCGAAACCGAGCCCGGCGCGCTGCCCGGCGCGGATCACGCCCCAGGCCTCGTTGTTGTGCACGATCGAAACCACCGGCAGGCCCTCGCGGCGCGCGGTGTCGAGCTCCTGCAGCGTGAAGCCGAACGAGCCGTCGCCGGTGATGTTGAACACCGGCCGCTGCGGATGCAGCCGTTGCAGCGCGAGCGCGAACGGCAGGCCGAAGCCGAGCTGGCTCATGCCGGGGTCGTGGAAGTGCGTGCGCGGCGCGTGCACTGGGGTCAGGTCGTTGCTCCAGAAGCTGGTGTGGCCGCCGTCGAACACCACCAGCGCGTCGCGCGGCAGCGCCGCGCCGATCGCCTGCGCCAGCGCGGCCGGATGCGGCGGCGCCTCACCGTCGTCGGCCAGCATGCGCAGCGCAGCGTCGTGGGCGTCGCGGCGCTGGCGCAACCGCGGCAACCAGTCGGTCGCGGTGTCCGGCGTGCGGTCGCCGAGGGCGGGCAGCAGGTCGTCGAGCGCGGCGCGCGCGTCGGCCAGCAGCGCCACCTCGTGCAGCGCCGGGCTGCCGAGCGCCGACGCATCGATGTTGACGTTGACCAGCCGCTGATCGCGCCGCACGAAAGGCCCCCTCTCGTCCCACAGCCAGGACGAGAAGCGGCAACCGATCGCGACCACCACATCGGCCTCGTCGAATGCGTGCCGCACCGGGTCGCCGGCGATCAGCCCGCCGTGGCCGATGAAGTGCGGGCTGTCGCTCGCCACCACGCCCAGTGCCATCTGCGTCGGCACCACCGGCGCACGCAGGCGCGCGGCCAGCGCACGCACGGCATCGACGGCGTCGGCTCGCACGACGCCGCCGCCGGCGACGATCAGCGGCCGCCGCGCGACCGCCATCACGTCGGCCGCCTGCGCCACCGCCGCAGCGGCGGGCCGCGGCGCGTGCAGCGCGCGATAACGCGACGGCGGCACGTCGAACTCGGCGGCCGGCCAGTCGTGTCCGGCCGCCAGCACGTCGTGCGGGATGTCGAGGTGCACCGGCCCGGGCCGCCCGGCATGCGCCTCGCGCAGCGCGGTGCGCACCAGCTCGGGCAGGCGCCGCACGTCGTGCACGACAGCGTTCCACTTGGTCAGCGGCGCGAACAGCGCGCGCGTGTCCAGGTCCATGAACATGCCGCGGTGCGGATAGGCCGCGGCGCGGTGCTGGTTGGTCGTGACCAGCAGCGTCGCGAGGTGGTTGTTGAACGCGACCCCTGCGCCCGCAGCGAGGTTGAGCCCGCCAGGCCCCATCTCGCCGAACGCCAGCGCGATGCGGCCGCTGGCCGCGTGCACCGCAGCGGCCATGATCGCCGCATGCGCCTCGTGGCGCACGCCGACGAAGCCGATCGGCGAGCGCGCGAGCGCATGCAGCAGCGGCGCCAGCTTGCCGCCGACGATGCCGAACGCGTCGCGCACGCCCTCGGCCTGCAGCAGGCGCACCAGCGCCTCGGCCCCGGTCAGGCGCAACGTCGCGGCAGCCTCGGACACGGGTTCAGTCCTCCGGCGTGAAGCCGGTCGCCTTGACGATAGGCGCCCAGCGCGCGTGCTCGGCCTTCACGCGCGCGGCGAACGCCTCGGGCGATTCGCGCAGCGGCACGAGCCCGGTGCGTGCGAACACCTCCTGCATCTCCGGCGTCTGCAGCGCCTGCTGCACGGCGGCGTTGAGCCGCTGCACCAGTTCGGGCGGCGTCTTCGCCGGCGCGTAGATGCCGAGGAACTCGACGATCTCGATGTCCTTGTGGCCGAGCTCGCCCAGCGTCGGCACCTCGGGCAGCGCCGCCCAGCGCTGCGGGCTGGTCACCGCCAGCGAGCGCAGCTTGCCAGACTTGACGTGCGGCAGCACCTCGCTGACCACGTTGAACGCCACCGGCACCTGGCCGCCGAGCAGATCCTGCAGCAGCGGGCCGCCGCCGCGGTACGGGATGCTCTTCATCGCCGCGCCGGTGGCGCGCTCGAACATCATGCCGGCAAAGTGCGGCGCCGAGCCCGGCGCCGGGATGCCGTAGTTCGCCTTGTCCGGGTTGGCCTTGGCCCACTGCACGAAGTCGGCCACCGTCTTCACGTCGGCCGGCGCGCCGGGCCCCACGGTGACCGACAGCGCGTACGCCGCCAGCGGCGTCACCGGCACGAAGTCGAGCAGCGGGTCGTAGCTGAGTTTCTTGCCGTAGGTGTGCGGATACAGCGTGATCGGCGACGACGGCACCTGCAGCAGCGTCGCACCGTCGGGTGCCGCGCGCTTGACGAAGTCGACCGCGATGCGGCCGCCGGCACCGGGTTTGGAGTCATAGACGATCGTGCTCGGGTAGCTGCCTTTGAGCCTGTCGATCAGCGGGCGCGTCACCTGGTCGCCGAGACCGCCGGGCGGGAAGCCCGACCACAGCGTGGTCGTCGCCGGCTGGGCCAGCGCGTGGCGGCCCGCCACCGCGCAACCGAACGCGACGGTGAGCAGGGATCGGCGTGTCGTCATGGTCGTCTCCTGTCCTCAGAGGGGCGGCGGCTCTGCAGGCCGCAACGGTGCGAACTGTAGGCACGACGGGGTTGATCGCGAATGGACAATCCGGGCCGCTCCGGTACATTTCCGGCGTCGATGAAGACCCCATCGCCGATCGCCGTCGCCTTCCGCGAGGTGCGCCACTTCAAGCCGGACGACTGGCTGCACTGCGAGGATCTCGCGGTGCGCGGCCGATTGCACGATTGGACGATTCCGGCGCACCGCCACGAAGGCCTGCACCAGTTCCAGCTGCTGCAGCGCGGGCACGCCGAGGTGGTGTTCGACAGCGTGCCGCAGCGTGTGCAGGCACCGGCGGCGCTGATGGTGGCGCCCGGCTGCGTGCATGCGTTCCGCTACTCGAGCGACAGCGCCGGGCTGCAGGTCACGGTGCCGAGTGCACGCCTGAGCGCCGCGCTGGCGGGCACGCCGCTGCTGGCGGCGCGGCTGGGCACGTCGCGCGTGCTGCCGGCCGAACGGGTGCGCCGCGCGCGGCAGCAGCTGCAGCGGCTGTTCGTCGACCTGGCCGACGAGTTCGAGCAGGCCGCACCCGGCCGCACCGAGGCGCTGGCCGCGCGCCTGCTGCTGCTGGCGACCTGGTTCCTGCGCGAGGCCGGCGACGTGCCGGCCGAGCAGGCCCGCCGCTCGTGGCGCGACACGCTGGTGCAGCGCTTCCGCGCGCTGCTCGAGGTGCAGCTCAAGCGGCACCAACCAATCGCCGCCTATGCCGCCGAGCTGAACGTGACGCCCGATCACCTGAGCCGTGTCTGCCGCGCCGTCACCGGGCTGTCGGCGCTCGACCTGCTGCACGAGCGGCTGGTGCTCGAGGCGCGCCGCCTGCTCGCCTACACCGAGGCACCGGTGACCGAGGTGGCGCGCGAACTGGGCTTCGACGACCCGGCGTACTTCAGCCGCTTCTTCGCGCGCCGCGCCGGCCTGGCGCCGCAGGCCTACCGGGCGGCACTGCAGCAGGGGCAGGCGGTGCCGCCGTAGCGTGGCGCGGCTGTCAGGCGCCCTGGAAGCCCCCGGCGCGATACGTCAACACCAGTGTGTCGCGGTGCCCTTCGTGTGCCGCATCGATCGGCTGGATCGGCGTCGACTCGTGGATCACGCGCGCGTCGTCGAGCAGCAGCGCCGAGAACGGCTCGTCGAGCGTGAAGCGCAGGCCCTTGGGACCGTCGGCATCGAACACGCGTGTCTCGCCGCCCTTGATGCCTTGGCGCGCGACCAGGATGACGGCGACGAAGTCGACGCCGTCGCGGTGCGCGCCTTCGGGCGTCGGCCGGCCGATGCCGCCGGCGGTCGTGATGCGAAACGGATGCGCCTCGACGTACCAGGGCTGCGCGCCGCGCAGGCGCGTGGCGCACGCAGCCAGGCCGCGCAACAGGCGCTGCCACGCCGGCTCGGCGGTCCAAGCCGCCGCCATCGGCTCGAAGTGGCGCTCGATGCCGCCGTGCAGCGCGTTGTACTCGAGGCTCTGCCAGTGCGGCCGGTGCGGCACCTGACGAACCGCATCGCCGTCGACCACGAAGCACGAGTGGCGCCGCTGCCGGTAGCGGCCACCGTCGCGCAGGTAGCGATCGGCCGGCAGGTCGTCCCAGCGCGGCCGCCACGCCAACAGATCGGTCAGGCGCACGGCGCACAAAGCGGCCAGCGTCGCCGCGTCGACCACGGCGTGGCCTTCGCGCGCCAGCACGTCCAGGGCATCGGCCGCGGGCGTCAGCGGCGGCCGCGGCGCGGCCACCGTCATCGGCTGCCGTCGGCCAGTGCCGCGCCTTTGACCAGCGCCTCGATCTTGGCCAGCGCGATCGCGCGGTCCATCGGCGCCATGCCGCAGTTGGTGCAGGCGATCAGGCGCTCGCGCGGCACGAAGCGCAGCGCGGTGGCGATCGTGTCGGCCACCGCGCCCGGTGTCTCCACCTCGGCGCTGGCGACGTCGATCACGCCGACCATCACGTCCTTGCCGGCCAGCAGCGCCATCAGGTCGGGCGGCACGTGCGAGTGGATGCACTCGAGCGACACCTGGTCGATCGAGCTCTTCGCCAGCACCGGGAACACCTGCTCGTACTGGCGCCACTGGTCGCCGAGTGTCTTCTTCCAATCGAGATTGGCGGGGATGCCGTAGCCGTAGCAGATGTGCACGGCGGTCGTGCAGGTCAGGCCCTGCGCCGCGCGCTCGAGAGCCCGCACGCCCCAGGCGGCCACGTCGTCCATGTAGACGTTGAACGCCGGCTCGTCGAACTGGATGACGTCGACGCCGTCGGCCTGCAGCGCCAGCGCCTCCTGGTTCAGCAGCTCGGCGAACGCGAACGCCAGCGCGACCTTGTCGCCGTAGTGCCGGTCGGCCACCGTGTCGACGATCGTCATCGGGCCGGGCAGCGTGAACTTGACCCGGCGTGTCGTATGGGCTCGCAGGAAGCGCGCCTCGGTGTCGTGCACGCGGCTCTTCAGGCGCAGCGGGGCCACCACCTGCGGCACCATCGCCTTGTAGCGGTCGTTGCGGATGCCCATCTCGACCTTGTGCTCGAAGTCGATGCCTTCGACACGCTCGAGGAAGCCGTGCACGAAGTGCTGGCGCGACTGCTCGCCGTCGCCGATCGTGCTCAGGCCCGCGTCCTCCTGCGCCTTGATCCACATCAGCGTGGCGTCGAGCTTGGCCTCGCGCAGCGCAGCGCCCTCGTGCGCCCAGCGCGGCCACAGCTTGTGCGTCTCGGCCAGCCAGCCGGGCTTGGGCAGGCTGCCGGCGATCGCGGTGCGGAACATCTGCGGTCTCCTCGTCGTGTTGAAACGCAAAGCGGTGCCGCGACGGGTCACCAGGTGTCGACGAACGCGCGCCGCGGCGGCAGCGCGCCGCGCCGCGCGGTGGCCAGCACGCGCAGCAGCCAGTCGCGCGTCTGCGCGGGGTCGATCACGTCGTCGAGCTCGAGGTGGCTGGCCACGTTGAGCGCGCGCCCGCGCTCGCGCATGCCGCTGAGCAACTTCTCGAACAGCGCATCGCGCTCGGCGCCCTGCACCGCCGCGAGCTCCTTGCGAAAGCCCAGCCGCACCGCGCCCTCGAGCCCCATCGGGCCGAACTCGGCCTGCGGCCACGCCGCCGTGGCCACCGGAGCGTGGAAGTGGCCGCCGGTGAACGCCATCGCGCCGAGACCGAAGCCGCGCCGCAGCACCACCGACACCACGGGCACGCGCAGCGCCGCCGCCGTGACGAACACGCGGCCGGCGTGGCGCATCATCCCTTGCGCCTCGATCGCCGGGCCGACCATGAAGCCCGGCGTGTCGACCAGCGTCACCAGCGGGTGGCCCGCCGCATCGGCCAGCTGCATGAAGCGCGCCAGCTTGTCGCAGCCGGCGACGTCGAGCGCGCCGGCCAGGTGCCGCGGATGGGTCGCCGCGATCGCCACCGGGTGGCCGCCGAGCCGCGCCAGCACCGTGACCACGCCGAGGCCGAACGACTCGCGCAGCTCGATCACGCTGTCGCGATCGGCGATCGTGTGGATGATCGCGCGCGGATCGAACACCGCGTTGCGTCCGAGCGGAATCGCGTCGCGCAGCGCACTCTGATCGGCGGCGCCGGCATCGGGCCACTTGCCCTGGTGCCACGCCAGAATCCGCCGCGCCTCCCGCACGGCCTGGGCTTCGTCGTCGACCAGCAGGTCGATCGCGCCGGCCTTGGCCAGCGTCTCGGCGGGGCCGACGTCGTCGGGCGCCACCGCGCCGAGGCCGCCGCCTTCGATCATCGCCGGCCCGCCCATGCCGATGCTGGCCGCGCGGGTCGAGATCACGAAGTCGCAGCTGCCGAGCAGCGCCGCGTTGCCGGCGAAGCAGTAGCCCTCGACGATGCCCAGCGTCGGCACCTGGCCCGACAGCGCCGCCAGCGCGCGGAAGGTCGTGCAGTGCAGCCCCGACACCGACGGCGAATCGACATCGCCCGGGCGCCCGCCGCCGCCCTCGGCGAACAGCACGAACGGCAGCTTGTGCTCAGCGGCGAGCTCGAGCAGCCGATCGGACTTGCGGTGGTTGTTGTTGCCCTGCGTGCCGGCGAGCACGGAATAGTCGTACGCCATCACCGCGCAGCGCGCACGCTCGATGCCGAAGTTCTCCGCGTGCACGAGGCCGCTGCCGGTGACGAGGCCGTCGGCGGGGGTGTTCTTCTGCAGGTCGTCGAGGCTGCGCCGGCTGCGCTGCGCGGCCACCGCGAACGCGCCGTATTCGACGAACGTGCCGTCGTCGAACAGCGCGGCGAC
>Ga0335084_10000547_pt1 | contig 32152 bp, 34 predicted proteins | sample Lox_Sample_44_FD_206721 | JGI IMG/M metagenome (GOLD analysis project Ga0335084, IMG submission 206721) | Soil microbial communities from Loxahatchee National Wildlife Refuge, Florida, United States - Lox_Sample_4.4 | ecosystem: Environmental > Terrestrial > Soil > Wetlands | place: USA...
CCCACCAGGTCGCCGAGCCGGGCGGGGGCCACCTCCAGCTCCGCGCTGGCGGCGCGGCGGCTCAGCTGCCGGACGCTGAGAGCCCGGTTGATGACCAGGTCGAGCGCGGCGGGGTCGGCGAAGGGCTTGTGGATGTAGTCGAACGCCCCGAGCTTCATCGCCCGGATGGTGCTCTCCATGTCGTGGTAGGCCGTGACCAGGACGATGGGCGCATCCCCGCAGACCGCCTTCATCTCCTCGATCAGATCGAGCCCGCTCCGGTCGGGGAGCATCATGTCCAGCACCACCAGCGAGGGCGCGCACTCCCGCGCCTTGGCCAGGCCGGAGGCGGCGGTGGTCGCGGTCACCACCTGGAAGCGGGGTTGTCCCTCCTTCTCCGCCTCCTCGAAGTGGAGGGAGAGCGACTCGAGGAGCGAGACGTCGTCATCGACGAGGAGGAGCGTGTCCATGGTCAGGAGGCCCTGGCGAAGTCGAGGCTGAACAGGACGCCTCGCGCAGGAGGCCTCGCGGAGGCGGCGGTGACCTCGCCTCCCTGCTGCTGGAGCACCCGGCGGAGCGCGGCGAGGGAGAGCCCCGCCCCGCGCGCCAGGCGGGAGCCGAAGGGCTCGAAGAGCCGCTCCTCGTCGCCGGGACCGAGGGCGGCATGCTCGTCGAGCACCTGGACCTCCACCCCCCGCTCGGACGGTCGGAGGGTGACCAGCAGCGGCTGCCCCTCCTCCAGGCTCGAGGCCACGTTCAGGAGCAGCTGCGCCAGCACCGGGCGAAGGCGGACGCCGTCGGAGCGGACCCGCGGCAGCTCCGCGTCTCCGGACAGCTCGACGCGGACGTTTCGCTCGGCCAGGTCCTGCTCGATGAGCGCTGCAGACTCCTGGAGCAGGTCGGGAAGGGCCCAGGTGTCCAGGGCCAGCGGCGCCTCCCGGCCGTACTCGCTCAGCATCCAGAGCATGCGCTCGAGGGTGCGAATCTCCCGCAGGGCGATGGTGAGCCGGCGCTGATCCCGGGGCGAGAGCCCCTCGTTCCGGGCCAGCGTCTGCACGGCCATCTTCACGCTGGACAAGGGGTTGCGCAGCTCGTGACTGAGCGAGCTGGAGAGCCGGGAAATCTGCAAGGGAGGCGCCCCATCGAGCAGCAGCCCGAGGTCATGCACCCGCGCCTCCACGGCCGCGCCGGCCAGCGCGACGCCCACCCGCAGCCACCGCGGCATGCTCGACGGCCCGCTGCTGGTGCGCACGAACTCGACCCCGCCGCCCTTCCGGGCGCAGGCATCGAGCGCCCTGGCGGTGGCCGCGTCGACGCCCAGCACCTCCGATACCGGCATCCCCGGGGTTGGAGCAGGGCAGCCGGGCAGCGCGCCGTCGCCGGTCACCAGCGACAGTCCCTCGTCCCAGCGGATGCAGAGCGGCAGGCTCCACGCCGGATCAGCCATGCCCCCGAAGCTTATCCTCGCGCGTGCGCACATGCTCGCCGCGGCGCCAGCGGCTACAGTGGTGGACGGCATGGAAGGCCGCCTGCTCGTCAAGGATTGCACGCTGCTGGACCGTGGGGCCGTGCTCCCGCACCGCGCGGTGGTGGTCGAGGGCGGGATGGTGGCCCGCATCTCGCCGGACGGAAACGAGCCGGTCCGTCCCGGTGACTGGGCGATCGAGGCAAAGGGGCGGGTGCTGGTGCCGGGGCGGGTGGACGGGCACGCCCAGCTCGGCGACCTTGCCTCTGCGCGGCGCCCGCTCACCGCGTCGGAGTCCTCGGCGCTGGCCGCCGCCAGCGTCGCCCTCGCCCTTCGCGCGGGAGTGACCACGGTCCTCGACCAGATCCAGGGCGTGGCCGACGGTGCCGCCGCGCTCGACGGCCGCCAGCGTCTGGCGCGTGCACTGGGCGTGCGGATGGTGACCTCGCTCGCCGCCGGGGGCCGCCACGGCATCGCCACGCACGAGCTGAACGCCGACGCGGCGCGGAGCAGCGCGGAGGACCCGCTGGTGCGAGGCGGCCTGGGCTTCGCGAGCTGCCTGACCGCCTCGGACGAGCTGCTCCGGGCGGTGGGCCGAGACGCCGAGGCGCTCCGCGCCCCGGTGCACTTCCGGCTCGCGGAGACCAGCGCGGAGCTGGCCGAGCACTTCGAGCAGCACCGCACCCGGATGGTGGAGCGACTGGACCGCCACGGGCTGCTCGGCGTCACCAGCGTCGCCGCGCATGCCCGCGCCGTGGAGGGAGCCGAGGCCCAGCGACTCGCCGAGACCGGGGTGCTGGTGGCCTGGAGCCCGCTCGCCGACCTCCTGGGGGAGCAGCACGGGTTCGAATCGGTCTGGCAGCCCGCGCACCGGGTGGTCCTCGCCAGCGCCGGGGCCGGGGACCTCCGGGAGCAGTGGACTGCGGGGCGCATCCTCGCCCACCGTGCGGCGCGCATCGGGCGCCTCTGGGCGAGGGAACGGGTTCCGGAGGTGCTGGGCGATGGGCCAGCCGGTTTCCTGGAGCGTGCCTTCCGGCGCCCTGCGGGCCGCATCACCCCCGGGGCGATGGCCGATCTCGTCCTGGTCGACCTGCTCGCCCAAGGGGAGGACCCGATCGAGGTCCTCGCGGGGTCGATGCGGGCCCCGGTGGCGTGGACGGTGGTGAACGGGCGGGTGGTGGTGCGCGAGGGCCAGCTGCTCGGCACCGAGCTGCTGCCGCTCCTCGCCGAGGCAGCAGCAGCCCGCCGCGCGCTCGCATGAGCGGAGGAGCGCGGGTGCTGCTCGCCCGGGCGCTCGCGCGGCGCGCGCCGCTGCGTGAGGACGGCCGAACCACGGCGTTCCGCTGGCTGAACGGCGCCGGGGATGGCGCTCCGGGTCTGACCCTCGACGTCTTCGGCCACGTCGGCGTCCTCAGCACCTACGACGCCCAGGACCCCGGACCGGTCGCGGACGCGGCGATGGAGGTGCTTCCCCTCCGCGCCGTGTACCTCAAGCGGCGGCCCAGGGAGGCGGGAACGCTCGCCCCAGAGGAGCGGGCAGCGCGCGCACCCGCCCTGCCGCTGCGGGGCGAGCCGGTGGAGGCGGTGGACGTGCGCGAGCAGGGGCTTGTGTTCCGCATCCGCCCCGGCGAGGGGCTGGCGGTCGGGCTGTACCTCGACATGCGCGAGGCGCGGGGCTGGGTGCGGGCGCACGCGCGTGGGGCGAGGCTGCTCAACTGCTTCGCCTACACCTGCGCCTTCGGCATCGCCGCCCGGTCCGGGGGGGCGGTGCGGGCGGTCGACGTGGACCTCAGCCGCCGCTCCCTCGCCTGGGGTGAGGAGAACGCCAGGCTGAACGGCCAGTCGCCGCGGCCGGCGGACCGGCTCGCAGGGGACGTCTTCCACTGGCTTCGCCGGCTCGGCAAGCGCGGCGAGTGGTTCGACGCGGTGCTGCTCGATCCTCCCGGCTTCGCCCGGGGGCGGGAGGGCACCTTCTCCGCCGCGCGGGACTGGCCGGGGCTGGTGGCGCAGGCGGCGCCGCTGGTGGCCCCGGGTGGCTGGCTGCTGGCAGCCTGCAACGTGGCGGCGCTGTCCGGGCGCCAGTTCGAGGCGGCGCTGGCGGAGGGTGTGCGACGGGCGGGGCGGACGGCGGAGGAGGTGGCCCGTCCGGACGCTTCTCCCATCGACTTCCCGGCGCCCCCTGGGGAAGAGCCGCCGCTCAAGGTCCGGGTCCTCCGCCTCGGGGTGGTAACCTCCGGGCGTTGACCCGAGAGGCTCCTGCGCAGCGCACCGGCGGACTCCGCTTCGGCAAGTACGTCCTGCTCGACCGCCTGGCGGTGGGCGGGATGGCGGAGATCTTCCTCGCTCGTCAGGAGGGCCTGGAGGGCTTCGAGAAGACGGTGGTCATCAAGAGGATCCGTCCCCATCTCTCCAAGCAGAAGAGCTTCGTGCAGATGTTCCTCGACGAGGCCCGGCTGGCGGCGCAGCTGAACCATCCCAACATCGTGCAGATCCACGAGCTGGGGCAGGTCGACGACAGCTACTTCATCGCCATGGAGTACGTCTTCGGCCGTGACATGGCGCGCATCATCCCCAAGGCCGAGCGGATGGGGATCGCCTTCCCCGCGGTGTACGCGCTGAAGATCGCCTCCAGCGTCTGCGAGGGGCTCCACTACGCCCACCAGCGGTCGGATGCCTGGGGCAACCCGCTGCACATCGTCCACCGCGACGTGACGCCGGAGAACGTCTTCGTCTCCTTCGACGGAGCGGTGAAGATCCTCGACTTCGGCATCGCCAAGGCACGGGGCCAGACCGGTGAGACCACCGCCGGAGAGATCAAGGGGAAGCTGAGCTACATGAGCCCGGAGCAGGCGCTGGGCAAGCCGCTCGATTGCCGGAGCGACGTCTTCTCGCTGGGGGTGGTGCTCTACGAGTGGCTGACCGGGCTCCGGCTCTTCACCGGGGACTCCGAGCCCGCGGTGCTGCGGAGCATCAGCGAGGGGAAGATCTACGGCCCGAGCTACTTCAAGCCCGACATCCCGCCGGAGGTGGAGGCGGTGGTGATGCGTGCGCTGGAGAAGGATCGCCAGAAGCGGTACCCGAGCGCCTGGGAGATGCAACGGGACCTCGAAAATCTCTTGTCCGAGAGCGACTTCCGCCCCTCGAGCATGCACCTGGCGAACTTCCTCAAGCAGCTCTTCTCCGACGAGCTGGAGGCAGAGCAGGCGCGGCTGACCCGGGCCTCGGAGACGCTGGCCTCCGACGGTGATGGGCGCCGCGGTGGGCGGGCGCTGCGGCTCCACCTCGACGACGCGGACCGCACGGCCCTGCAGACGGTGGCGGAGCGCAACGGTCTCACGCTCGAGGAGCTGGCCCGCGACGTGCTCCGCGACTGGCTGAAGTACCGCTGATGCCCCGCGTCCGGCTGACGCTCGAGTACGACGGCACCGACTTCGTCGGGTGGCAGCGGCAGCCGAACGGCCGCAGCGTGCAGGCGGTGCTCGAGGCGGCGCTGGAGGAGCTCCTGGGGGCGCCGGTGGCCGCCGCCGCGGCTGGGCGGACCGACGCCGGGGTGCACGCGCTCGCCCAGGTGGTGGCCTTCGATGCGCCGCGGGCGCTGCCGGCGAAGGCTTACGTGCGTGGGCTGTCGTCGCTCTTGCCCGAGGACGTGGCGGTGGTTGTGGCCGAGGAGGTGCCCGACGGCTTCGACCCCCGGCGCTGGGCGACGGGGAAGCGCTACCGGTACCTCGTCTCCCGGCGGCCTGGCCGCGCGCCCCTGCTCCGGCGGACGCACTGGGAGGTCTTCACCCCCCTGGACGTCGGCGCGATGCGAGTCTCGGCCTCGGCGCTGCTGGGGGCGCACGACTTCTCGAGCTTCCGGGCTGCGGACTGTGAGGCGCCCCACCCGAGGCGGACGCTGCGCGCGCTGGACCTCCACGAGGACCGCGAGGTGCTCCGCGTCGAGGTGGAGGGGACGGCCTTCCTCAAGCACATGGTGCGGAACATCGTCGGGTCACTGGTCGAGGTCGGTCGGGGCAAGCGCCCGCCCGGCTGGGTCGCCGAGGTGCTCGAGGCGAAGGACCGGACGCTCGCCGGACCGACCGCGCCGGCCCACGGGCTCACCCTGGTCGAGGTGATGTACGGCGTCGGGCCACGGGCCGGAAGCCATACCTGACAGCCCCACCACGCCCGCGCCGACGACGGTCACCTCGGCCACCGGGCGACTCTCCCCGTGCTCAGCGAATGCGCCGGAAGCGGAGCGGCTGCTCGAGGCTCTCGGTGTGGAGGACCAGATCCCCGCTCACCACCTCCAGCCGCCGGCTGTTCTGGAGCGCGACCAGGAAGGCCCTCTCCTGGACGTCCACCTCGGGCGTGCACGCCATCCGCGTCGAGGCCAGCTCGCCCACGCGGATCGTGCCGTCGCCGAGCTCCACCGGGCCCGAGTAGCGGTTGCAGGAGGCGTTGCCGGAGATCTTCCCCGGCTCGAGGAAGGCCATGGTCGGTGTCCGGTCGGCGACCAGCGGCGTTCCGGCGAGATCTCGCAGCCCCCACTCCGAGCCAAGAAGGTACTGAGCGCCGGGCACGGTCTTCTCCCCACTCGCAGGGGCCGGTGGCGCCGAAGCGCATCCCAGCACGAGCGCTGCGACTCCAGCTCCCATCCAGGACAGCTCTCTCACGGCGTGGACCTCCGGAGCGAAAGCCTAGTCCCAGGCCCTGCTGGACGCGCGATGGGGCGCGCACGGTTTGCGTCGGGAGCGCCCCGGTCGCGCCCGGGTGCGCGGCCGTCATCGAACGATCGCGGTGATTATCATCGCCTGCGGTTAGCCTCCTACGGTGCCGAAATTGCAGTGATTTCGTCGCCGGCCCCTCCAGGAGAAGACCCGATGACCAACCCGATTCTCGGCCCCGTTCAGGAGTACTGGTTCGACGCCTGGCAGCGCTCGGTGCTCCTCCTCGACACCCTCCGCCAGCGCGGGAACCGCTACCTCGAGCAGGGCCAGAAGGACGTTCCGCACGTCCTCGAGTTCGAGGCCGAGCTCGTCCGGGACGGACGGAGCCTCCCCCGCCCGACCAACTATCTGCTGGTGCGGATCGTTCCTCCGCCGGGAACGACGATCGACCCCACCAAGGCTCCGTTCGTGGTGGTCGATCCGCGCGCCGGCCACGGCCCGGGAATCGGCGGGATGAAGCAGGACAGCGAGATCGGCGCGGCGCTCGCCGCGGGCCATCCCTGCTACTTCATCGGGTTCCGTCCCGAACCCGAGCCCGGGCAGACGGTGGAGGACGTGTGCCTGACCGAGGCGGCGTTCCTCGAGGAGGTCGCGGCCCGGCACCCGAAGGCGGACGGAAAGCCGGTGGTCATCGCCAACTGCCAGGCCGGCTGGCAGATGATGATGACCGCGGCGATGAGGCCGGAGCTCACCGGGGCGATCCTCCTCGCCGGCTCGCCGCTCTCCTACTGGGCGGGTGTACGGGGCAAGAACCCGATGCGCTACCTGGGCGGGATGCTCGGCGGCACCTGGCTCACTGCGCTGGCGGGAGATCTGGGCAAGGGGATCTTCGACGGTGCCCACCTGGTCGCCAACTTCGAGTCGCTCAACCCGGCGAACACCTACTGGAAGAAGATCTACAACGTCTACTCGAAGATCGACACCGAGGCCCCGCGCTACCTCGACTTCGAGACCTGGTGGGGCAGTCCGGTATTGCTCAACGCCGAGGAGATGCAGTGGATCGCCGACAACCTCTTCGTCGGCAACAAGCTCTCCACCGGAGAGCTCCGGACCTCGGACGGGACCCGCATCGATCTGCGGAACATCAAGTCGCCGGTCGTCGTCTTCTGCTCCTGGGGCGACGACATCACCCCGCCGCAGCAGGCCCTGGGGTGGATCACCGACCTGTATCAGGACGACAAGGAGATCGTCGCCGCGGAGCAGACCATCGTCTACACCCTGCACCAGAGCATCGGTCACCTGGGCATCTTCGTCTCCGGGAAGGTGGCGACGAAGGAGCACCGGGAGCTCGCGAGCTGCATGGAGCTGATCGAGCTCCTCCCGCCCGGCCTCTACGAGGCGGTGATCACCGAGGTGAGCGGGGACACCGAGAACCCCGAGCTCATCGAGGGCAAGTACCTCCTCCGTCTCGAGCAGCGCACGCTCGACGACCTCCGGGCGCTGGGCCAGAACCCCCCCGAGGACGACCGCCGCTTCGCCACGGTGGCCCGGGTCTCGGAGGTGAACTACGGCCTGTACCGCACGTTCGGGGGGCGGTTCCTCCGATCGATGATGCCGGAGGTCCTGGCCCGCGGGCTGCGCGAGCTGCACCCCAGCCGGGTCCGGTTCGCCATCTTCTCGGACCGGAACCCGTGGATGTGGCCGGTGAAGGCGCTGGCCGAGCAGGCCCGCGCCGCCCGCAAGCCAGTGGCGCCGGGCAATCCGTTGCTCGCGCTGGAGAAGGCGGCCTCCTCCTGGATCGCCTCCTCCCTCGAGTCGTTCGGGGCGGCCAGGGACGCGATGACCGAGACCCTGTTCCTCGGCGTGTACGGCTCTCCCGTCCTTCAAGCGCTGGTCGGTCTGGGCGGCCAGGTCGGCGAGGAGCGACGGATCGAGCGCGACCTGGTGCGCGAGGCGGACGGGGCCAGGGAGCGAGCCGAGCTGGAGACCAGGTTCGAGGTGGGCGGGCTGGTCGAGGCCGGGGTTCGCGCCCTGGGCTACGTGGTCACCCCCGAGGGCTCCGCAGACGAGCGTGGCTACTCGACCTTCGCCGCGATCCGGAAGGCCCGTCGCCCGGAGGAGCGGCTGCCGCTGGGCGACCTGAAGCGGATTCTCAAGGAGCAGTTCCTGCTCGTCTCGCTGGACGAGGAGCGCGCGCTCCGCACGCTTCCGCTGCTCCTGCCGAAGAGCGTGGAGAAGCGCCGGGAGATGCTGGAGCTGGTCCAGCGGATGGTGAATGCCCGGGGAACGCTGTCGGACGAGGCCCGCCGCCGGCTCCGGCGCATCGAGGTCCTGTTCGACGTCAAGCCCGAGAAGCCGAGCCCGGAGCACCACGCCACCGCCTGAGCCGAGGGAGTGCGCCATGCAAGACACCATCAGACCCGTGCTCCAGGGGCAGAAGGTCCTGGTCGTCGGCGTCGCCAATGACCAGTCCATCGCCTACGGCTGCGCCAAGGCATTCCGGCAGGCGGGCGCGGAGCTGGCGATCACCTGGCTCAACGAGAAGGCGCGGCCTCACGTCGAGCCCCTGGCCAGGGAGGTCGGGGCGACGATCACCGCGCCGCTGGACGTGAGCGTGCCCGGTCAGCTCGAGGCGGTGTTCGATCTGATCCGGGCCCGCTGGGGGAAGCTGGACAGCCTCGTCCACTCGATTGCCTTCGCCCCGAAGGAGGACCTCCAGGGCGGGCTGCTGGACTGCTCGGCGGCGGGGTTCGGCAAGGCAATGGACGTCTCCTGCCACTCCTTCATCCGGATGGCGAAGCTGGCAGTGCCGCTGATGAAGGACGGCGGGACCATGTTCGCCATGAGCTACTACGGGGCCAACCGGGTGGTGCCCAACTACAACGTGATGGGGCCGGTGAAGGCGGCGCTCGAGGCGGCATGCCGGTACCTCGCCTACGAGCTCGGGCCATCCGGCATCCGGGTGCACGCCATCTCGCCGGGCCCGCTCAAGACCCGCGCCGCGTCGGGGCTCAAGGACTTCGAGCTGCTCCTCAACGAGGCGGCGCAGAAGGCCCCGCTGGGCGAGCTGGTGGACATCATGGACGTCGGCTTCGCCTGCGCCTACCTGGCAGCGCCCTTTGCCCGGCGCATCACCGGCGGGACGGTGTACGTCGACGGCGGGACGAACATCGTCGCCTGAGGTCAGAAGACGATCTTCAGCAGGCGCATCGCCAGCTCCTCCACCGAGAACACGGTGAGGGCCAGCGGCAGGAGCGGCGCGGCGGTGGCGGCCGCGAGCCGGGCGATGTCCTGCACCCCGAAGGGAACGACGTTCATCTCCCGGACGACCGAGTAGCTCTGTCCGAGGTCGGAGAGGGACTGGATGTCGCCTGTTCCCAGCAGCTCCTGCTGGCCTGGGTCGCCGCGGATCCACTTGCCCTCGAAGGCGGAGACGTAGTCGCTGCCCAGCTTGCCGTACTGACGGAGCCCGGCGAGCTTCGCCCGCGCCATCCCGGGGGTGAAGACGGTGAGCGGCGCCAGCATGAAGAGCACGAAGAAACCGATCAGGCCGATGGCATCCAGCTTGAACGCCATCAGCGTCTGCCCCCCGGAGATCACCCGGGTGGCGATCACCCCGGCGAGCAGCGCACCCTGCGCGAAGAGGACGGGTCCGAAGGCGTAGGTGCCCTTGCCGAGGAAGGCGAGCCCGCCCGCCCGGTCCGGATGGGTGGGGACCAGGTGGAGGTCCATGCGCGAGACCTGCCACAGGAAGCGGAACCAGATCATCAGCCGCAGGTACCAGCGGAGGAGGAAGAACTGAGCCAGGGGGAGGCTCACCGCGGCGAACCAGAGCCCCGCGGCAGTCAGGCGCATCCGGCCCTCCTCAGGCGCCGCGTACCAGCTGGGAGCGGCCTGGGCGATGGTGCTCCTCCAGAGCCACTGGCCGACCGTGGCCACCAGGACAATCGAGCCCACCTCGAGCGCGGCCGAGTTCCGGAGCCGGAGCGCGGACTGGATTGCCCGTTCGAATCGCGGCAGGTCCGCGGGACGGACCAGGCCTCGCTCCAGGAACTGCTCGACGGTGCTGCGGGTCCTCTGGTGGACGATCAGCTCGGCGGCGATGAGCACCGGCAAGGCCACCAGGAACCGCACCTGCGCCTCGATGTCCCGGAGGAAGGGGAGGGCGCTGGGCGGGCCCCACGCATGGCCGGTGGCGAGGGTGAGGAGCAGCAACGGCAGCCAGGCGAGGAGGGTGATGACCCAGATGCGCCGCCAGAGCTGTTCGAGCGCCGGCCCGCTGAGGTGGGCGCGACGGAACATCTGGTAGAGCGGGCCACCGAGGACGAGCGAGAAGTCCTGCGTTCCCGCCACCGCTGGAGCGACCATGGGCCATCCTCCCGGCTGGGGACCGCTTACCTCGGCAGCGAGAAGCGCGCAGTCGTTGCGCCGTAGGCCTTCGGGCCAACACCCTTCAGTGTTTCCGGAGCTTGCCGTTTCCAGGGCCGGTCGTTCAGTGTCGCCGAAGGCGGAGCCCTGATGCGCTCACTCTTGTGGTGCTTGCTGCTGCTGGCCGCGGCTCCGGAGAGTTCCCGGGCGGCGGAGCCCGAGAATGAGGCGACACCGGCGGCGGCAGCCTGTACCACCTCGGACGAGTGCGCGGACCGCGAGGGCCGAGGCTCGGTCTGCGTCGAGTCGGAGTGCCGGCCGTACCAGGACGCCACCGACCTCTTCGTCGCCGTCGGCCTGAGCCAGAAGGAGGCGCGCCGGCCGGAGCCATACAAGCCGCTCCTCACCATCCTCCCGGTCATCGGCTCGAACCCGACCCAGGGAGTGCTGGTCGGCGTGGCGGCCATCGTCGGCATCTACCTGGGCGATCCAACGACCACCACCATCTCCAACATCTCGGCCAACATCCTCTACACCACCAAGAACCAGTTCCTCTCCGGCATCAACAGCGTGCTGATGCTGAGCAACAACTCCTGGCAGTTGCAGGGAGACTGGCGATTCCTGGTCTTCAACCAGGACACCTTCGGGCTGGGCACGGGAGAGACCCCGATCAGCGGCGGCTTCACCCTCAACGGCTACGGGACGACCGCGGCGATCCCCGGAGCCCAGCCGATGGACCTCAACCTCATCCGGATCCGCGAGAACTTCCTCAAGCGGGTGACGGAGACCTTCTACATCGGCCCCGGCTTCAACTTCGATCGCTACTACGCCATCGTCGACCGCTCACTGGACCTCCAGGCGACGCCGGCCGTGGTGACCAGCCACTACGCCTACAGCCAGGCCCTGGGCTTCAACCCGGGCGCCTACAACACCTCCGGTCCGAGCCTGAACCTCGTCTGGGACAGCCGGGACTCCACCATCAACCCCTACCGGGGCATCTACGCCGCGCTCACCTACCAGTGGTACCCGCACTGGCTCGGCAGCGCGCAGGACGCCTCGCTGTTCTACGCAGAGTTCCGTGGTTACCTGGGCCTCTCCAAGACGGTGCCCCGGAACGTGCTCGCCTTCTGGGCCGTCCTCCAGACCAACGTCACCGGGAATCTTCCCTACCTCGGCCTCCCGGCGGTGGGCTGGGACGCCAGGAACCGCACCGGGCGGGGCTACGTGCAGGGGCGCTTCCGCGGGACGGCGGAGATCTACGCCGAGGTCGAGTGGCGGTTCCGGATCACCGACAACGGGCTGCTCGGCGGGGTGGTCTTCGCCAATGCCGAGACCTTCTCCCGAGCGCCAGTGAGCTACCTGGGCTTCGTCGGCAACGGCACCGACCTCTTCCAGTACATCGCCCCGGCGGGCGGGGTCGGCCTGCGCTTCATGATGAACCGCCAGTCCCGGACCAACATCACCCTCGACGTCACGGTGGCCGAGAAGACCTGGGGCGTCTACTTCGGCGCGGGCGAGGCGTTCTGACGTATCCTCGGACCGGGAGGGGAGTCCGAATGCGCCGTCCGCAGCCTTGGGCCGTGGTCGCGTCGTGGAGCGCCCTCTGGGGCGCGCTGCTCTTCGCCGCCGGTGCCGCGGCCCAGCCGGCCGAGCCCGCCGCGCCCGCTCCCCGGTCCGAGGCCGCCGCTCCCGCGCCCGAGGCGGCGCCCACCGTCCCCGAGGCCGCCGACCCGCGCGCCGGGTGGAGGCACGAGTTCTCGCCCGCCTGGCACATGGCGACCTTCTGGAACAAGGAGAACAGCCACTACACCTTCCACTCGCTGTCGATCGGCTACCTCATGTCGGTCAACGCCGCGGGCCCGTTCGTGCATCTGAGCTGGGTCATCCCGCTCCAGGCGCGGCAGGACGGCAGCGTGCACTCCGTCTCCTCGCTGTACCAGAACGGCGGCGGCATCGACCTGCTCCTCGGCTGGCAGTGGCGGAAGACGGTGACCCAGGAGCTCGAGTTCGAGGGCGGCCCGGGACTGCACATGAACGCGCTGAACCTCGGCGGCAAGCCGGGGCTCACCAACTTCAACGCGCTCCAGCTCGGCCTCGGGGGGATGACCATCCTCCGGTTTCGGCCCGGGTGGACACCGCACAAGGTGGGCTGGACCGTCGGAGCGGTGGGCGCGCTGGCCTTCGATCTCTACGACCCGCTGCGGAGCAACGACCTGCGCATCGGCATCGTCCTGCGGATCGGGGTGGTGCTGGGGGTGGACCTGCCATGAGCCGCCTTGCTCTCGGCGGCGCAGCGCTGGTCGGGGCGGGCCTGCTGGCCTGTCTCGGTCCCTATCCGAACGTGGGCGAGAAGCTCGACGGCGTGGACCAGGTGAACGGCACCTCGTACATCGCCCTGGACGGCGGCGGGGCCCGGATCCTCATCCTCGCCCCCTTCGACGGCGGACGGACCGCGCCGTTCACCCGCATCGACGAGCAGCAGCCCCGGGCGGTGCAGACGCTGCAAGGCACCTACTCCGGCCAGAACCTCGACGTCGACTTCTCCAGCACCACCCTCTTCACCCTCCCCAACGAGGCCTCGACGCCGGTGAGCGGCCGGAGCGGAGCATCGCGGAAGCAGCTCTCGCCGCCCACCGTGAGCCGGGTGCACGTCGACTCGGCCACCAGTGAGGTGCTCGATCTCTCGGGCTCGGGAAGCTTCGCCGGCCGCTACCGCCGGCTCCTTGGCAGGACGGCCCTGGTCGACGGCGCCGCCCCGGATGCCCCGGCCTGTGCCTTCCACCTGGCCAACCTGGCGGTGGAGTCGTCCGAGGCGCGCATCCCCGGCTTCAACAGCGCGGGGATGACCCAGTACCTGAACCGGGTGGAGCCGTTCGAGGGAATCCTCTCCGGCAAGGTGACCGTCGGCCTGGTGGGGCTGTTCAGCCCGGTGAGCACCATCACCTTCACCGACTACGCCGATTTCGAGGGGGTGGTGCTGGACGGCGTGCAGATCTCGAGCACCGACACCAGTGGAAACGGCGGGCTGTCGGGGGTCCTCGGCTTCCGCATCCAGCGAGATGGCCTCCCACCGCTGGAGGGATCGGTGGACTACGGTCAGGTCAGCCTGAGCAACGGAAACGAATCCGGCAACTACCTGGTGACGCTCGACGGCGGGGCCACGGTACCCGTGCCCACCGGACGCCGCATCCCTCCGCTCGAGCAGTGCCTGGGGCTCTGAGCTACGCCGAGCCGGGCTTGCTGAACCGGAGCGCACCCTTGCCGGCGTCGACCAGCACCGTATCGCCAGCCACGTACGAGCCGGAAAGTACAGACATCGCCAGCGGGTCCTGGAGGTACTTCTGGATGGCGCGCTTGAGTGGCCTGGCGCCGTACACCGGATCGTACCCGTGCTCGCCGAGGAACTTCACCGCCGCCGGAGTGAGCTGGAGGGTGAGCCGCCGGTCCTCGAGCAGCTTCTTGAGCCGGGCGAGCTGGATCTCCACGATGCGACCGATCTCCTCGCGGCGGAGCGGCTCGAAGATGACGATCTCGTCGACCCGGTTGAGGAACTCGGGGCGGAAGTGCTGGCGGAGCGCGTCCATCACCCTCGCCCGGGTCACCTCGTCGAGGGTCTCCTTGGCCTCCATCTCCAGGAGCAGGAGCTGGCTGCCGAGGTTGGAGGTCATGATCAGCACCGTGTTCTTGAAGTCCACGGTGCGGCCCTGGCTGTCGGTGAGCCGGCCGTCGTCGAGGATCTGGAGGAGCACGTTGAACACGTCGGTGTGCGCCTTCTCGATCTCGTCGAACAGCACCACCGAGTAGGGCCGGCGGCGCACCGCCTCGGAGAGCTGACCGCCCTCCTCGTAGCCCACGTACCCGGGCGGCGCGCCGATGAGCCGGGCCACCGCGTGCTTCTCCATGTACTCGGACATGTCGATGCGGATGAGGGCGTTCTCGTCGTCGAAGAGGAACTCGGCGAGCGCCTTGGCGGTCTCGGTCTTTCCCACGCCGGTGGGGCCGAGAAAGATGAACGAGCCGATGGGGCGGTTGGGGTCCTGGAGCCCGCTCCGGGCCCGGCGGATGGCGTTGCTCACCGCCTCGATGGCCTGGCGTTGCCCGATGACCCGCTGCTCGAGCCGTTCTTCCATGTGAACCAGCTTCTGGACCTCGCCCTCCATGAGTCGGGAGACCGGGATGTGGGTCCACTTGGCCACCACCTCGGCGATGTCCTCGGCGTCCACCTCCTCCTTGAGGAAGCGCTGCTTCTTCTGCAGCTCGGCCAGCGCCGCGTTTTGCTGCTCGAGCTCCTTCTGGAGCCCGGGGAGGATGCCGAACTTGATCTCCGCGGCCTTGTTGAGGTCGCCCTGGCGCTCCGCCGTCGCCTGGTCGGCGCGCGCCCTCTCGATCTTCTCCTTGCTGACCCGGATCTTCTGGATCGCGGCCTTCTCCGCCTCCCAGTGCGCCTTGAGCTGGCTGAACTGCTCGTTGAGGTCGGCGAGCGCCTTCTCGATCTGCTGGAGCCGCTCTCGCGAGTTGACGTCGGTCTCCTTCTTCAGACCCTCGCGCTCGATCTCCAGCTGGGTGATGCGGCGGCGGATGTCGTCGATCTCCTGCGGCATCGAGTCGATCTCGATCCGGAGCCGGCTCGCCGCCTCGTCGACCAGGTCGATCGCCTTGTCGGGCAGGAAGCGGTCGGCGATGTAGCGGTTGCTGAGTGTGGCCGCGGCCACCAGCGCCGAGTCCTGGATGCGGACGCCGTGGTGCACCTCGTACCGCTCCTTGAGCCCGCGGAGGATGCTGATGGTGTCCTGCACCGAGGGCTCGCCCACCATCACCGGCTGGAACCGGCGCTCGAGCGCGGCGTCCTTCTCGATGTGCTTGCGGTACTCGTCGAGCGTGGTGGCGCCGATGCAGTGCAGCTCGCCCCGGGCCAGCGCCGGCTTCAGCATGTTGCCGGCGTCCATCGCCCCCTCGGCCTTGCCGGCGCCCACCAGCGTGTGGAGCTCGTCGATGAAGAGGATGATCTGCCCCTCGGCCGCCGAGACCTCCTGGAGGACGGCCTTGAGCCGCTCCTCGAACTCGCCCCGGTACTTGGCCCCGGCGACCATCGCCCCGAGGTCGAGGGTGATCAGCCGCTTGTCCTTGAGCCCCTCCGGCACGTCGCCGTCGACCATGCGGCGGGCGAGGCCCTCCACGATGGCGGTCTTGCCCACGCCGGGGTCCCCGATGAGCACCGGGTTGTTCTTGGTCCTGCGGCTCAGGACCTGGATGACCCGGCGAATCTCCTCGTCCCGGCCAATGACCGGGTCGAGCTTGCCGGCGCGGGCTGCGGCGGTGAGGTCGCGGCCGTACTTCTCCAGCGCCTGGTAGGTGTCCTCGGCCTCCTGGGTGGTGACCCGCTTGCCGCCCCGGAGGTCCTTGAGGACCGTCAGGATCCGATCACGGCTGATCCCCGACGACTTGAGAGCCTCGCCGACGGCACCCTTGTCCTGGGCGAGGGCCAGGAGCAGGTGCTCGCTCGAGACGTACTCGTCCTTGAGCTCCTTGGCCTCGTCCTCGGCCTTGTCGAGGTCGCGGAGGAGCCGCTGGCTCAGGCGGCTGCCGTCACCGCCCTGGATGCGGGGGAGGCGTTCCAGCGCCTCGTCGACGCGGCCCTGGACCAGGCCGGGGTCGGCGCCGATGCGGCGGAGGAGGGCCTCGGCCACCCCCTGCTCCTGGGTGAAGAGCGCCTTGGCCAGGTGCTCCGGCTCGTACTCGGGGGAGCCCATGCGCCGGGCGAGGGTCTGGCCGGCCTGGATCGCCTCCTGCGCCTTGAGGGTGAACTGTTCGATGCGCATGGGCCTACCGTAAGTCCCGGCACGAAGTTGGCAAGCGCCGACGGCGCAATGTACAAGCGGCCAACATGTCCCGGTCCGACGCCCACGGCGGGTACCTGTGCCGGCTGGAGAGCCTGGAGGGCGCGGAGCTTGTGCCCCTGGCCCGCGAGTCGCTCGAGGCCGACGGGCAGCCATCGGAGGGCGCGGGGCTGCTGGTCTCGGTGGTCCGGAAGGTCGTCCGCTTCGCCTACGACGGCCCCTTCACCTATGGCCGCCGGGGCGCCCAGTGGTACGGCGAGCACCACGCCCTGGCGTCCCGCCTGTCGACCGCGTTGGGAGTCACCGTGCACGCCTACGTGTTCGACCCGGACGAGCTCGAGCAGGTCGTGACCTACGGTGGAGGACACCGCGTCGGGGGCGACTCCCTGGTCTATGACCAGGAGGAGATCGACGACGCCGCGCTCTCCGAGGAGGCGTTCGAGAAGCTCCGCGAGCGCTGGCCGATGGGGCACCTGGGGCGGCTGCTGGGGCTGACTCGCCCGGAGCTCCTCCGGCTGCCGTACGCCAAGAGCGTGCTCGTCCCGCTCGACGTGGATGCGCCGCCGGCGCTCGAGCCGCTCTTCCCGGAGCCCTCGGCCGACCCGCGCGGCTGAGCACCGGGTCCAGGTGACGCCAGCGTGGCGGCCCTCAGCCGGGAGGCTGGGCCTCGTCCTGCCTCCCGCCGGTACCGTCTCCCTCGAATCCCCGGGCCAGGCCCCGAGCGTGCGCGAGAAGGAACGCGACCACCGCGGCGTTGACCAGGAGCACCACCAGCCGGATCCAGCGGAAGTGGTGGAACAGCTCGTACACCTCGAACGGCAGCAGTGACCCGGTCACGCCCACCACCAGCCACGGACCCCACCGATGCCGCCGCTGGAGCGCCCAGCCCTCGACGCAGGTGACCGCTCCATCGAGGAAGAGCGCGAGCAGGGTGATGTGCAGCCCGCGGGCACTGGTGGCCCGTTCGAGGGCGCGTCCGAGCACGATGGCGTACGCCCGGGTCGAGTGGTTCCGGAACGCGTGGGCCCATTCGGCCAGCTCATCGCTCAGCCCCAGGGCCAGGGCGATGGCCAGCGTGGTGGCGAGGACGAGCTGCACCACCCCCTTCACCCACTTGTAGGTGATGATTGCCCGAAGCGCCGCCTCGTCCACTCGCGCCCGCATCGGTCCGATGTCCTCCCTGGGGGCGAGCGCCCGCTACCTCGGGGTCTCGTCCTGCGGCGCCGCCCAGGCCTTCCCCCGGGCCGAGCGGAAGTACTGAGCGATGATGGCCAGCGCGCCGGCGACGAGCAGTGTCCGGACCACCGAGGCGCCGACGGTGAACGTTGGGCCGAGGATCCAGTCGGCCGATAGCCGTTCGCCCGGCGGGACGAGCTGTGTGGCGAGCCGTGCGAAGCGAAGGGCGAAGGCAGCGTCGGCTGCGCCGTCCACCGTTCGCAGCACCGCCGAGACCACCGCTGCCCCGCAGAGCAGCCGCCGGATGCCCTCACGCGGCAGGCCCGCCGGCCGCAGCACCCGGCCAGCGGAGACGAAGGTGAAGAACAGCGAGATGGCGAGGACGATGAGCAGCGCCGCCCGGGCCTGGCGGTCCGGTCGCATCGCCCGGGAGTTGGCCTCGGACAGCCGGGCGAAGAGGTCGGCGGCGGGGCTCCCGCGGGGGAGCGCCTCGGTCCGCGCGCTCCAGCGGTCGGAGAGGGCGAAGGCCTCGCTCACCGAGGCCGCCCCGGAGATACCGGACACCAGCATGCAGACGATGGCCACGGCCCGCGCCTGCGAGCCGACCGCGGACAGCGGTGCAGTCAACGGGGAAACGCCTCGACGAACTTCAGCCGCAGATCGGTGAGGAGCGAGTCGAAGAAGCGCTCCTCCTCCGCGGTGAGATTGCCCCGGGTCTTCTCCCGGAGCAGGGCCAGGAGGTCGAGCACCTCGCGGGCCAGCGCCGGGTCCTTGCTCACCGCGCCGGAGTCGGGGTGCACCTGCACGCCCATGTGGATGAGCGCCGACGAGGCGAACCCGAGCAGGACGGTGGTGAAGTCGATGGCCTTGCCGGCGCGCTCGAGCACGAACGTCTCACCGTGGGCGCGGTCGTCGGCCGAGGCCACGTCGTCACTCCTCGTCGATCTCGTCGTCCAGGAAGTCGTCGGTGTCGGCCATCATGGTCTCCACCTGCACGGCCTTCTCCGAGACGTCCGGGAGGGACTTGAGGTACCGCTCCCAGGCCTTCTCGTCGACTTCTCCCTGGGACAGGTAGCGGGCAGCGGTACGCTTGTCGATGTTCTTCGGGTCGAGCGGGTCGGCCATGGCCGGCGAATTTGACGGGCCCCCCCCCGGTCGTCAACAACCGTCTCCTGTCGGAGGACCAATCCCTGAGCGCAGCCATCCTGCCGAGAGGCCTGTACGCGGTCGCTGACGACGGCATGCGGCCGGAGCTGACGCTCGCCGAGCAGGCGCAGGTGCTGGCGCGCGCGGCAGTGCGCGTCGTCCAGGTTCGCTGCAAGCGTTCGGCGGGGCGCGCCGGCTGGGAGGCCGTGCGGGAGGCGGTGGGGGTGCTCCGAGCGGCCGGCGTGCTGGCCCTGGTGAACGACCGCGTGGACTGGGCACTGCTCTCCGGGGCGGACGGGGTCCATGTGGGCGACGAGGACCTTCCACCGGCGGAGGCGAGGCGGCTGCTCGGCCCCGGCCGGCTGGTGGGGGTGACGGTCCGCGACGCCTGGGGAGCACGCCAGGCGGCGGCGGCGGGCGCGAGCTACGTCGGGCTCGGGCCGGTGTTCGCCACGAGAACCAAGGAGGTTCCCGCCCCGGTGCTCGGGCTGGAGCGGCTGCGACGCGAGGTGGCGGAGAGCCCGCTCCCGGTCATCGCCATCGGTGGCATCAGCCTGGACACCGTGACCTCCGTGGCCCGGACCGGAGTCCACGGGGTGGCGGTCCTGTCGGACCTCTGGACAGGGCGGGATCCCGCCTCCCGCGTCGAGGCGCTGCAACGCGGGTTCCTTCTGGGCGAGACTGAGAGGCGAGCGTGAAGCCCCACGGACATGTCCTGCGCCGCCCCACCATCGGCCTGACCCCGGACGTCGAGGACGCGCCCGGTGGCGAGACCCCGTCCCGGTACGTCCTGAAGTCGCCGTACGCCGAGGCGGTGTTCCGCGCGGGCGGCCTCCCGATGGTGCTTCCGCTGGCGACGGACCCCGGGATGATCGACGCCTTCCTGGACCGCATCTCGGGCCTGGTGGTGACGGGCGGTGCGTTCGACGTCCCGCCGGAGGCATACGGCGAGGGACCCCGGGAAGGGCTCGGAACGCTCAAGCCGGCCCGCACCCGTTTCGAGACGGCGCTGCTCCAGGCGGCGCTCCGGCGGAACATGCCGGTGCTCGGCGTGTGCGGTGGCATGCAGCTGCTCAACGTGGTGCTGGGCGGAACGCTGTTCCAGGACATCCAGCGCGACCTGCCCGAGGCGCGCAACCACGAGCAGGCGCATGACCGGGGCCAGCCGTCCCACCCGGTGGAGGTGCGCGAGGGAACGGTGCTGGCCGACCTCGTCGGGCGCGGGCAGCTGATGGTGAATTCCACGCACCACCAGGCGGTGTCCCGGCTCGGCGAGGGGCTGGTGGCGAGCGCGGTGGCGCCCGACGGGGTGGTGGAGGGAATCGAGTCGAGCAACGGAACCTTCGCGGTGGGGGTGCAGTGGCACCCGGAGCTCCTGCTCCAGACGATGCCGTTGCAGCTCGGCGTCTACCGCGGGCTGGTCACGCGTGCGCGCGACGCTCGGCGCTGAGCCTGGACGCGCGGCGCCACTGCGCCGCTCCGCGGGCGTCCACCTCGGAGACGTTCCCCGGGTCCTCCTCGTGGGTGGGCTGGAGCCCTCCGGTCGGGCGGGGCTGCTGGCCGACGCCGAGGCGGTCCGCGCACGGGGCGGGACTCCCTTGGTCGTGGCCGCGGCGGTGACCGCGCAGGGTCGAAGGACGTTCTGCTGGAGGGCGGTCCAGCCTGCCCTGGTCGCGGCGCAGATCCATGCGGTGCGCGAGCTCGGGGGCATCGATGCGGTGAAGCTCGGGATGCTCCCCGGCCTGGCGCAGCTCCGCGCGGTGCAGCGAGCCCTGGGAGGGACGCGGGTCCCCTGGGTCATCGACCCGGTCGTCCAGGCTTCGTCCGGCGGCTCGCTCTCGGGCCTCGGTCGGCGGGACTACCTGGCCCTCGCCGCACCGGGCGTCTGGCTCACGCCCAACGCGGTGGAGGCGGCGTGGCTGCTGGGCGTCCGGAGGATCGCCGGTGCGGGCGAGTCACGCCGCGCGGCCGAGATCCTCGAGGCGCTGGGCTTCGGGGGTGTGGTGGTGAAGGGCGGCCATCTCGAGGGACGGACGCTGGTGGACGTCCTGGCCTGGAAGGGGAGAGCGCGCGAGTTCCGCGCGGCCCGACTCCGGCGCGGTCCCGACCATCGCGGCACAGGCTGCCGGTTCGCCTCGGCACTGGCAACGGAGCTGGGGCGCGGCACCGAGGCCCGTCGCGCCGTGCAGCGGGCCCGCGCGCTCGTCCGCCGCACGCTCGCCAGTCCCTGACGACCGGCTGACGGTCGGGATGAGTCCCCGCGCCCTCGGTCCTCGCTTGCCCGACGAGCCGCGACTCGAGCCCGGCGGCTCGGATGGGACGCGAGAGGGCACGGGTCCTGCGCCGGTCCGCGCGGACAGGCCTGGCCTCGGAGCGGCCGCGGCAGGGCGCAACCGTGCGTCACGCGCTCGAGTTCCGAAGGCACGGGTAGTTCAGGAAGTTCCTTAACTACTTTCGAGAAATGGTTAAGGAACTTCCTTAACTTCTGCCGCTCCGTTCGGGGTCGGGGAGCGTTGCCTCCCATGAGCGCCGCGGAGTCGCGCAGGCCCTCTGTCAGGGCACGGCCGTGACGACCCAGGCTCGTCGTTCCCCACGAGCAGCATGCGACGGCACCGTTCGACCCGAGCTTTCGTTCGGAGGTGGCTCCATGTCGAGCAGGGGTGGCTTGCTCTCCGGCGGTTGCGATACGTTCGACAGAGATGCAGCTCGAGCGCTCCAGCCTGGCCGAGGACGTGCGCCGCACCCTCGAGCACGAGGTCGCCCCGCTCCGCTCGCTGGAGCAGGTCGTCCGCTGGGCGTTCAGCCGGACTCCGCCCAGCGACGTCGCGGACGTTGTCGTGCAGGACGAGTTCACCCACGACGTGGTGATTCCCTGGCGCGGGGTGCACCTCGTCTTCGACACGACCTGACTCGGTGCCGTGAATGGCGTCTCCGTGTGGGACGCACGACCGACCGCCGATGAGCTTCTCCGGGCGCGGCTGGCTCGCGGCTGGGCCCCCACCCCCACGAGCACGGTGGATGGGGAGGTCGTTCTGGGTCACGCGGCGTGCGCGGTGACCGGGAAGCCTGTCCGGACGCCGGCGCCGTGACGGGAGAGGCGGTCCGGCGGAAGCACGGCGCCGCGACCCGGGCCGTGGGCCGGGGAACGCGTGGTACGCTCGGGCGCCGAGGTCGGTCGAACGTGGCAGGTCCCGTCTACAGCTTCGGTCCGTTCCGGCTCGAGGCCCACGAGCGCCGGCTGCTGCGAGACGGCGCCGTCGTCCCGCTCCCGGGCAAGGCGTTCGACACCCTGCTGCTCCTGGTCGAGGGAGCCGGCAGCCTGCAGCGGCAGCAGGAGCTGATCGACCGGCTGTGGCCGGACACCTTCGTCGAGCCGAACAACCTCCAGGTCAACGTCTCGCTGGTGCGGCGCGTCCTCGAAGGGGTGACGGGCGTGGAGCTGCAGACGGTGCGCGGGCAGGGGTACCGGCTGATGGTGGACGTGACTCGCTGCGACGGCACCGAGGTCACCGCCCCGGCCCCGCCTCCGAGCGCTGCCCAGCGCACCTACGTCTGCAGGGCGCCGGACGGCTCACGGCTCGCCTATGCCCGGCTGGGCGACGGGCCGCCGATCGTCAAGGCAGCCAACTGGCTCAGCCACCTCGAGCTGGACTGGAAGGGCGAGCTCAACCGGCGCTGGCTCGAGCTGCTCAGCAGGGGCCGCTGTCTGGTTCGTTACGACGCGCGCGGGAACGGCCTCTCCGACTGGAGCCCACCGAGCCTGACCTTCGAGAGCTTCGTCTCCGACCTCGCCACCGTGTTCGACGCTGCCGGCATCGTCCGGGCGCCGCTGGTCGGCCTGTCGCAGGGTGCCGCGGTGGCCGCCGCGTACGCCGCTCGCCACCCGGAGCGGGTCTCGAGGCTGATCCTCATCGGTGGCTGCGCGCGCGGCTGGCGCGTCAAGCGGCACGCCCGGCTGACCTCGCAGGTCGAGGCGATGATGGTGCTGATGCGCACCGGGTGGGGTGGCCGGAACGCCGCCTTCCGCCAGATGTTCACCTCGCGCTTCTTCCCGCAGGCGAGCCCCGAGCTGGCGGAGTGGTGGAACGAGCTGCAGCGCGAGACCACCACCCCGGAGAACGCGGCCAATCTCCTCTCCGCGCTCGGCGATGTCGACGTGCGCGACGAGCTGCCCAGGGTGAGGGCGCCGGCGCTGGTGCTCCATGCCCGGGGGGATGCGGTGGTGCCGATCAAGGACGGCCTGGAGCTCGCCAGCGGCATCGCCGGTGCCCGCTTCGTCCCGCTGGAGAGCGGCAACCACGTGTTCGTCCCCGGCGAGCCGGCGTGGCACCGCTTCGTCGCCGAGGTCGAGGCGTTCCTCGCTGAGGAAAGCTTCAGCTAGGTCTCAGGTTCTCCAAAGGCCACGGCCGCCCTGCGCTCCGTAGGGTGTCGACATGCACCGCAGCGCACGCGGAGCGGTCGATCGTTCGGGGATCGCCGAGAGCCTCACCCGCTGGTTGTCCCTCCGGGCCTACGGGGCGGTGACCCGCTCGCTGTTTCGGGCCACGACGCCACCGGCCACGATGCGCCGCCGGTTCGAGCGCTTCGGCCGGACCTCACGTGCCTCGATGCTGCACCGGCATCCGCGGGTGGTCTTCGGCGGGTTCATCGAGGAATGGGCGTGCACATCCGCGCCCGAAGGAGACGGATCGTGAAGCGACTGGCATACTTGCTGTACGGAGCGCTCAGCTACGTGGTGTTTCTGGGGACGATCTCCTACGCGATCGCCTTCGTCGAGGACGTGGCCGTTCCCCGCACCGTCGACCGTGGTGGACCCCTGGTGCCGGTGGGGACGGCGCTCCTGGTCGATGTCCTGCTGCTCACCCTGTTCGCGGTGCAGCACAGCGGAATGGCCCGGCAGGGCTTCAAGGCGGTGTGGACGCGTCTGGTGGTCCCCGCGTCCGTCGAGCGGAGCACCTACGTGCTCGCCGCCAGTGGCTGCCTGATCACCCTCTTCCATTTCTGGCGGCCGATCCCCGCGGTGGTCTGGAGCGTCGACGGCACCGGCCCAAGAGCCGCCCTCACCGCGGTGTCGATGCTCGGATGGGCCATCGTCTTCCTCAGCACCTTCCTCCTCAACCACTTCGAGCTCTTCGGTCTGCGGCAGGTCTACCTGGCCGCCAGACGAACGGAGCTCTCCGCTCCGCGTTTCCGGACACCGATGCTCTACAAGCTGGTCCGCCACCCCCTCTACCTGGGGTTCATCCTGGCGTTCTGGGCGGCGCCGACGATGACCGTCGGGCACCTGGTCTTCGCCCTTGCCACCCTGGGGTACATCCTCGTCGCCATCCAGCTCGAGGAGCGCGACCTGGTGCGGGAGTACGGACACCGGTACCTCGCCTACCGCGAGCAGGTCCGAGGGCTGGTCCCGATTCCCCGGCGCCCGCCGAGCGACTCGGTGGAGGCGTCGGAGGCGAAGTAGGGCCGGCGCTCTCGGCGGCCAGGGCTGCCGGGCCTCGCGGACGAGAGGAGCCGCGCCGTCAGCCGACCCGTGCCCGGCTCTCGAACCGGGTGAACTCGGAGAGGAACACCAGATCGATGGTCCCGGTGGGTCCGTTTCGCTGCTTGGCGACGATGAGCTCGACCGGCGTCGCCCCGCGTCCGCCGCCGCCGTAGCCCGGGCTCCCGCCGCCGTCCTCGTCGTCGCCGTCGTCGTCGCGGTGGATGAACATCACCACGTCGGCGTCCTGCTCGATGGCGCCAGACTCGCGCAGATCGGAGAGCATCGGCCGGCCACCCTTGCGCTCCTCGACCTTCCGGTTCAGCTGGCTCAGGGCGAGGATCGGCACCTCCAGCTCCTTGGCCAGCGCCTTGAGCGAGCGGCTGATCTCGCTCACCTCGAGCTGCCGGCTCTCCACCTTGCCCTTCTGGTGCATGAGCTGGAGGTAGTCCACCACCAGGAGCCCCAGAGTCTGGTTCTTCTGCTTCAGCCTCCGTGCCTTGGCCCGGAGATCGAAGGGGGACAGGGCGCCGGTGTCGTCGATGAAGAGGGGCGCGTTGAACAGGGCGCCGGCGACGTCCTGGAACTTCTCCTCGTCGTGCGGGGTGAGCCGGCCGCCGCGCAGCTTCTTCATGTCCACCCGGGCCGCGCTCGCCAGCAGACGCATCAGGAGCTGATCCGCCGGCATCTCCAGGGAGAAGATGCCCACCGGCTTCTCCTCCTTGAGCGCCACGTGCATCGCGATGTTCATCGCCAGCGAGGTCTTCCCCACGCCGGGGCGCGCGGCGAGGATCAGGAGCTCGCCCGGGTGCAGGCCGGTGAGCTGGAGGTCCAGGTCGACGAACCCGGTGGGCAGCCCGGTGACGCCGCTCGACGACATCTTCATCCGGTCGAGCAGATCGAGCGTGCGCTCCATCAGCTCCCGGACCGGCTTGAGCTCCCCCTCCCGCTTCCGCTCCGCCAGCTGGAAGACCCGGCGCTCGGCCTCGTCGAGGATTGCCTCCAGCTCGCCGGTGTCCTGGCTCGCCAGCTCGAGGATCTCCCGGCCGACGTTCGCCAGCCGCCGCCGGACCGACTGGTCCTTGACGATGCGCGCGTACTCCACGGCGCTGGAGGCCAGCGGGACCACCTGGTCCAGCGTCATGAGGTAGGCCGGACCACCCACGCCGGCGAGCTGGCCGCGGGTCTTCAGCTCCTCGGAGAGGGTGAGGTGGTCGACCGTGCGCTGCGTGCCGTCCAGGGCCAGCATCGCGGCGAAGATCTGCGCGTGCGCGGGGCTGGAGAAGTCGTCGGCGTGGACCACCTCGGCGATCGAGGCCACCATCGTGTTGTCCGCCAGGACCGCACCCAGCACCGCCCGCTCGGCGGCGAGATCCTCGGTCTGTGGGCGCAGCGGCTGGACGACGGCCATCGATCACCACTCCGGCGGAAGCGGCAGAGGATCCCTCCGCTCCCTGACAGCAAGCAATGGCAAACCGCCCGGGGCGCGGGGCACCCCCGGGGTCGGTCTGCCGGGGAGGCGTCAGGCCTCGGGAACGACCTCGACCTTGATCTTCGCCGCGACGTCGCGGTGGAGGCGGATCTCCACCTCGTGGCTGCCCAGGGTCTTGATCGGCTCGGGCAGGTGGATGTGGCGGCGGTCCACCTTCTGCCCCTTCGCCGCCAGCGCCTCGGCGATGTCCAGCGCGGTCACCGAGCCGAAGAGCTTGTCCTGCTCTCCGACCTTCCGGGCCACGGTGATGGACACCGCATTGATCCGCTTGGACTGCTCCTCGGCGTTGCCGCGCAGCTTCGCCTGGCGTGCGGAGATGACCGCCCGGTCGTGCTCCAGCTGGGCGACATTGGCCTCGTTGGCCAGCACCGCCAGCTTCCGGGGGAGCAGGTAGTTGCGGCCGAAGCCGGGCTTGACGTTCACCAGCTCGCCGGACTTGCCCAGGTTGGGGACGTCCTCACGCAGGATGACCTTCATCGGCATGGCGACAGTCCTCCTCAGCCCACCAGCGCGTTGTAGGGGATCAGGGCCAGGCCGCGGGCGCGCTTGATGGCCACCGCCACCTGGCGCTGATGCTTGGCGCAGTTCCCGGAGATCCGGCGGGGAATGATCTTCCCCCGCTCGGTCACGAAGTATTTCAGCATCGCCTGGTCCTTGAAGTCCGGGTGGCTGCCCTTCTCGGCGCAGAAGCGGCAGACCTTCTTGCGGCCGAAGCCGCCCCGCCCGCCGCGCTTCTCGTCGTCGCCGCCGGGGCCGCCTCCGCCGCCACCACCGCCGAAGCCGCCGCCACCGCCACCACCACCGCCGAACCGGCCGCCCCCACCGCTCCGGGGGCCGTCGTTCCGCGATCCGTTTCCGTTGCCAAACTGTCCGGTCATGTCGTGCTCTCGCCAGTCGAGGCCTAGGCCTCCTCCGGCGCCTCCTCGTCCAGGCCCTCGACCTCGACCCCGTCGCGCGGCGGACCCGCACGCTCCGGCGCCGGCCCGCGGGCCTCCTCCACGTCGCCCGCCAGCTTCACGTCCTCTTGAACCGGCCGGGACTCGGGGTCGACGTCGTCGGCCACTTTCACGCTCAGCCACCGGGTGACCTCGTCGAGGTTCCGGAGGTTGCGTTCCACCTCGGCCACCAGGCCGTGCCCGCCGAGGTACGAGGCGTGGACGTAGATGGCCCGGGGCTGCTTGGCCACCGGGAACATGGTCTTCTTCTTGCCCCACACCGTGAAGCGGATGAGCTTGCCGCCCTCGCGGTTGACGATGCCCCGGACTCGGTCCTTGAGCCGGTCCACGCCCTCGTCGGTGAGGTCGGGCTTGACGAGGAAGATGGTCTCGTACTCGCGCAGGTGATGCGCGGTCGTCTGCTCTGTCATGTGTTCCTTCCCCTCGGGTTGAGCCCCGGGTCTTTGCCCGGAGCGGGGATGCGGTCAGCGGCCGGTTGCCGGCGCGCCCACCGGGGACGGGGACACCACGCGCCCGTCGCCCTCGCGCTTGAAGCCAAAGAACGAGCCGGGGTGACTACCGGGGTGGGCGCCCGCCGTCAAGTCGGTCCCGATCCCCGGGCTCAGCGCGCCGCGGCCAGGACCACCGGCAGGGGATGAGGAGTGGCGGCCCGGATCACCGCCGGTTGTACCGGTTCATCGCCTCGGCGAGCCCGAGCGAGAGCCAGGCTCGGGCGATCTCCACCGCTCGCTCGAGCACCGCGGGTAGACCCTCCCGTTCCTCGGACCCGAACTCGTGCAGCACGTGGCCGACCACCCGCTCCTTGGCGTTGGGCCCCTGGGGCTTGCCGATGCCCACCCGCAGCCGGGCGAAGTCCGACGTCCCGAGCTGCTCCACGATGGACTCGAGCCCGTTGTGCCCGCCCGTCCCGCCGCCCTTCTTCAGCTGCAGCCTGCCGAAGGCGAGGTCCAGCTCGTCGTGGACGATCAGCATGTCCTCGGCCGGCACCTTGAAGAACCGCGCCGCGGCCGAGACTGCGTCGCCCGAGGCGTTCATGTACGTCTCGGGCTCGAGCAGCAGAAGCCGGATCTTCCCGATGTCGCCCTGTCCGAAGCGGCCCTGGAATTTCGACTGGCCGAGCGCGATGCCCACCGCGCCGGCCAGCCGGTCCACCACCATGTAGCCCACGTTGTGCCGGTGCCCGGCGTACTCGCGGCCCGGATTTCCGAGCCCCACCACGAGCCTGGCCCCGTGCACGGGCGGCCTACTTCTTCTTCTCGTCCTTCTTGCCGCCGCCGGCCTTGGCGTCCGCCGCCGGAGCCGCACCGCCCTTGCCCTCGGCCGCCTTGGCATCCCCCGCCGCCGGAGCCGCGCCCGGTGCGCCAGCCGCCCCCGCCGCCGGAGCGCCCGCCACCGGGACCGCCGCCGCGACCACCGGAGCGACCTCCTCCTTCTCCGGCACCGAGACCACCGCGATGGTGTAGTTCACCTGGGTCTTCACCCGGACGCCCTGGGGGAGCTTCACCTCGTTGATGTGGAGGGACTGGGCGATCTTCAGGTGGCTGACGTCGGCCTCGATCTTCTCCGGGATGGCCGCCGGCATCGCGTAGACCTCGAGCTCACGCCGGCTCTGCGAGAGGATGCCGCCCTCGGTGACGCCCACCGGCTTGCCCACCAGGAGGAGCGGGACGTTCACCTTGATCTGCTCGTTCTCGTGCACGTCGATGAAGTCGGCGTGGAGCATCTCCCGGCTGACCGGGTCCTGCTGGTAGTCCTTGAGCAGCACCAGCCGCTCGGGCTGCCCCTCGAGCTTGAGCGTGAGGAGGGTGTTGAGCCGATGCGGGGTGGCGATGGCCTTCTTCACCTCGATCGGGTCCACCGCGATGTGGACCGGGGTCTCGAGGTGCCTGCCGTAGACGACCGCGGGGACGAGCCCCTCGGCGCGCAGCCGCCGCGCCGGTCCCTTGCCCGCGCCATCGCGCACGCGCGCCGTCAGGGTGTTCCGGGTGAGTGCCATGGGATGCTTGCTCCTGTCCGCTGCGCCCGGCAGGCATCCCACCTCCTGGTGGGCCCCTGAAGCCCGAGCGAAAGGCGCTCTACTGCCAACCTTTCCCCCGAGCGTCAAGTCGCAGTCCCCGGACGGAAGGCGAGGAGCCCCCGCGCCGGTTACTCCCCTCCCGCGTCCCGCGCCCATGTTCCCCTCTCGATTCGTCCACCTCGAGGAGGCCCGCCGCCGCTTCGGCCCGCGGGTCGACCGGCTCGGCAGCTTCCTCGGAGCGGGAGACCCGGCCGCGGACGCGGCGGTCGAGGCGCTGGCGGGCACGTCGGCCGAGGAGCGAGAGCGGCTGGTCGACCGGGCCCTCACCGGAGAGGCGCGCTCGCTTCCGGTCGAGCTCCGGGCGCTGCGCGAGTCGCTCTCCACGCTCCCGTTCTGGGCGGATCTGGAGAGAGCCAGGCGGGGAGGCGAGGTGCTGCTGCGCACCGGCTTCTTCGGAGGGGTGGTACTCGGGTTCCGCTCGCTGGTCGCCGGCTACTGCAGCCCGGCGGGGAACAAGCCCCTGGTCTTCTCCGGCCGGCTCCGCGAGGCGGCCCCGCGCCGGCTCTCCGAGACCAGCCGCTTCGTGAGCCTCGTCTACCAGCCAGGCTCGCTCGCCCCCGGCGCTCCGGGCTGGGTCGCCGCGGCCCGCGTCCGGCTGATGCACGCGCAGATTCGCCGGCTGCTCCGGGCCTCGCCGCGCTGGGATGCGGCGGCGTGGGGCGATCCCATCAACCAGGTGGACATGGCCGGCACCGTGCTCCTCTTCTCGCTGGTGCTGGTGGATGGCCTGCGGATGCTGGGCTTCCGCATCGGCCGGGAGGAGTGCGAGGACGTGCTGCATCTGTGGCGCGTCGGCGGCTGGGTGCTCGGCGTGGAGCAGGAGCTGCTCTGCGCCACCGAGCCCGAGGCCCGCCTGCTCTGGGAGCTGCTCGAGGCCACGCAGGAGCCGCCGGACGCGGACTCGGCCGAGCTCGCCGCGGCGCTGCTCGAGTCTCCCCTGCACGAGGCCCGCTCCGCCGAGGAGCGCACCCGCGCCGAGCGCTTCCTTCCGGTGGCCTACGGCATCGGTCGCCACCTCGTCGGGGACCGGTACGCGGACGCGCTCGGCTACCCGCGGACGCCCTGGCGGCTGGTGGCCCCGGCGCTGCGGACGCTCATCTCCGGAACCGGCCGGATGGTGGGACGGCTCCCCGGCATCGACCGGCTCGCGCTCGAGGCCGGCCTGCGCTACTGGCGACGCACGGTGGAGCTGGGTCTCGCCGGCGAGGAGGCCCGCTTCGAGATTCCCGCCGCGGTGAGCCGCAGCTGAGCCCGAAGGGCAGCGCCGTTCGTCACCCAGCAGACGGGTGAAGGGCCCGGCGGCGCCCGAGACCGAGATCACCGCACAGCGCCCCACGCCGGACCCACCGAGCGAGCGTAGTAGCGTTTCCCCTGACGTGAGCTCGAACGGCAACGCACTCGAGGGGTGGACCGCCGGTCGCTGGCAGGTGGTGCGGCGACTGCGCCGCGGGCGGGTGGCGGATGCGTTCCAGGTCCGCGGACCGGCGGGCGAGGGCCGGGTGCTGCGGCTCCTCCACCCGGTGCACGTCGTCGACGCCCGGGCGATCTCCCGGTGCCTGGACGAGGCCCGGGCGCTGCTCTACCCGCCACACCCGAGCATCGTCCCGGTCGAGGACGCAGGGCAGCTTCCGGACGGACGGGTCTATTTGGTGGGCGAGGACTCGGAGCTGCCGCTCCACCTCGAGCAATGCTCGGGACTCGGGCCGGACGACCTGGTCCGCATCGCCGAGCAGCTCGCCCCGGCACTGGATGCGCTGCACGCCCGTGGCCTCCTGCACGGCCAGCTGGAGCTGGACTCGGTGGTGGGTGACCCGCCGCGCCTGTCCGGGGTGGGCTTCGGGGTCTTCCAGGGCGGCACGACGCAGGAGTGGACCGGGGGGCGCGATCCCGGCCGCCGCGTGGACCAGGGTCTGCTGGGGCGGCTCCTGCTCGCCATGGCTGGCCAGGGCCCGGAGTGGACGTCGGTCCGCGCCGTCCTCGAGCGCTGCATCTCGGTGGACGACGCGCTCCCCTTCCCCAGCGTCACCGTCCTGGCCCGCGCGCTCCGCGGGGCCTGCGAGTCGGACCCGATGGGCGAGACCCGGCACGTCCCCGGCCCACCGCCGAGCATGGCGGCGCGCGCCGCGGAGAGCGCCCCGTCCACCGTCGGACCGTACCGGGTGCTCGGCCTGCTCGGCGAGGGCGCGATGGGCCGGGTGTTCCGAGCCGAGCGCGATGGCCGGCCGGTGGCCCTGAAGCTGCTTCGCCGCGAGCACCTCCGCTCCCGACTGCTGCTCGATCGCTTCTTCCGGGAGGCGCGCGCGGTCAGCCGGATCCGGCACCCGCACATCGTCGAGGTGATCGAGGTGGGCGAGGAGCGTGGCGCCGAGGGCCTGGAGCGCGCCTACTGCGTGATGGAGCTGCTGGAGGGCAAGACGCTCGGCGCCCTCTTCCGCGAGCGCTCGCTGGACGTGGCACGGACGGTCGACATCGCCTGCCAGGTCTGCGACGCGCTCGAGGCGGCCCATGCCACCGGGGTCGTCCACCGGGACGTGAAGCCGGACAACGTCTTCGTCTCCTCGCGCCGCGGCGCCGACTGGGTGAAGCTGCTCGACTTCGGGATCGCCAAGCTGCTGCGCGTCGGTCCGGAGATGAGCCGCACCCCGGCGACGATCATCGGCACGCCGCACTACATGGCACCGGAGCAGGCCAGCGGCGCCCCGGTGGACGGGCGCACCGACCTCTTCGCCCTGGGGGTGGTGCTCTACGAGATGCTCGCCGGCCGTCGCCCGGGCCGGGTGCGCGGCGCGCCGGAGGCGCTGCCCACCGAGACGCCCGGGGGCGAGCAGATCCCCCACGGACTCGTTCGCCCCATCCTGGATTGCCTCGCGGCGGATCCGGCAGCCCGTCCTCAGTCGGCGGCGGAGCTCCGGGCCGCGTTGCGCGTCGCGGGGGCGGGGGTCAGCTCAGGTACTTCTCGACCAGCGCCAGCACTTCGTCCAGGTCGAAAGGCTTCTTGACGTAGCCCACGACGCCCGGCAGCTGCGCGGCGCGCTCCACCGTCTCGTTGGCCGAGATGAGCAGCACCCGGTCGCCGGTGCGATCGCTGCGCCGCGCCAGCTCCTCGAGGAAGGCGAAGCCGCTCATCACCGGCATCATGAGGTCCAGCAGCACCAGCGCTGGCGGTTCCACCTGGGCGAGCGCAGCCAGGCCCTCGGCGCCGTTGGTCGCGGTGACCACCGCGTGACCGCCGGCGTCGATCATCTCCTCGAGGACCTCGCGGATGTCCGGATCGTCCTCGACGATGAGCACCGTCTTCGATCGGCTCCGGGCAGGCATCCTCTCTCCGCGACGAGAGCCCGCTCCGTCCGATGGAGCGCTCGCACCCCATCCGCGCTCAGGGACCGATCCGGGATCCGGCGCTTCCGAGTATGACGGAAGGTTGCCGCCTCCGCCAACGTCCGTCCGCGGGCGCGGTCGCGCTGCCCTGTGGGCGCATGCGCGTGAGGGGAGGGGGCGGTGCGAGCGCGACTACACGAAGAGCGAGCT
>Ga0335084_10000548_pt1 | contig 32106 bp, 29 predicted proteins | sample Lox_Sample_44_FD_206721 | JGI IMG/M metagenome (GOLD analysis project Ga0335084, IMG submission 206721) | Soil microbial communities from Loxahatchee National Wildlife Refuge, Florida, United States - Lox_Sample_4.4 | ecosystem: Environmental > Terrestrial > Soil > Wetlands | place: USA...
ACGACCTCTCCGCGCTCCTCGGGGCCGTGCGAGAGCTCGGCGTCCCGTTCTTCGTGCTCGGGGGCGGGGCCAACACGCTCGTCGCCGACGCCGGCTTCCGCGGGGTCGTGCTGCGCCTGCCTCCCGGTTTCCCGGGCGAGTCGGCCGAGGGCGACCGGCTGGTCCTCCCGGCGGGCGCGCCGACCACGCGCCTCTGGACCCGCGCCCACCAGCGGTCGCTCGTCGGAATGGAGTTCGTGGCCGGGATCCCGGGCACGCTGGGCGGCTGCACCGCCATGAACGCCGGCACGCGCATCGGCGAGATGAAGGACGTGGTGGAGCGCGTGGAGCTCGCCACCGCGGACGGGGCGGGCTTCGTGCCGGCCTCGGCGCTCGCGTTCCGCTACCGCCACGCGGAGATCCCCGCCGGCGCGGTGGTCACCCGGGTGGCGTTCCGCCTCCGTCCCGCGAGCCCGGGCGAGCTCGCGGGGAGCGAGCGGCTCATGCAGGAGGACCGCGACCGGCGGCGCGCCACGCAGCCGTACGACAGGCCGACCTTCGGGTCGACCTTCACGAACCCCCCGGGGAGCTTCGCGGGGAAGCTCATCGAGGAGGCCGGCCTGCGCGGGCACCGCATCGGGAACGCGGTGCTCTCGCCCGTGCACGCCAACTTCGTGTCCAACCTCGGCGGCGCCACCGCGTCCGACGTGCTCGCGCTGATGCGCCTCGCCCGCGATCGGGTGCGCGAGCGGACCGGCGTCGTGCTCGAGACGGAGGTCCGGCTGGTGGGCGAGTTCCGCGCGGAGGAGATCGAGGGGTTCGCGCGGTGGGCGTGATGGTTCGACTTCGGCCCGCTTCGCGGGCCTACGCTCACCATGAGCGGGCCGGGAGGATCGGATGAGCATCTGGCTGGGCAAGAAGGTGGCGGTCCTCCACGGCGGGCGCTCGTCCGAGCGCGAGATCTCCCTCAAGACCGGCGCGGCCTGCGCCGAGGCGCTCCGCTCGAAGGGCCACGCCGTCGAGCTCGTGGACGTGGATCTCGACGTCGCCGCGCGCCTGCGCTCGCTCGCCGTCGACGTCTGCTTCGTGGCCCTCCATGGCCGCTGGGGCGAGGACGGCTGCATCCAGGGCCTGCTCGAGTCCATGGGCATCCCGTACACCGGCTCGGGCGTCGCCGCCTCCGCGCTCGGCATGGACAAGACGGTCTCGAAGCGGCTCTTCGCCGCGCTGGGCCTCGCGGTCATCGACTGGCGGGCCTTCCCGCGCGAGCAGGCCGGCGCCATCCGCGCCGCCGATCTCCCGTTCGGCCTTCCCGCTGTCGTGAAGCCGGCCGGCGAGGGCTCGTCGGTGGGCGTGTCCATCGTCCGCGAGGAGGCGGCGCTCGCCGCGGCCTGCGAGGAGGCGGCGCGCTTCAAGGGCGACGTCGTCGTGGAGCGCTACGTGAAGGGCGTCGAGGTGAACGTGGCCGTGCTCGACGGGAAGGCGCTCGGCGCCGTGGAGGTCGCGCCCGAGCGCGAATTCTACGACTACGCCGCGAAGTACACCGCCGGCACCACGAGGTACCACCTCCCGCCCCGGATCCCCGAGGCGCAGATCCGGGCCGCGAGCGAGGCGGCCGAACGGGCCCACTGCGGCCTCGGCTGCAGCGGCGTCACCCGGGTGGACTTCATCGTGGGTCCCGACGGCACCCCGTTCATCCTCGAGGTGAACACGCTGCCCGGCATGACCGGGACGTCGCTCGTCCCCAAGATCGCCGCCTCGATCGCGATCCCGTTCGCCGACCTGTGCGACCGGATCCTCGACGGGGCGGCGCTGAAGGCTTAGGGCCCCCAGACACACGGCGAACGCGTGCGGCACGAGGTCGCGCCGCACGCGTTGGAGGGCTCCCGTGGCCGGCGCACGGGCCTAGGCTGTTCAACGGAACGTCGAGTGGCGTGCTCCTCGTGCGTCGAGCCAGGAGTCCCACACGACGAGGTGCGCCACGCGACGACCGGCGCGCCCGGGAGAGATGCCATGCAGACGAGAATCCGCCGTCACGGTTCGACTTGTCTCGCGCTCTGCGCACTGTGGCTTGCGGGCGCCATGGGCTGCGACAGCTGCGGCCCGACCTCGACCCGGTTCACGATCGGTGGAACGGTGGCGGGGCTCACCGGGAGCAGCCTCGTGCTCACCACGCCCGGCCAGGCCGACCTGACGCTCGTGGCGGGGCAGACGTCGTTCGCCTTCGCCGCGAAGGTCGATGACGGGACGCCCTACGACGTGAAGGTGGGCCTCCAGCCGACGGCCGGAACGTGCTCGGTGGCCCAGGGCAGCGGCGTCGTGCATGGCGGGGATGTCTCGGTTGCCGTGACCTGTTCCGGCACCTCGGCATGGACGGAGACCGGCTCGATGGTGATGCCAAGGGCGGGGTACCCGGTCGCCGAAACCCTGGCGTCAGGGAGGGTGCTCGTTGCCGGCGGGCACACCAGCACGACCCGGTCCGGGTGGCTGAGCGAGATCATCGCCAACGCGGAGGTGTTCGATCTGGACGCCGGGCTCTGGACGGAGACCGGAGCCATGGCGGTGGCTCGGCGCGGCGCCTGCTCGATCCGGTTGCCGTCGGGCGACGTCCTGGCGGTCGGCGGACAGCACGAGGAGACCGCGGGCGTCGTCGTGACGGAGAACACGGCGGAGCTCTACGATCCCGCCAGCGGTACCTGGACGCGGACGGCGGGAGACCTGAACGTGGCGCGGGCCTGGGCGACCTGCACGCTGCTCGACTCCGGCAAGGTGCTGGTCGTGGGTGGCATGGACGATTTCGACACGTGGAACATCACGGCCACGGCGGAGCTCTACGATCCAGGGTCCGGGACCTTCACCCTCACGGGCTCGATGGCCACCGCACGGTGGTTCCACACCACGACGAAGCTCGCGTCGGGCAAGGCCCTCGTCGTCGGCGGTTGTTCCGACCAGGCCTGCATCGCCACGGCATCGACGGAGCTGTACGACCCCGACACCGGGCTCTGGAGCGGCGCCGGCGAACTGTCCGTGGGCGTGGCCTCCCACACCGCCACGCTTCTCGCGAACGGCGCGGCGGTGCTGGTGGCCGGCGGTTGCCACAGCGGAACTTGCTCATCGACCTCCGGCTACGAGATGGGCGCGAGCCTGTACGATCCGGGTGCAGGGCTCTGGACGATCACGGGATCCCTCGGAACCGGTCGGGCGGGTCATGCCGCGATGCTGCTCGATTCCGGCGACGTGCTGGTCGCGGGCGGCGTCGGGGAAACCGACAGATCCACCGAACGCTACCACCCCGCCTCGGGCACCTGGGAGCCGGGGCCCTCGACGTTCGCGCCGCACGGCACGGGTGCAGTCGCCCGGCTGCCGGACGGAAGGTGGCTGGTCGCCGGCGGTTGGAACACCGACACCGAGGTGCACTTCGAGGTCTATCCCACGGCCGAGATCTTCGAGGAGGGCGATCTGACCGAGTTCACGATCGGTGGAACGGTCACGGGGCTCACCGGGAGCAACCTCGTGCTCACCACGCCCGGAGAGGCCGACCTGACGCTCGTGGCAGGGCAGACGTCGTTCGCCTTCGCCGCGAGGGTCGGGAACGGGACGCCTTACGACGTGAGGGTGGGCCTCCAGCCGACCGCGGGAACGTGCTCGGTGGCTCGGGGCAGCGGCACCGTGGACGGCGGGGACGTCTCGGTTGCCGTGACGTGCTCCGGTACGTCGGCATGGACGGAGACCGGGTCCCTGAACTTGGCCCGGGGCTACTACCCCGTCACCGAGACCCTCGCCTCCGGGAACGTGCTGCTCGCCGGCGGTCACAGCTTCGCGACTCAGCCAGGGTGGGTGAGCGCGATCGTCCCCAACGCAGAGTTGTTCGATCCCGACGCCGGGCACTGGACGGAGACCGGAACCATGACGGTGCCTCGGCGCACCGCGTGCTCGGCTAGGCTGCCCTCGGGCGTGATCCTGGTGGTGGGCGGGCAGAACGACGCACCCAATGGCGATGTCGTGTACCTCAAGTCGGCGGAGCTCTACGACCCCGCCAGCGGCACGTGGACGCGCACCGCGGGCGACCTGAACGTGGCGCGGTCCTACGCGTCCTGCACGCTGCTCGACTCGGGCAAGGTGCTCGTCGCCGGTGGACTGACTTCGGCGCTCACCGGCAACATTTCCTCGGCGGAGCAGTACGATCCGGAGTCCGGGATGTTCTCCCCCACCGGCTCGATGGCCGTCGGCCACTGGAACCATACCGCCACGAGGCTCATCTCGGGCGAGGTCCTCGTCGTCGGCGGCGGGTGCACCTTCTCCACCTGCGATGCCACCGCATCGGCGGAGCTGTACCACCCCGACACCGGGCTCTGGAGCGGCGCCGGCGCCGTGCCGGTCGGCGTGCTCGGCCACACCGCCACGCTCCTGCTGAACGGAAAGGTCCTGGTGGCCGGTGGGTGCCATCGGGATGCGGACTGCCGCGCAGGCGACAACGGTTCGGGCAGGGGCAAGGACGCCGAGAAGGGCGCGAGCCTCTACGATCCGGACACCGGGCTCTGGAGCGACGCGGGATCCATGCAGACCGGCCGGGTCGGGCACGCCGCGTTCCTGCTCGGGTCCGGCGACGTGCTGGTCGTGGGCGGCGGCTTCAGGCCGGGGACCGCGAAGACCACCGAGATCTACCACCCAGCCTCGGACACCTGGCAGCCGGGGCCCTCGACGTTCGTGCAGCATGACTATGCCGGAGTGGCTCAGCTGCTCGACAAGCGGTGCCTCGTCGCCGGAGGCGTCGTCACCAACGGCGTGGGCTTGCCCTTCGGGTTCGTTGGCACCACCGAGCTCTTCGAGGAGTGAGGCACTGCGGGGCCCTGGCGCGGGGTGAGCGGAGATCGAGCCGACGGGTCCTCGCCAGGATCACCCGACGCGGGTCCGAGCCGAAAACTTGCCTCCCTCCGGTGGCGGGGGATGCTGCCATCGGGCGATACCGCCCGCGCGCGGCCCTGGCCTCTGGTGAGCGCAGGACGCGCGCAGCGCGGCCGGAGACGAACCGTGCCGCGCTCGGGATGGCGTGTGTGCGAGGTGGACGGTGGCGCGGGGAAACCGGCGGAGGATCGACGTCGAGCCGGGCGAGCGGCGGCGCCAGCTCGCGCGCGTGGCGCTGCTCGGGGCGCCCACCGCGGGCGTCCTCCTGGCGCTCGGCCTCGCCGGCTGGCTGGGCTGGACCCGCCTCGTCGAGGGCGACGCCCTGCGCGTGCGCGAGGTCCGGTTCGTCGGCGCGAACCGCGCCCGGCCCGAGGATCTCGCCGAGCTCTGCCCGGTGAAGCCGGGCGACCACCTGGCCCTCGTGGACGGCGACCTCGTGGCGAGGGCGCTCCTGCGCCATCCGTGGGTCGCGGCGGTGGAGGTCCGGCGGGTGCTGCCCCCCGCCCTCGAGATCCGGGTGACCGAGCGGCGAGCGATCGCGCTCGTCGACCTCGGCGGGCTCTACCTCGTCGACGACCGAGCCGAGGTCTTCAAGAAGGCGGTGCCGGGCGACGGCCTCGACCTCCCCGTCGTCACCGGGATCTCGCGCGAGGACTGGCTCGCGCACGAGGACGAGATGCGCCGGAAGCTCCTGAGCGCCCTCGCCCTGCTCGACCGCTGGTCCGAGCGCAGCCTGGACCGCCGGGAGCCCGTCTCCCAGATCCACCTCGACCCGCAGGTGGGCACGACGGTGTGGGCGGGCGAGGAAGGCGTCGAGGTCCGCCTCGGCCAGGGCGACATCCCGGACAAGCTGGCGCGCCTCGAGCGCGTGCTCGCCGCGATCCACGCGGAGGGACGGCGCGCGGAGGTGATGCACCTGGACAACCGCCGGCGCCCGGACTGGGTGGCCGTGCGATTCGATTCTCGTTCCGCGCCGGAGACGGCGCGGCGGTAGGGCGGTGGGACGGCCAGCCCCCGGTCGGCGGGGGCGGGCCAGAGGGAAGCGGCCCGAGAGGGCTGCGCAGCGGGCGAAGCGCGACGCGCCACTCGCCCGGAGGGAATCATGGCGAAGAGCGGCGACATCCTCGTCGGCCTCGACATCGGCACGACGAAGATCTGCGCCATCGTCGGAGAGGTGACCGACGAGGGCCTCGACATCATCGGCATCGGCACGCACCCGTCCAAGGGGCTGCGCAAGGGCGTGGTCGTCAACATCGACGCCACCGTCGCCTCGATCAAGCGCGCCATCGAGGAGGCCGAGCACATGGCGGGGTGCGAGATCACCACCGTCTACACCGGCATCGCCGGCGGCCACATCAAGGCCTTCCCCTCCCACGGCGTCGTGGCCGTGAAGGACAAGGAGGTCCGGCAGCAGGACGTCGACCGCGTCATCGATCAGGCGAAGGCGGTCGCCATCCCGCTCGACCGCGAGGTCATCCACGTGCTCCCCCAGGAGTTCATCGTGGACGACCAGGACGGCGTGAAGGAGCCGGTGGGCATGAGCGGCGTGCGCCTGGAGGCGAAGGCGCTCATCGTCACCGGCGCGGTCTCCTCCGCCCAGAACATCGTGAAGTGCGCCCAGCGCACCGGCCTCAACGTGGCCGACATCGTGCTGCAGCCCCTGGCGTCGTCGCTCGCCACGCTCTCCGAGGACGAGAAGGAGCTGGGGGTCTGCCTGGTGGACATCGGCGGCGGCACCACCGACATCGCCGTCTTCCACAACGGCGCCATCCAGCACACGGCGGTCATCTCGCTGGGCGGCAACCACCTCACGAACGACGTGGCGGTCGGGCTGCGCACCCCCACCCACGAGGCGGAGCGGATCAAGAAGCAGTACGGGTGCGCCATGGCCGCCTCGGTGGACAAGACCGAGACGATCGAGGTCCCGAGCGTGGGCGGCGGCTCGCCCCGGGTGCTGTCCCGCCAGATCCTGGCGGAGATCATCGAGCCCCGCGTCGAGGAGATCTTCATGCTCGTCCAGCACGAGATCCAGAAGTGCGGGATGGAGGAGATCCTCGCCTCGGGCGTCGTCATCACCGGCGGCTCGACCCTGCTCGTCGGCATGCCGGAGATGGCCGAGGAGGTGCTGGGCGTCCCGGTGCGCCGCGGCCTGCCGAAGGGCATCGGGGGCCTCGTCGACGTGGTGAAGAGCCCCATGTACGCGACCGCGGTGGGCCTCGTGCTCTACGGCGCGCACCAGCAGGAAGCGAGCCCGTACTTCAGGATCCGGGAGGAGAACGTCTACCGGAAGGTGAAGAACCGGATGAAGGAGTGGCTCGGTGAGATCTTCTAGCGCCCGGGGGAGCCGATGATCGAGTTCACCGACAGGCAGGACTCCGCCCGCATCAAGGTGATCGGCGTGGGCGGTGGCGGCGGCAACGCCGTCAACACCATGGTGGCCGGGCGGCTCGACGGCGTGGAGTTCATCGCCGCGAACACCGACGTGCAGGCCCTCTCCGCCAACCGCGCCCACGTGAAGGTCCAGCTCGGCCGATCGGCCTCCCGCGGCCTCGGCGCCGGGGCCAACCCCGACGTCGGCCGGGCGGCGGCGCTGGAGGAGCGCGAGGCCATCGCGGCCGCGCTCGAGGGCGCCGACATGGTGTTCGTCACCGCCGGCATGGGCGGCGGCACGGGCACGGGCGGCGCGCCGGTGGTGGCCGACCTCGCGAAACAGACCGGCGCCCTCACCGTGGGCGTCGTCACGAAGCCGTTCCTCTTCGAGGGCAACCGCCGCCGCAAGCAGGCCGAGGCGGGTATCGCCGAGCTCAAGGCGGCGGTGGACACGCTCATCGTCATACCGAACCAGCGCCTCCTCTCGGTGGCGGGCGAGAACATGTCCCTCGCCGACGCGTTCAAGCGCGCCGACGAGGTCCTGCTCAACGCGGTGCAGGGCATCGCCGACCTCATCACCGTGCACGGCCTCGTGAACGTCGACTTCGCCGACGTGCGCACGATCATGAGCGAGCAGGGCATGGCGCTCATGGGCACCGGCCGCGCCAGCGGCGCCCGGCGGGCCATGGAGGCGATGCAGGCGGCCATCAGCTCCCCGCTCCTCGAGGACGTCACCCTCGACGGCGCGACCGGGCTGCTCGTCAACATCACCGGCGGCGCCAGCCTCAGCCTCCACGAGGTGAACGAGGCGGTCTCGATGGCGCAGTCCGCGGCAGACCCCGACGCCAACATCATCTTCGGCTCGGTCGTCGACGAGGGACTGGGCGACGAGGTGAAGATCACCGTCATCGCCACCGGCTTCCAGCCGCGCGAGGCCGACCGCCGCGCGCCCGCCCGCCAGACCGTGCAGGTGCAGACCCCCGAGCGCGCGCCGGTGGCGGCGCTTCCGCCCAGGCCCCCGCCCCTCCCGGCCGAGGCGCGCCCGAAGCCGCTCCGCCTCGAGACCGCGCCCGAGAAGGTCGCGGTCCCGGCGCGGCCGGCCGGACCGCGCACGTCGGGAACTCGCCCTCCGGCGGCGCCCTACAAGCCCTCGGACGACGACCAGTACGACATCCCGGCGTTCCTGCGGCGCGGGACCCCGCCGCAGACCGGGGACTGACGCGAGCCTTCTCCCCGCCGCAACACGAGCCATGACGGGCGTCAGGCCGGGCGAGGCGGGCCCCTCACCCTGCCGCCGGCTCCCGGCTACGGCGGCTCGGGCGGCACGGGCGCGTCCGGCAGGTCCGGCGCCGGCTCGCCGCCGATTCCCAGCGCGCGGGCGATCGGCCTCTGCGCCGCGATGACCAGGGCCGCGAGCTCGACGAGCGGCAGGCCTACGAGCTCCGCCCCCTTCACGAGGTAGGTCCGGTCCACCGACCGTGCGAAGGCCTTGTCCTTCGTCTTCTTCACCACCGACTCCGGCGGCAGGTCCGCGACGTTCCTCGACGGCCGGACGAGTGCGCAGGCACCCACGAAGCCGGTGAGCTCGTCGGCCGCCACGATGGCCCGCTCCATGGGCGACTCGGCGGGGATGCCGGTGTGGAACGCGTGCGCACCGACGGCGCGGACGACGTCCTCGGGCCAGCCCCGCGCCCGGAGGATCTCCATGCCCCGCGCCGGATGGTCCGCCTCGGTCGGGAATCGCTCGTAGTCGAAGTCGTGCAGCATTCCCACGAGGCCCCAGGTCTCGACCTCGGCGGGCCCCACGCCGGCGCGCCGGGCCAGGGCCCGCATCGAGGCCTCGACGGCGAGCGCGTGGCGGCGGAGCGCCTGCGAGGCGGTGTGCTCGCAGAGGAGCGACCAGGCCGCGGCGCGCGAAGGTACGGGCGCGGTCATGGCTTCACCCCCTCCGCCCAGGGCATCGCGTACCCGATGCTCGCGTCCGGCCTGCGCGCGAAGGCCGCGATGGCCGCGGCGGCGTCGCCGACGTCCTCGACGGTCACCGCCCCCGTCGCGGCGATGGCCTCCCGGGCACCGGTCAGGTTGGCGGCGAAGTTGCGCGCGAAGCCCGGGAAGGCCGCGTCGCCCTGGCAGGCGCCGAAGAAGATCCAGGTCGTGCGTCGGGGCCGCGCCCCGGCCCCGACGAGCAGCGACACGAGCCGCCTCCCCACGAAGGGATCGTTGCCCAGGCGGTCGTAGCTGCGCACGAACGCCTCCCAGACGGCCATGACCCCGGGCGGCTCGGGGTGCAGGCGCAGCAGGGCGTGGTCGTCGTCGCAGAGCACGATCCGCCCGCCCGGGCGCACCGCCTTCACCATCTGTGCAACCACGCGCTCCGGGGCGGGCACGTGCTCGAGCACGAAGCGCGCGTGCGCGAGGTCGAAGCTGCCCCACTCCTCCGCGGAGAGCGGCAGGTCGAGCGCGTCGCCGCGGCGCATCTCCAGGAACGTCTCGTCGGGCGCCCCCCGGGCGAGCTCGCGCGCCCCCGCGATCTGCTCGTCGCTGCGCTCGACGCCGAGCGCGGGCCGCCCGGCGGCGTGGCCCATGGCCCGACCGAGGTGTCCGAGCCCGCTCCCCACGTCGAGGATCCGCTCGCCCGGGCGGATGGCGAGCTCGCGCAGGCAGGCCGCGTTGAGGAGGTCGTTGAGCAGGGAAAGCCGCGCCTGCTCCTCGGGCGCGGTGCCGTGGATGTAGCGGGAGCCGGACACGAGGGCGCGAGTGTAGATCGCCCCGCCCGATGCGACGAGGCCCCGCTCCCGGGAAGGGAGCGGGGCCACGGGTGTCCCGGGGGAGGGACCGGCTACTTGATGCTCTGCGCGCCGCCGACGTTCAGCACCTTCACCGATCCGTCGACCGCCGACGCCGGGACGTAGGCGACGGCGCCGCGGATCTTGGCGACGAGCTTCACGGCCAGCGCGGCCGACGGGGCGGCCTTGGGCGCGGCCTCGCCGCCGCGGACCTTCTGCTCGACCCAGTACTGGTCCACCTCGGCCTGGGACTTCCCGAGCACCTTCGAGTTGAAGGCGTCGCGATCGGAGCCGGGGGAGAGGTCGATGGCGACGATTCGGGTGCCATCCGACCAGTCCTTCTTCTTGCCGAGGAAGATGTTCTTGAGCTCGTCCACCGAGACGTTTGCGGTGGGGTTGTCGCGGTCGACGACGACCGCGAGCTCCTCGGCGGCCGCGGCGAGCGGCGCGCCGAAGGTGAACGCGAGCACCAGGGAGCCGATGAGCTTCTTCGTGGTCATGGCCGCCTCCTAGAACGCCCAGGCGAGCTGGAAGCTCATCTGCGGGAGCGCGTCCTTGAAGAAGAACGCGGTGGTGCCCCCGGCCTTCTCGGCGTCCGGCATCCGGTAGTGATCGTACTCGGCCTTGAGCGCCAGGTTGGGCAGGACGCTCCAGCGAGCCCCGACCGAGTAGGCGACGATGTCCGTATGGTGGTCGTTCAGATCGGGGCGATAGCCCTGGTAAATGGCGAACGGCATCACGTTGTACGGGAGCTTCACGCCGAGGAGCACGTAGTAGCCGCTGCGGCCACCGGAGTTGTCCCCGCCCGGATTGTAGGAGGGGCTGTTCCGGGTGGTCTCGGTGGCGTGGTTCAACCACTCGCCCTGGAGGACCACGGGCCCGACGTCCCAGCGCAGGTCGGCGCCGAAGTCCTTCTCGTCGTACTGGACGTTGATCTCGTCGATGGTGCCCGGGTACCCGGTCCCGGCGAGGACGGGGCCGAAGTCGATGCCCTGGGTGCGGGTGGTGAAGCGGCCCTGGTAGTACGAGGCGCCCAGCTTCAGCTCGCCGAGGAGGGCCGAGGACTCCGCGAAGAGGCGTCCGCCGAAGGCGACGTTGGTGTCGGCGTCGGTGTACTGCGCGGTGGCGTGGATCTGGGGCGCGAGGAAGTCGGTCCCGATGGCGTCCTCGTAGCGACCGTTGGACGCGGTGAGGTGCCAGCCCAGGCGCACGCCGCCGAGATACTTCGAGCCGTAGGCCTCGATGCCGACCTGGTGCTCCGGGAAGAGCTGCGAGGCGATCACGTAGGGACGCTGCACGGCGATGATGGCCGGCGAGCCGTGGTCGACGATCCAGATGCCCACCGGCGTGAGGAACTGGCCGGCGCGGAGGGTGAGGTACTCGTTGAAGCGCCACTCGGCCCAGGCGCGCTCGACCACCACCCCGCCCACCGTCGTCCGGCCGAACGTGCCGTAGTTGTAGTCGGTGGTGTAGGTGCCGCCGTTCCGGACGAGCCGGCCGGTGCTCGGGTCGAACGACTCGCCCGCGCCGTTGGGAAGGTAGGTGAGGCGGAACTCGACCAGCGCGCGGGCGTTCTTCGAGAGCGTGCCGTCGAGATAGACGTTCATGTTGCCGACGGCGAATGCGCCGTTGTGCTGGACGAGCGGCCACCAGCTGTTCTTGTCGTCGACGAGCCACTTCGAGTAGCTCACGTCGGCGAAGCCGTACATGCGGAGCGACGGCCCGGAGGACTGCGTGCCGGCCAGGAACTCCTCGGCAGAGGGCTCCTGGGCGGCCGCGGGCAGCGCGAGCGCGAGCGCCAGGACGGCGGCGGAGAGGCGATTCATGGATGGGTCCTCGGTCCGGGGGCGGACCACGGGGTTGGACTGCGCCGCGCCGAGGGTGCAGCCGCCGTGCCCCTGCGGGGCGCCCGCGGACCGCCCGTCCGATCCGCCGATTGCCCTGGATCTCCGGGGCCCTGCGCGCAGGGCCGCCCGCGCCCGCCGATGGGGCCTCGGTCACCCCGGGTGGACGGCGATCAAGGACCTGCGAGGAGGGCCTACCCCGGGGCGCCCGCGAGCCGCGGGGCGATGACCCGTAGGGACGACTCGTACCGGTAGTCGATGCCCATGTGGCCGTCCTCGAACTCCTCGTGAACCACCTGCACGCCGCCCTCGCGGAGCGCGGCCGCCACCATCCGCGCGCCCCAGCGCAGCTGGAACTCGTCGCGGGTGCCGCAGTCCAGGTAGATCGTGGCGAGCGACCGGAAGGCGTCCAGCGAGCGGGGCACGAAGCGCACCGGGTCGTGCGGCAGCCAGCGCGCCCAGACCTCGTCGCGGACGCGCCCGGTCCCGGGGTCGAACGGCAAGACCACCCCGAGCGGCGCGCCCGGGTCGCCCGCGTAGTTCGCGGCCATGGCGAGCACGTTCACGGTGGGGATGTCGTCGGGCCTGAGCTTCGCCTCGCGGGCCCGCCGCTTCATGTCGTCCACCCAGGCGGCCACGTCGCCGCCGGCCGCGGCGAGCACGCCCGCGGCCCGGGGAAAGTCGCCGAGGTAGCAGTACTCGAAGAAGGCGTCGGCCGCGTGCGCGCCGACGTGGGCGAAGGTCGCCGCCCGGTCGCGGGCCATGGCGAGCGCGCCGTAGCCACCCGAGCTCTTGCCGACGACGGCCCTCGCCTCGCGGCGGGCGAGGGTGCCGATCTCGCGCTCGACGAGCCCCACCACGTCGTCGGCGACGTACGACTGGTAGCGGCCCACCGCCGGCGCGTCGATCCACTGCGTCCCGCCGAGCGCGGTGCGCCCGTCGGGGAAGACGCCCACGAGCGGCGGGACGACCCCGGCGGTCACGAGCGCGTCGATGCGCTCTGGCACGGTGGGGCCGAAGGGCGCGGCCGAGAGCCAGCCCGGTCCGCTGCCGGTGAACCCGTGCAGGAAGTAGACGGCGGGGCGACCGGCCCCCCCGCCCGGCGGCACGTAGACCGTGAGCCGCCGGCGCGACGGGTCGCCGAGCGGGTTGCCGCGGAGGGCCGACGAGTCGAGCTCGAGCTCGAGGACACGTCCGTTCACGGATCCTCCCCCGTCAGAACCCGAGCCGCCCGCGGATGCCCAGCTCGAGGAATCCGTGGAAGGTGCGGTGCGGGATGCTGCCGTCGAAGCTCGCGCCGGCCACGTCGCGCGTCTCGTGGAAGTACTGGCCGAGGCCGAACGACGCGAAGGGACCCCAGTGGAGCCCCGCGCGCCCCTCGGGCTCGAAGCCGTCGTCGCTCCCCTGCCCGATGTCCAGCCCGAGCTGGAGGTTCAGCATCTCCCAGCCCGCATACGTGGTGGTGTCGGACCGGCCTCCCGCCGCGCTCCTCGTGCTCAACCACTCGAGGCCCGTGCCCAGCCCCACCCACGGCCGGAACGAGGGAAGCGACTCCGAGGGCGAGACGACGTAGACGGCCTGGATGCCGAAGCGGAGCTGGTGACCCGAGCACTGGACGCCCTCGGCCGCGCAGGAGGCCTCGAGCTCGCTGCTCGATCGGACGACGGCGTAGGAAGCGTAGAGACCCAGCTCGAGGTCGGGCCACGCATCGACGCCGACCTCCAGCTGGGCCGGGAAAGCCCCGCCGGCGACCTGGCTCATCGCGATCGAGCCGCCGGACGAGTCCTCCCCCACGGTGCCGCCGGGGAACGCCCAGCCGAGCCTCGCGCCGAGGACGAGTTGCGCCCGGGCCGGCGCCGGCGCCAGCGAGATCGCCGCCGCCGCGCAGAGGACGAGGAGCGTGCGCATCCGTTCATTTCCGGGCGGGGCCCGACCCGCGCAGCTCCCCTCACCGGACCTCTGCTACAGGTCCCAGCGCACGCGCGCGCCGTAGTAGAGCCAGCCGTTCTTCACGGCGCCGGAGACGTCCTGGGCGGTGCCGGTGGAGATCGACTCCCGCTTGTAGGCGCCCGTGGTCCAGGTGGCGAAGGGCCCCACCCGGAACGCGAGCAGCGTCACGTCGAGGCCGAGCTGGAGGTTGAGCTTCTCGGGACCCTTGGCGCCGACGTTGGAGGCGTTCTCGCGGGTGATCTTGGACCACTCGTAGCCGATGCCCGCCCCCACCCACGGCTTCACCACCGGAAAGGGCATGCTCCAGGTGGCCTGGGCGCCCACCCGGTAGGTGATGGCGCTCTGGCAGGTGATGCCGTTCTGGTCGCACTGGGCGATGCTGGAGCTCGACTTGTCCGGATCGCCGAAGCCGTAGGAACCGTAGGCGCCGATGGTGAATCCGGCGGGGAGCTGGTAGTCGAGGTCGAGCTGGATCGGGATCTGGCTGGTGATGAACTGGCTCTGGTCCACCGTCCCCGTCGTCGAGAGCTTGATCTCGCCGGTCGGCTTCGCGTAGCCGATCCGGGCGCCGATGCTGAACTGTGCGTGCGCGGTCGCCGGAAGGGCGAGCGCGGCGAGCACGAGGGTGGCGAGCGTCCAGTTGCGCATGCGGATCTCCTGGGGCGCCGGCCTCGGGGCCAGGGAAGGAGTCTGCCGGCGCATCCAGCGAGCGTAGCGGCATGCGACCGCCGGAGGCAAACCGGGCGTGTCCCCGGCGGGCGGGACGTGGCCCGGAGGGTGGGCGACCGTCGGCAACTCGGCGAGCGCAGCGGCGGCCCCGCGGCAACTCAGCGCTCGCGGGCGAGGACGACGCCGCAGCGGGCGGCGAGCTCGCTCGTCCGCGCGAGCAGCCCCTGGGCCTCGGCGTAGAGCTCCGAGGCCTCCGCGCGAGAGGCGCGGTCGGGGAGCTCGTCGATGCGCGCCAGCAGGTCGGACACGCGCAGGAGGTGCTGGTGCGCGAGCAGGAGGTCGCGCGCGAGGCGGGCGCCCTGGCGCGTGTAGATGACGCCCGTGCGGAACAGCTGGCCGAGCGCGCGCCGGTTCACCTCGTCCACCGCCCGGCAACGCTCCTGGAACTCGCGCAGCCGGCGAGCGTCGCGCGCGTGGGCGAGGTCCACCACGATCGGGACCCGCGCCCGCGCTCGGCGCGTCCGGCTCTGGAGCCTTCCGGGCATCGTTCGGTGCGGATGGTACGCACCGCCCTCGGCGATGGTCAACGGCGCAGCGACGCTTGACAGGATGCGCCGGGTCCAAGCGGGAATTCCGGGACCTCGTCACGTCGCCGTCGGGAGGCGCACGGGCCCGGCCCGCCGTCCGCGCCTCAGCGCAGCGCGGCGCCCGCCATCTCCTCGACCTTCGCGAGCGCGCGGTCGATGCCGCCGGGATCGGCGCCGCCGGCCTGGGCGAGCTCGGGCTTGCCGCCGCCCGAGCCGCCGACGAGCTTCGCCGCCTCCTTCACGAGGTCGCCCGCCTTCACCCTGGCCACGAGGTCCTTCGTCACCGCGACGAGCAGCACCGCCTTGCCGTCCTGCTCGCTGGCGAGCGCCACCACTCCGCGGCCCAGCCGGTCGCGGAGCTTGTCGGCGAGCTCCCTCAGCGCCTTTCCGTCGCCCTGAACGCGTGCCGTGAGCACGCGCGCGTCCCCGAACGCCTTCGCCCGGTCGGCGAGGTCGCCGGACTGCGCCGTCGCCACCTTGCCCTTCGCGTCCTCGAGTGCGCGCTCCAGCTCCTTCACGCGCCGCTGCGCCTGCTCGACCTTCTGGGCCACCTCGAACGGCCCTGCGCGCAGCAGCGCCGCGGCCTTCCTGAGCTCGTCCTCGGTGCGCTGCGCGTGCTCCACCGCCCGCGGCCCGGTGTAGGCCACCATTCGGCGCACGCCCGCGGCGATCGACTCCTCGCTCACGATCTTGAAGAAGGCGATGTCGCCCGTGCGGCGCACGTGCGTGCCGCCGCAGAGCTCCTTCGACGGGCCCATGCGCACCACCCGCACCTCGTCGCCGTACTTCTCGCCGAAGATCATCATCGCCCCCGTGCGCCGGGCGTCCTCGAGCCTCAGCACGGAGGTCTCGGTCTCGGTGTTGTCGCGCACGAGGTCGTTCACCCGCCGCTCGACCGCCGCCAGCTCCTCGGTGGAGAGGGGCTGGAAGTGGGCGAAGTCGAAGCGCAGGTGGTCGGGCGCCACCACCGAGCCGGCCTGCTTCACGTGCTCGCCGAGGATCTCCCGGAGGGCGAGGTGGAGGAGGTGCGTCGCAGAGTGGTTCTTGCGGATGAGGTCGCGCCTCGCCTCGTCCACGGCGAGGTCCACCGCGTCCCCGACCGATACCTCTCCCTGCTCGACCACGCCGAGGTGCGTGACGAGCCCGGGCAGCGGCCGCCGGGCGTCCTCCACCCTGATCTTCAGCCCGCGCCCGCCGACGGACCCGACGTCGCCGACCTGGCCACCCGACTCGCCGTAGAACGGCGTCGCGGCGGTGACCACCTCCACGCGGTCGCCGGCCCGCGCACGCGCGGCCCGCGCGCCGTTCACGATGAGCGCCTTCACCTCCGAGCCCGCGCGGCCGGTCTCGTAGCCGAGGAACCGCACCTCGCCGACCTCCTGCGCGATGGCCTTGTGGAGGTCGCCCACCGCCTGGTCGCCGGAGCCCTTCCACTCCGAGCGGGCGCGCTGCTCGGCCATGTGACGGTCGAAGCCGGCGCGGTCGACGTCGACCCCCCGCTCCGCCGCGATGATCTGGGTGAGGTCGAGCGGGAAGCCGAACGTGTCGTAGAGCTGGAAGGCGATCCTGCCGTCGAGCACGGGGAGGTCACCCTGGCCGGTCGCCGTGCTGGCCGGCTTCCCGAGGTAGGTCGCCGGGGCGCCGAGCTTGCGCATCTCCGCCTCGAGGATGGCGAGCCCCTTGTCGAGGGTGCGGCGGAAGCTCTCCTCCTCCTGCTGCGCCACCTTCTGCACGAACGCCCGGTTGTCGCGCGTCTCCGGGTAGGCCGCGCCCATCACCTCGAGCACCGAGCCGCACACCTCCGCCAGGAACGGGCGCTCCAGGCCGAGCCGCTTCCCGTGACGGATGGCCCGCCGCATGATCCGGCGCAGCGTGTAGCCGCGGCCCTCGTTGGAGGGCAGGACTCCGTCGCCCACGAGGAAGCTCGTGGCGCGCGCGTGGTCGGCGATGACGCGCATCGAGACGTCGTCGTCCGCCGTCGACGCGCCGTAGCGCTTGCCGGAGAGCGACTCGACCGAGCCGATGATGGCCCGGAACAGATCGGTGTCGTAGTTGGAGCGCTTGCCCTGGGCGACGGACGCCATGCGCTCGAGCCCCGCGCCGGTGTCGATGGAGGGCCGCGGGAGCGCGGCGAGCGTGCCGTCCGCGGCGCGCTCGAACTGCATGAACACCAGGTTCCAGATCTCGAGCCAGCGATCGCACTCGCAGGCGACGCCCAGGCACCTCCGGCCCGCCGCCTCCTCGCCGCAGGGGACGTCGCCGCCCTGGAAGAAGTGGAGCTCCGAGCACGGGCCGCAGGGACCGGTGTCGCCCATGGCCCAGAAGTTGTCGCGCGCGCCGAGCTTGTGGATGCGGTCGGCGGGCACGCCCTGCGCGCGCCAGAAGCCGTGCGCCTCCTCGTCCCAGGGCAGGCCGCCCTCGCCGTCGAAGACCGTGGCCGCCAGCCGGTCCCTCGGCAGGCCGAGAAAGGACGGGCTGGTCACGAACTCCCAGGCCCAGGCGATGGCGTCCCTCTTGAAGTAGTCGCCGAAGGAGAAGTTACCCAGCATCTCGAAGAACGTGTGGTGACGGGCCGTGAAGCCGACGTTCTCGAGGTCGTTGTGCTTGCCGCCCGCGCGGACGCACTTCTGGCTGCTGGTCGCCCGGACGTAGTCGCGCTTCTCGCGGCCGGTGAACACGTCCTTGAACTGGACCATGCCGGCGTTGGTGAAGAGGAGGGTCGGATCGTTCTGCGGGACGAGGCTCGAGCTCGCCACGCGGCGGTGGCCGCGCTCCTCGAAGAAGCGCAGGAAGAGCTCTCGGATCTCGGCTGCGGTCCGGGTGGTCATGGAGGCGGGAGAATAGCTTCCGGAAGCACCACCCGCCACCGCCCTCCCTCGCGGACCATGCGCACCTCCTGCGTCCGGTCGACGCCCTCCGCCGTGACCGCGAGGAGCGCGGAGTCGCCCGACTCGTTCTTCACGGCGACGTCCACGATGCGCGGCGCCCCGGCGGCGAGGTCCCCCAGCGCCTGCTCCCGGCCGCTCGCGGGGAGGCCCGGCACGCGGGCGGCGAGGGCCTTCGCCCGCGCGTCGAGCGCGGCGCGCGAGCCCTCGGAGAGGAGCTCCCAGACCCGGCCCGAGTCGCCGGCCCGCGCGGCCGCGGCGAACGCCCGGTAGGCGGCGTCGGGCCCGGCCGGGCGGCGGCAGCCGGCCGAGGCGAGCGCGAGGGCCAGGGCAGCGAGGAGGGCGAGCGGGGAACGGGTTCTCATCCGCCCAGTGTAGAGCACGCTCCCGCACCGGGCGGCCCGGCTCGCCCCGGGTGGGGGGCCCGGCCGGCGCCCGAATCCAGGGGCCCTCGAGGTCGCGTCTCACCGGTCGAGAACGCGGTACACCACCCGAACCGGAGAGACCGAACGCCATGCGAACCCCGCTCCTCGCCCTGGCCGCGACGATGGCCCCCTTGCCCGCGCTCGCCGACGGCGCCGACCTCGTCGAGAAGGCCATGCCCGCCGTCGCCATCGGCGTCATCTTCGGCTCGATCGTCCTCATCGTGGCGATCACCACCTACGCGACCCAGCGCAACCGGACGATGCGTCACGAGACCATCCGGCTCGCCCTCGAGAAGGGCGTCGCCCCGCCGCACGAGCTGCTCGAGGAGCCGCAGAAGGCGATCGACGAGACCCGCGACCTGCGCCGCGGCCTGACGCTCTCGGGCCTGGGCCTGGGGCTCGCGCTCTGCCTCTACTTCATTCCCAACCAGGGGAACCCGACGGCCCCCTGGAGCCTCGGGTTCGTCCCGCTGCTCGTCGGCCTCGGCTACCTCGCCACCTGGTTCGTGCGCGGCCGTCCCACCGGCGTGCGCCGGCCGCCGCCGCCCGGCGCCGGCGAGCGCGACCTCGTCGCCGGCTGAGAAGGCCGGCCCACCACGCCCATGATCTCCGACGCCGAGCTCGTCGCCCGCGTCCTCGCGGAGGACGATCGCCGCGCCTTCGCGGAGCTGGTGCGCAGGCACCAGTCCGCGGTGCGCACGGTGCTGCGGCGGCTCTGCGCGGGAGACGGTGCGCGCGCGGACGACCTCGCGCAGGAGACGTTCCTGCGCGCGTACCGGAAGCTCGCCTCCTGGCGCGGCGAGGGGAAGCTCTCCACGTGGCTCTACCGCATCGCCTACCACCTGTGGGCGTCCCAGGCGCGCCTCGCTCCCGAGCCCCGGGTGTCCTCGCCCGACGAGGTGGCGCCGCCCGCCGAGGCCGCCCACGCACGCGTGGATCTGGCGCGCGCGTTCGCGGTGCTCCGGGAGGAGGAGCGGGTCGCCCTCGCGCTCGCCTACGGCGAGGAGGCCTCGCACGAGGAGGCGGCGCGCCTGCTGGAGTGGCCGCTCGGGACCTTGAAGACGCACGTGGCCCGCGGCAAGGAGAAGCTGAGGCGGTTCTTCGCCGCCGACCTGGAGGTGACGTCGTGACCCTGCCCCACGAGGATCCGGTGGACGAGGCGCTCATGCGCGGCGGCCATCTCGACGACGGTGGATTCACCGAGCGCGTGATGGGCGCCCTACCGCCCCCGCGGCGCGCGCGAATCCGGCTCGCGCCGGCGCTCGTCCTCTCGGCGGCGCTCGTGGCGGCGGCGGCGGGCGCGGCGGTGGTGCTCGGGCCCGGCGCGGCGCTCGTCGCGGCGGCCGGCGCGTGGCTCGGCGGGAGCGTTCCCCTGCTGGCGGTGCCGGCGGCCGTCGTCGGCGCGGTCGCGGCGCTGGCGGCGACGGGGCTGCTGGTGGCGTACGCGGACTGAGCGCGGCCGGGGCGCTACCGCTTCTCCGCCGTCTGCTCCGTCTCGATCTCGCAGCCCTCGAGGTGCAGCTCCTTCAGCACCTTCGCCTTCACGTCCATGCCGTCGATGGAGAAGTCGAACGCGAGGCTCGACCCCTCGATGTGGCTCCCCGGCCGCGCGTCCAGCCGCCCGCCGATGGCCATCGCGGTCTTGCCCACCTTCGCGCCCGGCGCGACGCGCACGTCGCCGCCGATCGCGATGACGTCCTCGTCCACCGTCGCGCCGCTCTCGATGCGCACCGACCCGGCGAGCACCACCACCTTCTTCACCACCGCACCCCGGCGCACCGTCACGTCGCCGCGGACCGCGACGACGTCCTCGGCGTGGGCGTTCTCGGGCACGACGAGCGGCGCGTCGCGCGACACGAGGTCGTGCGGCCCCTTCTGGATGACGCAGCGATCGGCCTCGTCGCCTCCCGTCCCGGACGCCTGGGCGAGGAACTCCCCCCGCCCGGGCAGGGCCAGGGCGTGGAGCGAGAGCACTGCGGCGAGCGGAAGAGACGGGACCATGGGCGCACCTCGAGGCTCGGATCGGCGGAGGTACGGCCGGGGACCCGGGATATTTCAGCGCGCCGCCGGCCTCCTCATCCTGATGCGGTACACCCTCTCGCCGGTGGCGAGGTACCGCTTCTCCCGCGTGGACGGGATCTCGTCCGGGGCCGGGTCGCAGAAGCGCCCCGGCCCGGCCTCGTTCTCGAAGCCGATCTCCTCGAGCCGGGCCATCGCCTCGTGCCCGTAGCGGGCCACGTCTGTGCGGAAGTCGAGCAGGCCGCCCGGGGCGAGCAGGCGGAGGAGCAGCGCCGACATCCCGTCGTCCACGAGGCGGCGCCGGTGGTGCCTGCGCTTCCACCACGGGTCGGGGAAGTGCACGTGGATGACCGCGAGCGAGCCGGCCCGGAAGAGGCGCGGGGCGAGAAGGCGCGCGTCGCCGTGCAGCGCGACGAGGTTGGCGTGGCCGCGGGCCCGGGCCCTCTCCTCGAGCTCCGACGCGAAGGCCTTTCGCTGCTCGATGGCGACGAGCGCGCGCTCCGGATGGAGGCGCGCGAAGGCGAGCGCGAAGCCGCCGTGCCCCGAGCCGATCTCCAGCTCCAGCGCGCCGGCGCACGGCCCCAGCAGGGCTCGCCAGTCGGGCATCTCGTCGAGCGCGATGGGCGCGCCGTCGTCGGTCAGGAAGATCATGAGGCGGGCCCTGTCTACCATGCTAAGAGTCCGGGGTGCCCCGCCGCCCGGCCAGGCCCGCACGCGTCGCGCTCGCGGCTCTCGCGGCGCTCGCGGGGCTGGCGGTGCCCGCCTGCCGCGCCGGCCTCCGCGGCCCGCCTCCGGAGCGTTTCGTCCCGGCGCGGGTGCAGGCTGCGCTCGTCCTCCCCGCCGCCGGCCGTGCGGCGAGGGGGCTCGCCGCGCTCCAGGCGATGCTCGCCGGCTTCCCGGGCGCAGGCGACGCCGCCGAGCTGCGCGGGGCGGTGGCGGCCCAGCTCGGATTCGATCCGCTCGACCCCGAGGCGCTCGACCGGGCCGGCTTCGACCCTGCCCGCGGCGCCGCGCTCGCCCTGCTCCCCGGCGACGCGAGGCTTCTCGTGCTCCCCGTCGAGGACGCGCCGAAGGTCGAGGCACTCCTCGCCAGGCTGGCCCGCGAGCGCCTCGGGGCCGACCAGCGGACCGCGGCGGCGCACGGCCCTGCCAGCGTGGTCACGTTCCGTCGCACGCCCTCCGATCCTCCCGCGCTCTCCTACGCGGTGGTCGATCGCTACGCGCTCGTCGGCGCGGGCGTCACGGGCGCGGACGCGGTCGGCGCCGCCGCGGAGATCCCCGCCGGATCCTCCCTCTCCGCGTCGGCGGCCTGGTCGGACGTCCGCCGTGCGCTCGGCGACGGCGACGCCGCGATCGCGTTCCGGCCGCCGGGAGCCCAGGGCCCGAACGCCGCGCCGGCGCTCCGGGACGGCGCCGCGCTCGGCCTCTCCGCCGCGGAGGCCCGCCTCTCCATCCGCGCCGCGGTGCTGCTCGGGGACCGCGCCGCGTCGTTCGAGAAGCTCGCCGGGTCGGGCGCCGGCGGCAAGCTCGCCGCGCGGCTCGCACCGGGGTCGATCCTCGTCGGCCGCTGGGACGGCGATCCGGCCGCGCTCGGCGAGCGGCTCCTCCCGCTCGTGCCCGCCGCCGAGCGGGAACACCTCGCCGCTCGCGGCCTGGACCTCTCCCGGGACGTCCTCGCCGTCCTCGGTCCCGGGGTGGCCGGCTCGATCTCGCTGTCCCCGAGCTTCACGGTGGGTGGGCTCTCCTGGCCGGTGCTCGAGGCCGACTCGCCGCGGGCGCTCGAGTTCGAGCTCGTGGGGCCGGCGAAGCCCGGCATCGACGAGGCGGTGGCGCGCTGGGCGCGCTTCGCCGACCCGGTGCGCACGCCGCGCCCGTCGGCCGACGGCGTGACGCGCGTCCCGACGCCCTCGGGCGAGATCGCCTGGAAGGTCGCCGGCGGCCGGCTGGCGCTCGCCGGGGGTCGGCCCGGCCGCCTCGAGGCGCTCCTCTCTCGCCTCGACGGCAAGGGCGAGGGCTGGAAGACGCCCGCCGGCGGGGACGGCGCGCTCGCGGGGGGCCTGGGCGGCGCGGTGCTCGACGTACCCGCCCTCGCCGCGGCGGTGGGGGCGCTGCCCATGACGGCCTACGGCACGGGGCCGTCGGGTTACGTCGTGCGCTCGGTGGTCGAGCGCTTCCTCGAGCCGGCCCAGCGCTTCGCGTCGGTCACGGTGCGGGCGGAGCTCGCCCCGGGCGCGCTCGTCGTGGCCTTCGAGGCGCGCACCGTGGCGGGGCAGCCGGGTGCGGCCACGCCCGCGCGCGCGCCGGGGACGTCGCCGTGATCCGCCTCGCCGGCGTCGAGAAATCCTTCCACGACGGGGAGCGGGAGATCCCGATCCTGCGCGGCGTGGACCTCGAGGTGAGGCCGGGCGAGATGGTCGCCATCGTGGGCCCCTCCGGCTCGGGGAAGTCCACGCTGCTCTACGTGGCGGGCGCGCTCGACCGCGACTTCCGCGGCGAGGTGGAGATCGCGGGCACGAGCCTCGCCGGGCTCTCGCCCGCCGCCGCCGCCGCGCTGCGGAACCGCGCGGTGGGCTTCGTGTTCCAGGCCTTCAACCTGCTCGACGGCCTCACCGCGCTCGAGAACGTGATGCTGCCGGGCATCCTCCGCCCCGGCGGCGAGTCCATCGCATCCGTCCGCTCCCGGGCGGGCGAGGCGCTCGAGGGCGTGGGCCTCGCCTCGCGAGCGACGGCCCGGCCGGCCCGGCTCTCCGGAGGCGAGCGGCAGCGCGTGGCCATCGCCCGCGCGCTCCTCGCGCGCCCGTCCGTGCTGCTCGCCGACGAGCCGACCGGCAACCTCGACGCCGTGACCGGCGAGGCGATCATCGACCAGTTCCGGGAGCTCGCCCGGGGCGGACTCTCGGTGCTGGTCGTCACGCACGAGGAGCGCGTCTCGCGCGCCGCGGGTCGGGTGCTCCGGCTCGAGCAGGGGAGGCTCGCGTGAGGCCGCGGGCGCTCGTCTGGCTCGCGCTCACGAGCCTCCGCGCCGACCGGCGGAACGCGCTCGTGAACGGGGCGGCAGCCTGCACCGGCGCGGCCGCGCTGACGCTCTTCGTCGCGCTCGGGCTCGGCGTGGGCGGCGCGGCGCGGCGGATGTTCCCCGCCGACGCGAGGCTCGTGGAGGTGGTGCCGCCCACGGTCTCCCTGGGCGGGCTCCTCGGCGGAGGGAGGCTCGACGACGCGGCGCTGGAACGCCTGCGCGAGCTGCCGGCCGTGGAGCACGCCTGGCCGCGGCTGATGCTGAGGGTTCCGCTCGCCATCCCACGCCCGCCGAAGGGCCTCGACGCCCAGTGGCCGCCGGGCATGACGCTGCAGGTGCCGGCGGTGGGCGTCGCGCCGGGGCTGGTCGCGGGCGACCTCGGCCCGGGCCGGCGATTCGACGACGTGGGCGCGGGCGAGGCCGTGCCGGTGATGCTGTCGAGGCGGCTGCTCGAGATCTACGACAAGACGTTCGCGCCGGCCTGGGGCGTGCCGCGGCTGCCGGCGGGCTTCGTGCCGCTCGGGCTCGAGGTGCCGGTGCGCATCGGCTTCTCCATCGTGCCGGGGAAGACCGAGGCGACCGTGACCGAGTCCCGCGTGCGGCTCGTGGGTCTCTCCGACCGCGTGCCGATCTACACGATGGCCCTCCCGATCGACACCGTGCGCCGGCTTCACGCGGAGTACGGCAAGGAGGACCTGGGCTACACCCAGGTGACGATCGTCGCGCGCAGCGCCGCGGAGGTCCCGGGCCTCGTGGCCTCGGTGCGCCGCATGGGCTTCTCGGTGGACGAGAGCGAGCGCGCCGCCGCCGAGCGGGTGGGGACGATCGTGGCCGTCAGCACCGGAGCGCTCGTCTCGCTCGCCGTGCTCATGTGCGCGCTCGCCGCGCTCGCCATCGCGCAGTCGCTCTCGGCCTCGGTGCGCGGCCGCACCCGCGAGATCGCGGTGCTCCAGGCCGTGGGCGCCTCGCCGGGCGTCGTGCGCGCCATGGTGCTCGTGCAGGGGGCGCTCGTGGGCGTCTCGGGCGGCGTGGCCGGGGCCCTGCTCGCGCGCCTCGCCGCGCTGGGGGCCGACCGCCTGACCGCGCGCCTCCTGCCGGACTTCCCGTTCCGGCCGGACACCTTCTTCGCGTTCCCGCCCTGGCTGTTCCTGCTCGGCGTGGCCCTGCCCGCCGCCGCCGCGGTGCTCGGCGCCCTCGCCCCCGCCTCGACCGCAGCGAGTGTGGATCCGGCGAGGACGCTGTCGTGAGGTGACCGGCGGCGCACGGCGGATGCGTGGGCCGTCCCGTCCGGGCCGTCCCGTCCCGGGCCGTCCCGTCCCAGAGTACTGGGGCGCGGCCGGGGGTCCGCGCGGCGGACGCCCCTAGGCTCATAAAGCGCTGACAGAGCCGCGCCGTTGCTCGGCACGCCGTGTGCCTTGGGCGAGGCCCATGACCGCTCCGCGGCAGATTCTGGCTGGCTCGAGCTACCTCGTGACGCGTCGCTGCGCCCAGCGGCAGTTCCTGCTGAAGCCGTCGCTCGCGGTGAACGCGATCTTCAAGTACGTCCTCGCGGTCGCGGCGGCGAGATACGGGGTCCTCGTCCATGCCTACTGCGTCCTGTCGAACCACTTTCACCTTGTGGTCACCGACCCGCGGGCCCAGCTTCCGCTCTTCGAGCAGTTCCTGGACTCGCTCGTGGCCCGCGCGTTGAACGCGCTCTACGGGCGCTCGGAGAACCTCTGGGCGACGTCGAGCTACAGCGCCGTGAAGGTGGAGACTCCGGAGGATCTCCTCGACAAGACGGTCTACACGCTCGTGAACCCGGTCGCGGCTGGGCTCGTGCCCCGTGGGCGTGATTGGCCGGGCCTCTGGTCGGCGCCGGAGAGGATGGGCGGAGAGGCCGAGGTGGTCGAAAGGCCGGACTTCTTCTTCAAGCCGGACGGGACGATGCCGGAGACGGCCCACCTGCGGCTGGTGATTCCGTCCGGGTTCAAGGATGCCGAGGCGTTCAGGAGGGAGCTTCTCTCCGCGGTGGGCGAGCGCGAGCGGACGATCGCGCGGGAACGCAGGCAGAAGGGGAAGTCGTTCCTGGGCGTGCGCAGGGTCCTCGCGCAGAGGCACACGGACCGTCCCGGCGAGGCGAAGCCGAAGCGCGGGCTGAATCCGAGGATCGCGGCGCGGGACAAGTGGAAGCGGGTCGAGGCGCTGGGGCGCCTGGTCTCGTTCCTCGCGGACTACCGCGTTGCGCTGGCGAAACTCCGCAGCGGCGTGCGAGACGTGGTTTTCCCGGCCGGGACGTACCAGCTCCGCGTCGCGTTCGGCGTGAGCTGCGCCGGCGCCGGGTAGCGACCGGCTCTACCGCGAGGACCCGCTCGACCCGCCGAGGCACTGACGCGCTGCCTCGGAAGGGGCCGGTGCGCCTGGCGAGCCTGGGTTGCAGGCCGATCGCCTGGGGTCAGGCTGCCGCACTCGAGCGCCACCGCATCTTGCCCGGCCCGAGGGTCCGCAGGTTGAACGAAGTCGGATGGGTGGCGGCACCGTCTCTCCTCGAAACGAACCATCGCCGCCCATTCACTCCGGGACGGAACTGCCCGGGACGCGGGACGGAACTGCCCGGGACGCGGGACGGAACTGCCCGGGACGCCCCTACACCCTCGCCACCATGATCTGCTCCGAGCTCGACGGCCGGAGGCCGTCCGTCCTGCCGGCGAAGTAACGCTCGGCGAGGCTGGCCGACGACACGTGCCGGGCCTCCTCGAAGCCGGCCTCGCGCGCGAGGGCCAGCATCTCCTCCGGCGCGAAGAACGAGACGAAGGGCGTCCCGGCCGCCCTCGCGAATCGTTCCGTCGCCTCGCGCCCGGGGCGCTCCTCCGGCTCGACGAGCTCGAGCGGCAGGAGGAACGTCGTGGCGAGCGTGGAGCCCGGGGCGAGCGCCGCGACGTGGCGCAGTGTGGCCGCGATCGCCTCCCTCGTGAGGTACATGGTGACGCCGGTGGAGGCGACGAGCGCCGGCCGGGCCGCGTCGAAGCCGGCCGCCTCGAGGCGCTCCCACCACGCCCCTCCGGCCTCGAAGTCGACCGGCACGAGCCGCAGCCACTCCGGGACGCCGAGGCCGAGATCCACCAGCCGCTGCCGCTTCCACGCCTGCGGCCCGGGCCGGTCGACCTCGAACACCCGCATGCGGGAGGCGAGCTCCGGCCTCCGCTGGGCGAACGTGTCGAGGCCCGCGCCGAGGATGACGTACTGCTCGACTCCGCGGCCGAGCTCCTCCGCGACCAGATCCTCGACGAACCGGGCGCGCGCCACGATGGAGGCCCGGGCGTGCCTCGCGCGGCCCGGGGCCATGTCCGGGCGGTCTCGCCAGGCGGCATCCGGGGCGACGAGGCGCACGCCGACCTCGTCCTCGAGCACGTGCGGAGGCGGGTCGACCGCGACGTGCAGCGCCCGCCACATCGCCACCCGCACCGCCGTGTGGTCCGGCGCGTTCACCTCGTCGGGCATGCCTTGCCGGGCGCCGGGCTCAGCCCCGCCCGCCGCGGACCACGAGCTTCGCCCCGACGGCGAGCTTGTGGCGGTCGGGATCGGCGATGCCGTTCCAGCGGCAGAGGTCGTCGAGCTCGACGCCGAAGCGGCGGGAGATCGACCACAGCGTCTCGCCCGGCTTCACGAGGACGGTGTCGGCCTCGGGCTCGACGGCGGGGACCGCGGCCGCCGGCACCGCGCGGGCGCGGACCGGCGCGCTCGCGTCGCGGGCGGCCACGATGCCGGAGCCCACGGGCCGCGGCACGAGCAGCTCCTGCCCGACGCGCAGCTTGGTCGCGTTCCGGAGGCCGTTCATCTCCATGATGCCCTGCGCGGGCACGCCGTAGCGCGTCGCGATGGACGAGAGCGTGTCGCCGCGGCGGACGGTGTGGCCGGCGAAGGTCATGCGGACCTTGCCCGCGAGCGACGGCCAGGCCTCGGCGAACCTCGAAGCGCCGTCCTTCGGGATCTTGATCTTGTAGGGGCGCGGAGGGGTGCAGGCGCGGCGGAGCTCCGGGTTGAGGTCGATGATCTCGCGCTCGGTGGTGCCGGCGGCTCGGGCGACGAGCGAGAGCAGCGTCGCCTCCTTGATCTCGACCTCCTGGTACTCCTGCCACTCCTCTTCCTGGATCTCGTCCTTCGTGAAGCCGAACGCCTCGGGGTGCTTGGCGATGATGGCCGCGGCCATGAGCTTCGGCACGTAGCCCTTCGTCTCCGGGCGCAGGACCTTCCGGCCGCGCGTCGCCGCCATGTCCCAGAAGTCGCCGTAGCCCATGCGCTGTGCGCGGGAGATCCTCCCGCCGCCGGCGTTGTAGCCGGCCCAGGCGAGTCGCCAGTCGCCGTGGTCCTGGTGGAGCTCGCCCAGGTACCGCGCCGCCGCGCGCGCGGCCTTCTCCGGGTCGCGCCGCTCGTCCACCCAGAAGTCCTGCTGGAGCCCGTAGCGGCGGCCCGTCGCGGCGATGAACTGCCAGTTGCCCACCGCCCGCGCGCGGCTCTTCGCGAAGTTGCCGAAGCCCGACTCGATCATCGCGAGGTAGACCGTGTCCTGGGGCAGCCCCTCCTCCTTCAGGATCTCGCGGAAGCGGGGGATGTAGCGGTGCGAGCGCCCGAGCCACTTCACGAAGTGCGGGCGCGCCGCCGGCGACTGGAAGAAGCGGATGTACGAGAGCACCGCCTCGTTCACGTCGATCGGGATGTCGTACTGGGAGCGAAGCGTCGCGAGGTCGACGTCGAGCTGGGGGAGGAGCTCGATCCGGCCCGGGCCCTCGGCGGCCCTGCCCCCGCGATCGGAGACGTGCGCCGCCTCCTCGGCCTGGCGCATGGCCTCGATCTCGGCCGAGTCCTCGTCGATCTCCTGCGCGATGGCGGGCTCGTCCGGAGCGTCCGCGTCGGCGACGAGCTCGTCCTCGTCGGGCGCGGTGGGGAGCGGAACCGGGATCGGCGGCTTCACGGCCGGCCCGACGGGCCGGGGCGCGCGGACGACGGCCGGGGCGAGGGCCTCGTCCGCCAGGCGCGGCGCGCGGGCGAGGGCGAGGCCGGGCACGAGGAGCAGGAGGGGGAGCGGGTTCGTCGGCCTCATCGTTCCTCGTCGCGTAGCCGGCGCCCTGCCGGAAGTCACCATCGTACCGGGCTCCGGCCAACCGTCAAAATCGGTCGCCTGCCCGCCTGCTTGCACCTGCAAACCCGGCCGGAATCCCGGCGTCCCCGGGAGCTCGCCGGCCCTCCCCCGAGGTCGTGCACGCCCCGGGCCGTGCCGGTCGGCCTCCATCCCTGCGCACCGCGACGTCCGGAGCCTCCGCCGGGCCGCCTCGACGTGGTACCGGCCGGACCCTGGGTCCATTCCCGGGTTTCCCGCCCGTTCGCGAGGTGCTACACCGTCTCGCCCGCCCCCCGGGCAGCGCATGCAGATCGGCCCGTACACGTTCTCCGGACGCTACTTTCTCGCGCCCCTCGCCGGGGTCTCGGACCGGCCGTTCCGCGCCATCTGCCGACGCATGGGAGCGAGCTTCGCCTATACCGAGATGGTCTCCGCACACGGGCTCGTGCACGGCACCGAGCAGACGGCGAGCTACCTCGACCGGGATCCGGAGGAGGAGCCGTTCGCCGTCCAGATCTTCGCCTCCGAGGCGGAGGTGCTCGCCCGCGGCGCCGAGGTGGCCGTGAAGGCCGGGGCGGGGATCATCGACGTCAACATGGCCTGCCCGGTGAAGAAGGTGTGCGGCACCGGCGCGGGCGCCGCCCTGGGCCGCGAGCCCGCCCGCGTGGAGGCGGCCGTGCGCGCCATCCGCGAGGCGGTGGGCGGCGTCCCGGTCACCATCAAGATCCGGGCGGGCTGGGACGAGGGCGAGGTGAACTGCGTGGAGGTGGCCCGCGCCGCCGAGGCCGGCGGTGCCTCCGCGGTGGCGTTGCACGGGCGCACGCGCGCCCAGATGTACGCCGGCCGCGCGCGCTGGGACCTCGTGAAGGCGGTGAAGGCCGCGGTCTGCATCCCGGTCCTCGGCTCGGGCGACGTGTGGACCGCCGACGACGCCCTGCGCATGCGCGCCGAGACCGGTTGCGACGCGGTGCTGGTGGCGCGCGGGGCCTGCGGGAACCCGTGGATCTTCCGCGAGCTGCGCGCCGCCGAGCGCGGCGAGCCGCGCCCGTCCCCGCCCGACCGCGGCGAGTGGGTGGCGACCGTGCGCGAGCACGTGGCGATGCAGGTGGAGCACCGCCGCCGGCAGTCGCCCGACGAGCCGGCCGACCAGGCCGAGCGGAGCGCCATCCGCGAGCTGCGGAAGCACCTCCTCTGGTACACCCGCGGCAAGCGCGGGGGCGTGCTGTTCCGCAGGGACGCCGCCCGGCTGCAGACCGCCGACGACGTGGCGCGGCTGCTCGACGAGCACTTCCCCCCCGGGAGCCCGGCGTTCGAGGCCGATCCGGACGCGGCCGCCGGAGGTGACTTCGAGTGAAGGCCGTCCTCCTCGCGGACGCTCCGGAGACCCTGGCCGCCGCCTGCGCCCGGGCCGGCGTCGACGTCGTCCGGGCGGCGTCCCCGGCCGAGGCCCGGGCCGTGGCCGCCCGCGGCGGATGCGACCTCGTGGAGGCGCGCCTCGCCCGCCCGCTGCCGCTCGACGCCGAGATCCAGGCGAGGCTCGACGCGTTCTTCGCCCGGATGCACGGCCAGCGCGCCTCCGGGCTGTACGCGGCGGTCATGCGCGAGGTGGAGCGCCCGCTCATCGTGGCGGCCCTGGCGCGGGCCCGCGGCGTCCGCTCGGCCGCGGCCGAGGCGCTCGGCATCGACCGCGGCACGTTGACGAGGCGGATGCGGGCGCTGGGGCTCGGGCGATGACCCCGGGCGGCACCCTCGCCTTCTACACCGGCGCCATCCTGGCGGGCGCGCTTGCCGGCGGCGCGCTCCCGCTGTTCGGCCGCATGCACCGGTCCGACCTGCTCCTCTCCTTCTCGGCCGGCATCATGCTCGGCGCGGCCTTCCTGCACATGCTGCCCGAGGCGGTCGAGTCGGCCGGCGCCGCCGCCCTCCCGTTCGTGCTCGTCGGGTTCATCCTCATGTACCTGCTCGAGCGGCTGGTCCTCGTGCACCTCTGCGCCGAGCCCGGCCCGAACGCCACGCTGTCCGGCGAGGTCGCGCCCACCGTCCACGTGCACGGCCACGGCCACGATCACATCGCGTGCGAGGTCCACACCCTCGGCCTCGCGGCCTGGGTGGGCATGTCGCTGCACACCATCGTCGACGGCTTCGCGCTCGGCGCGGCGAGCGTGACGCCGGAGCTCGGGATGCTCGTCTTCCTCGCCATCCTCGCGCACAAGGTGCCGAACGCCTTCTCCCTGTCGGCCATCCTCGTGGCGGAGGGGCACTCCCGTCGCCGCGCCCTCCTCCTGAACGGCGCCTTCGCCCTCATGCTGCCGCTCGGCGTGGGGCTGTACGTGCTCGCGCGCGAGCTCGTCCAGGTGAAGACCTTCACGGGCCTGGCGCTGGGCGCCAGCGCCGGCACGTTCCTCCACCTCGCGCTGTCGGACATCCTCCCCGACCTGCACCGGCGGGGCGGCTCCAAGTGGCGGCTCTCGGGGGCGGTCCTGGGGGGCGTGGCGGTGATGGCCCTGCTCGACGTCGCGCGCCACACGCACGGAACGTGAGGATTTCCGGTCACGGGAAGACGCGAGCGGGATCTCTGTTCTCCGGCGGGGGTGGCGGCTACGATGCCAGGCCCGCTCCGGAGGGACGACAACCCGCATGAACCCCGACATCCGCGCCGTCTCCGACGAGGTCCAGGCCCGGGCCGGCTTCGTCGAGGCGCTGCTCGCCGAGACCGGCAAGGTCATCGTGGGCCAGCGCTACCTCGTCGAGCGGGCCCTCATCGGCGTGCTCACCGGCGGCCACGTGCTGCTCGAGGGCGTGCCCGGCCTCGCGAAGACGCTGGCGGTGAAGACCATCGCCGACGGCGTCGAGTGCGCGTTCAGCCGCATCCAGTTCACGCCCGATCTGCTCCCGGCCGACCTCGTCGGCACGCAGGTGTACGACCCCCGCTCCCAGACCTTCCACGCCCGCAAGGGCCCGGTGTTCGCGAACGTCGTCCTCGCCGACGAGATCAACCGCGCCCCGGCGAAGGTGCAGTCGGCGCTGCTGGAGGCGATGCAGGAGCGACAGGTCACCATCGGCGACGAGACCTTCCCGCTGCCCGATCCGTTCGTGGTGCTCGCGACCCAGAACCCCATCGAGCAGGAGGGCACCTACCCGCTGCCCGAGGCCCAGGTCGACCGATTCATGCTCAAGGTGAAGGTGGGCTACCCGAGCCGCGAGGAGGAGCGCGCCATCATGGACCGCATGTCGGTCCTCGAGCCGCCCCGCGCCCACCCGGTGGTGAACCCGGCCCAGCTCCTCGAGGCGCGCGCGACGGTTCACCGCATCTACCTCGACGAGCGGGTGAAGGACTACATCGTGAACATCGTGTTCGCGACGCGCGATCCGCGCGCCCACGGCCTCCCGGAGCTCGCGCCCATGGTCGAGTACGGCGCCTCCCCACGCGCCACGCTCTTCCTGGCGCTCGCCTCCCGCGCCCACGCCTTCCTGCGCAAGCGCGCCTTCACCACCCCCGAGGACGTGAAGGCCGTCGCCTACGACGTGCTCCGCCACCGCATCACGCTCACCTACGAGGCCGAGGCCGAGGAC
>Ga0335084_10000551_pt1 | contig 32057 bp, 27 predicted proteins | sample Lox_Sample_44_FD_206721 | JGI IMG/M metagenome (GOLD analysis project Ga0335084, IMG submission 206721) | Soil microbial communities from Loxahatchee National Wildlife Refuge, Florida, United States - Lox_Sample_4.4 | ecosystem: Environmental > Terrestrial > Soil > Wetlands | place: USA...
GGATTCGGGACCGGCAAGACGGTCATCGAGCAGTCGCTCGCCAAGTACGGCGCTGCCGACATCGTGATCTACATCGGCTGCGGCGAACGCGGCAACGAAATGGCGGAAGTACTGGAGGAGTTTCCGCGCCTCGTGGACCCGCGTACGGGTCGCTCGCTGATGGATCGGACGGTACTGATCGTCAACACCTCCAACATGCCGGTGGCGGCCCGCGAAGCATCCGTCTACGTCGGCATCACCATTGCCGAGTACTACCGCGACATGGGATATCGCGTCGCCGTCATGGCGGACAGCCTGTCGCGCTGGGCCGAGGCGCTGCGCGAAATCGGCGCCCGCCTGCAGGAAATGCCCGGGGAGGAAGGGTATCCCACCTACCTCGGCAATCGTCTCGGCAAATTCTACGAGCGCGCGGGACGCGTTGAGGTATTGGGGAGCCCGGTCCGGACGGGAGCCGTGACATTGATCAGTGCGATCTCGCCGCCCGGCGGCGACTTCTCCGAGCCGGTGACCCAGGCGTCGCTCCGGGTAGCGGGCGCCCTGTGGGCGCTCGATCCGGCGCTCGCGCACCAGCGGCAATTCCCCGCCGTGGACTGGCAGACGAGCTACAGCCTGCATGCCGACGCGCTCGAGCCCTGGTTCGCGCGCGCCGCCGGAAGCGACTGGCCGGCGATCCGGCACGACACGCTCGAGCTGCTGCAACGCGAGCGCGAGCTCAGCGAGATCGCGAGCCTGGTGGGCCCCGAGGCGCTGCAGGACCGAGACCGCTTGCTCCTCGAATCGGCACGCGTGGTACGCGAGACCGTGCTGGGCCAGAGCGCCTACGACCCCAACGACGCGTACTCCTCGATCGAGAAGACGCATCGCCTGGCCGCACTGGCGCACGGGCTGTACCGCGCGGGCACCGCCGCGCTCGAGCGCGGCGTGTCGTTCGAGCAGATCGACCTGGGGCCCGTGCGCCGCGCCCTCGCCGCGGCCCGGCGGGCGTCGCCCGAAACGTTCGCGGCGTCCGCCGCCACGGCCGAGGCCGCAGTTGCAGCGATCGGAGCCCCAGGATGATCCGGGTCGCGCGACGCTACGCCGGCGCCGAACGGGCCACGGGGCCGCTGATCTACGTCCGCCGCACGCCGACGGTCGCTCTGGGCGAGTGGGTATCGATCCAGGCGCCGGGCGAGCCCGCGCGGCGCGGCCAGGTGATCGACGCGGGCCGCGATGTCAGCGTCATCCAGGTGCTCGAAGACACCGTCGGGCTCCGGCCGGCGCGCGCCGAAGTGACGCTCACCGGGGACGTCGGGTCGGTGGCGGTCGGTCGCGAGCTGCTCGGCCGGGTGCTGAACGGCATGGGAGCGCCGCTCGACGGCCTGCCCGCGCCCGTGGGCGAAGCCATCCGCCCGATCTGGGCCGCTCCCCTCAACGCCACGCGCCGGGCGCGGCCTTCGGACTTCATCGAGACCGGCATCTCCGCGATCGATGGCATGAACACGCTGGTGCGGGGTCAGAAGCTGCCGGTGTTCTCGGGTCCCGGCCTCCCGGGCCTCGAGCTCGCGGCGCAGATCGTCGAGGGGGCGCGCGCGCCGCACGACGAGCCGTTCGCCGTGATCTTCGTCGGCATCGGGATCACCGCGCGTGAGACCGATGCGTTTCTCGGACGCTTCGAGCAGAGCGGCGCGCGCGAGCGGAGTGTGCTGTACCTCAACGAGACGCGCGACCCCACGATCGAGCGACTGCTCGCGCCGCGGGTCGCGCTCGCCGAGGCGGAGTTCCTCGCGTTCGACGCCGGCATGCACGTCCTCGTCGTGATCGCCGACATGACCCACTATTGCGAGGCCCTGCGCGAGATCGCCACCGCGCGCGAAGAGATTCCGGGCCGGCGCGGCTACCCCGGGTACATGTACACGGATCTCGCCAGCATCTTCGAGCGCGCCGGCATCGTGGCCGGACGGCCGGGTTCGGTGACGCAGATCCCCATCGTGACGATGCCGGACGACGACATCACGCATCCCATCCCGGACCTGACGGGCTACATCACCGAGGGGCAGGTCGTCCTGTCCCGCGAGCTCCATCGCCGCAGTGTGTTCCCACCGATCGACGTCCTCCCGTCCCTGTCGCGGCTCATGAACGCCGGCATCGGCGCCGGCAAGACAAGCCCCGAGCACCGGGAATGGGCCGACCAGCTGTATGCCGTGTACACGCGCGGCCGTGAGGCGCGCACCATGGCGGCGATCGTGGGCGACGCGGGCCTCTCAGCCGCCGACCGCCGCGCGCTCACCTTCGCGGAGCGATTCGAGCGCGAATTCGTGTCGCAAGGAGCCACGCGTCGCCGCATCGCGGAGACCGTGGACGCGGGGTGGCGCTTGCTCGACACGCTGCCGCGCGACGATCTGGTCCGGCTGTCGGATGCGACGTGGGCGAAGCGGCAGGGTGAGGCATGAGAATCGCCCCCACTCGCATGAACCTCATCCAGGCCACCCGCCGGCTCGAGCGTGTGGCGAAGGGTGCGGCATTGCTGCGCCGCAAGCGGGAAGCGCTGGTCAGCGAGCTGTTCCGGCTTGCCCGGCCCGCAGCCGATGCCCGCGCGCAGATTGAGCGGGCGACCGCGAGCGCGTACCCCGCCCTGCTCGGCGCGCTCGCATCGCTCGGGCTCGCGGGGCTGCGCGCGGTCGCCTGGCCGGCGCGCGACATCGCCCTGGAGATGGAGGCCGGGTCCTTGTGGGGGATCCCGGTCTCCACGATCGTGCGCCGGCCGCCGCTCGTGCGCACGCTGCCCGCGCGCGGCGCTCCCCCCGGCGCGCACGGGGCGGCATCACTCAAGGCCGCCGGGCAGTTCGAGCGCCTCACGGAGCTGCTGCTCGATGCCGCCCCGCGCGAGATGGTGATCCGCCGGCTGGGCGAGGCCCTGTCTCAGACGTCGCGTCAGGTGAACACCCTCGAGCGACGCGTGGCGCCTGCATTGCGCACCGGCATCGTGGGGGTCCGGCGCGCACTCGAAGAGCGCGAGCGGGAAGACCGGCTGCGACTGCGGACCCTCACCCGGCCTTCAGACAGCCTTCATTGAAGCATGGCGATGCTTACGTGCGAGGACGATGAGTGTTACGCTACTCCGCTTCACCTCACTGGGAGAGTGCATGGCACGCCTTCTGAGCGCAGTCGCATTCGTTACGGTCGTCCTGGGCATCGCCGCATGCGAGAAGAAAGCGCCCGCGCCGCAAGCCGCGTCGCAGGCACCGGTTGCGGCTCCCGCGCTGAGCCGCACCGACCGGCTGATCCTCGCCGCCGCCACGGTGGGTTTGCCCCCGGAAGGCGTGCAACCCGTCGACCTGCCCGATCCAAGCAATCGGGGCGGACACCTGACGGCCAACTACTGCGCGCAGTGCCATGCGTTGCCGGCGCCGACGACCCACAGCGCGACCGATTGGCCGTCCGTGGCCCGGCGCATGTGGTTACGCATGGAGTGGTTACCCGAGTCCCTCGGCGTCCGCGTACCGACCGAGGCCGAGCGCTACGAGATCCTCAAGTACCTGACGGTCAATGCGCTCAAGGTCAGCGGCTCCGTGCTTCCCGCGGGGAAGGGCCGGGAGTCGTTCGCCCTGGTGTGCAGCCGGTGTCATGCACTTCCTGACCCGCGGGTGCACTCCAAAGAGGACTGGCCGACGGTATACGCGCGCATGGAGCGCAACATGGAACGTATGAAGGTGAAGCCGCCTACGGCGCAGCAAGCTGAAGAAATCCTCATGTATCTGAAGACGACGGCTGGCCACAGAGTCGGGTCCCACACCGACTAGGGGGTTCCCCAAAGTCGCATTGACGGGCCGGGGTCGGCGCAAGCATGATGCACCAGAGCATGTCGGCAACGCATCGCAGACCGGGGGCTTGTATGAAATACAATCGCGCGGCATTGATCGCCCTGCTCGTGCTGGGCGCCTGTACAACGGAGACGACAACCACCCAGTACGTCGAGAAACCGCTGTACAATCCGCCGCCCGATGCTTCCTCGGGGTTCGTCGGCTACTACACCGTCTCTGACAAGAAAACGACCTGCGGCAACTGCCACGTGGGTCACCAGGCGGCGTGGAAGACCACCGCGCACTCCAACGCCTGGGCCGACCTCCAGGGCTCGGGCCACGCCTCGGCGTCGTGCAACAATTGCCACGCCGTCTCCCAGCTCGGCAACAGCCTCGGCAAGCCGGGCGGCTACGGCGTGGTGGCGGACACCGTCTACCACGACGTACAGTGCGAGAACTGCCACGGGCCAGCCTACACGCACGTGCAGAACCCCGAGGTGACCGCGAACCAGCCATTGGCTTCGATCACCGCGGATACGGGGATCGCCAATGGATGCGGGGGGTGCCACACCGGCGTCCACGAGCCCTACGTCGATGAGTGGATCCAGTCGGCCCACGGCTCCGGGACCGCTTTGAGCCACGCGGCCGGCAATGCCACGTGCACTCCCTGCCACGAAGGCCAGGCCGCCCTGACGGTGAAGTTCGGTGTAACGTCGAACTTCAAGGAAAAGGGGTCTACGACGCCGATGCACATCGTTTGTGTAGTCTGCCACGACCCGCACGGCACGGCGGGGTTTGAAGGCCAGCTCCGCGCATCTATGTCCGTCCCGACGGTCGACAATCTGTGCGTCAAGTGTCACTCCCGCAGCGCGTCGCCGCCGTGGGGTGCGGCAAGCGCCACGCGAGGCGCCGGCGGGCCGCATGGCGCGCAGGGCCTGCTGGTAATCGGACAGGCGGGGTGGATTCCACCGAACTTCGCCTACGACACGGGTCAAATCATTTCGAGCCATGGAACGACCGCGAACCCACGGCTGTGCGCAACCTGTCACGTCGCCCGGACGACCGTCACGGATGCGGCGACCGGCGCTTTCCAGTTCCAGAGCGTCGGGCATTTGTTCGATGCCGTTCCCTGCCTCGTGAACGGCATCCCCACGCCGGGAACCTGCGCGCAGTCGGCGCGAGACTTCACGAGCGGTTGCGTGGCCTCGGGGTGCCACACCTCGGCCTCCACGGCGATGTCCGCCTACAACGCGAACATCTCCACGATCAATGTGCTACTGGACCAGATCTGGGTGGACAACAACGCCAACGGAATCGTCGACGCGTCGCCCACGGATGGAGGGCTGCTGGCGCAGATGGTTGCGCGAGGTTCGCACCAGGACTCGGTCGATCTCGACTTCGGCAATACCATCACGTCGGTCGCCAAGGGGACCATCTACAACGGCGCGCTCGCGGCCACGGACGACCGTGCCTACTTCCTGGCGGGCAAGGTGTTCGGGAAGAGCTGGGCGGCGCACGCCTCGTCGGGGAACGGGGTGCACAATCCGTTCCTGCTCCAGGCGCTGCTCGCGCAGTCGATCACCGCCCTGCATCAGTCGACCGGCTTCCCCGTTCCACCGAACGCGGACTTGAGAGTACGAGCCACGCCGCCGCCGGGCGTCGTGACTCGGGTGAGCACGAGGTAGCGCTTTGAAGCGCGCGCTCGTGTGCGCCGTCGCGATCGCTGCTGCGGCGTGCACAACCGAGAGCGTCTCATACGTCGAACGCCCGCCGTTCAACCCGCCGCCCGACCAGGCGGCGGGTTTTCTTGGCTATTTCGCCGTGACCACGAAGCAAACGACGTGCGGCAATTGCCACGTCGGGCACCAGGGGAACTGGGTCAATACAAAGCACGCCCACGCGTGGCAGGACCTCCAGACCTCGGGCCAGGCCCAGGCGTCCTGTAACAACTGCCACAGCGTATCCCAACTCGGCAACGCCGTCACCAAGGCCGCCGGCTATGCGGCCGTGCCCGACTCCGCGTACCACGACGTGCAATGCGAAAATTGCCATGGACCGGGTTACACCCACGTGCAGAACCCCGAGGTCGTGGCCAATCAGCCCCTCGCCTCGATCCACGTCGACACCGGTCTGACGAACAGCTGCGGCGAATGCCATACGGGGGTGCATGCACCGTTTGTCGACCAATGGAAGCAATCCGCCCATGGCTCGGGGCCCGGCTTCGCCATCGCGGCCGGAAACGCCACGTGCGCTCCCTGCCACGAGGGCAAGACCGCGATGCTGGTCAAGTTCGGCGAGACCGAGAACTACGTGGAGAAGAGCTCGCCTACGCTCGAGCGCATCGTCTGCACGGTGTGCCACAACCCCCACGGCTCGCCGTACCAGCACCAGTTGCGGGCTCCGATCTCGGAGCCGACGACCGACAATCTCTGCGTGCGGTGCCACTCCCGCAGCGCGACACCGCCCTGGGGTGTCGCGACCGCGACCAGAGGCGCCGGCGGGCCGCATGGCGCCCAGGGCCTGCTCGTGATCGGGCAGAACGTCGGCTGGATCCCGCCGGGCTTCCAGTACGACACGAACGAGATCGTCTCGAGCCACGGCACCAGTGCGAACCCGGATCTGTGCGCGACCTGCCACGTCGTGCGCACCACCGTCACCGACGCGGCGACCGGCGCCTTCCAGTTCCAGAGCGTCGGGCACCTGTTCGCCGCGATTCCCTGCCTCGACGCGAACGGCATCCCCACCACCGGGACCTGCGCCCAGGCGCAACGCGACTTCAGTGGCTGCGTAGCCTCGGGGTGTCACGCGAGCACGTCGTCGGCCATGTCCGCCTACAACGCGAACATCTCCACGCTGGACATCCTGCTCGACCAGATCTGGGCGGACAACAATGCCAATGGCATCGTGGACCCTTCCCCGACCGATGGCGGCTTGATCGCGCAGATGGTCGCGCGCAGCTCCCATCAGGACTCGGTCGATCTCGATTTCGGCAACACCATCACGTCGGTCGCCAAGGGAACGCTCTACAACGCCGCCCTGGCGGCCACCGACGACCGGGCGTACCTCCTTGCCGGCAAGGTGTACGGCAAGAGCTGGGCGGCGCACGCCTCCGCGGGGAACGGGGTGCACAATCCGTTCCTGCTCCAGGCGCTGCTCGCGTCATCGATCACCGCGCTGCATCAGTCGACCGGCTTCCCGGCGCCGCCCAATGCCGATCTGACCGTGCATGCCACCCCTCCCCCCAGCGTCCTGGCACGCGCGCGCGCGCAGCCATAGTATCGATCCATCGTGACGCCTTCGCCCGCCGACCGTCCGCCGGCGCCCTCCGGCTGGGTGTTCGGGTTCAACGAGTACCTGCTGGCCGGTGTCGGCACCCTGATGCTGGCGGGGACGCTCATCGCCGTCGCTTTCTACCTCCTGCCCCCCAAGCACCTCCAGCTCGCCGAGCTGCAGCGCGCCTACCGGGTCGGGCCAGTCGCGGACTTCCCCGTCGGCGCGAGCCGAGTAGTCAACTGGGGCGAGCGCATCGTCCTGGTGATCCGAACGGAGGAGCAGGCGTTCGCGGCCCTGCAAGCGACGGCACCGACCGACGGTTGCCTGCTCAACTGGGATGAGCGCTCGCAGCGTGTCTCGTCGCCCTGCGGCTACCTCGTGTACGACCTGCACGGCAATGTCGTGCGCGGGCTGACCACTCTGCCGCTGCAACGCTATCGCGTGTTCGTGCTGGACGACGTCGTCTACGTGACCACCACCTAGCATGCTGGGGAACGCGCGGCGGGCCGTCGCGACGTGGGCGGCGCGATTCTGGGCGGACCTGAAGGCGAGTACGGACGCCAATCTGCTCGGGGTCCTGCGCTTCCTCGGCCTTCTCTACGGACCGATCGACACCAGCCTGCCGATCGACCAGGCGTTCCGTCGCGCGCTGCGCTATCGCCTGCCGCGCCACGCCGGATGGCGCCACGCGCTCGGCGGAATTGCGTACCTCCTGCTCATCCTTCTGGTGGTGACGGGCGTCCTGCTCTCCTTCTACTATCGCCCCTCCGCCGAAGAAGCGTATCAGAGCGTGCAGCACATCGTGTCGGGCATCACGTTCGGCTGGCTCATGCGGGACCTGCACGTGTGGGGAGCGAACCTGATCGTCCTCGCCACGCTCGCGCACCTGGGCCGGGTGTTCTTCGACGCCTCCTACAAACCTCCGCGGGAGACCAACTGGCTTGTGGGGGTGGCGCTCCTGTTCGTCGTGTTCGCGTTCGGCGCTACCGGCTACCTGCTGCCCTGGGACCAGGCCGCCTACTGGACTGTCACCGAGGCCCTGGACGTAGTCGAGCGCATCCCCGTGGTGGGCGGCCTGGTCGTCGAGGTCCTGCGCGGGGACCCGATCGTGTCCGGCGCGACGCTCAGTCGCTTCTTCGCCGTGCATGTGATCCTGCTCCCCTGGGCCGTCCTCGGTCTGCTCATGCTGCACTTCGCGCTCGTGCGCAAGCACGGGATCGCGCCCGCCCGCACGCCGCCGCCCGATGGCCCGGGGGTTCCGTTCTTCCCACAGCACTTCTTGCGCTCTTTCATCGCCGGCGTGCTGGTGGTGGCGCTCGTGATCACGGGAGCCGCGCTGTACCCCCGGGACGTCGGTGAGCCACCGAACCCGTCCCAGGTGCCGGGAACGCTCGCGACGTCGTGGGTGGTGGCCGACGTGTCCCGCGGACTCACGTATTACCTGGGAGCGTGGGGCTTCGGCGGGTTCCTGCTGCTCGGTCTCGCGATGGCCCTGCTCCCCCTGTTCGATCGCGATCCGGAACGCCGCCTGCGGCGGCGCCCCGCGGTCGCCGCGCTCGGTGTCGTGTTCTTCCTCGGGTTCATCGCCGCTTGGCTGGTCGGACGGCAGCTGCGCTCCGTGCCGCCGCACGCACCCGCCGTCCCCGGGGTGTTCGTGCAGCCGCCTCCGCCGAGCACGCCATGAGCCTGGCCGCGTTGCCGCTGGTGGGGCTGGTCGTAACGCTCGGCACGCTGGTGCGGCCCGAGGGCCCGATCCAGGCGGACACGACGTACGGTTGTCTCACCTGCCACGCCGCACAGCGGGAGGCGTTCGTCGTCGGCGTGCATGCGGAGCACGGGCTGCGCTGTACCGACTGTCACGGCGGCGATCCCGGGACGACCGTACTGCCCGCCGCGCATCGCGGACTCACGGGCCATTTGGACAAGGTCGCGGCGGCCCGAGTCTGCGGGTCGTGCCACGCCGACCCCAACCGCATGCGGCAATACGGCCTGCCCAGCGGCCAGCTCGCCGAGTTCCGCGCGAGCCGCCACGGAGAGTTGCTCCTCGACCGGCACGACCCGAACGCCCCCACCTGCACCGACTGCCACGGGACGCATGTGATCTACCCGCCGGACGACGCGCGCAGTCGCGTCTATCCGGCGAACATTCCCGGTACGTGCGCGCGCTGCCACTCCGACCGTCAGCTGATGGCGAAGTACCGGCTCCCCACCGACCAGTTCGAGCAGTTCCGGGTCAGCGCGCACGGCGTCGCGCTGTTTCAACAGCAGAACTTCGCCGCGCCCACGTGCGTGGGTTGTCATGGCGCTCACTCCGCGCTACCACCGACGGTGAGCGAGATCCACAGCGTCTGCGGCCGGTGTCACCAGCTCATCGATCAGGCCTTCGCCCAAAGCCCCCACGCCGGGGGCGCCGGCACGCACGGGCTCCCTGGGTGCCTCGCGTGCCACAGCAACCACGGCACCGAGCGCGTGGCTGCCGACGGCATCGCGGCGCTGTGTGAGAAGTGCCACTCGTCCGACACGCGCATCCGGACCCTTGGGCTCGGCATCCAGCAGACCGTGGCTCGAGCGACAGACGACCTCCGCTCGGCAGACCGCGCCGTGACCCGCATGGCGCTCGCCGGCGAACGCGTGGGCGACTTTCGCTTCCGGTACCAGACGGCGATGACCTACTATCTGGAGATCGCGCAGGTGCAGCACAGCCTCGATCTCCAGCGGCTCGAGGAGCTGAGCCGGCGGGTGCGCTCCATATCAGTGGACCTGGACGCGGCCGCCGAGGCGGCGGCGGAGCGCCGCTGGGAACACAAGCTCATCCTCCTGCCGGTCTGGTTCCTGGCGCTCTCGGCCGTGGTGCTCGCCTGGTTGGCCCTGCGGGGCCTCAAGGAAACGGACCAGAGCCGGGACGGGTAGGCGATGTCCCCGCGCTCGATCCGACCCCTGCCTCGATGGCTCCGCATCGCCGTACCGGTCGCCATCCTCGCGATCATCGTGCTCAGCCTCGGCACGGTGGGGTTCGTCGAGTACTCGAGTCAGTCGAGCTTCTGCAAGAGCTGCCACATCATGGAGCCCTACTACCAGTCGTGGGCTACGTCCTCGCACCGCGATTTTGCCTGCATCGAGTGCCACATCGCGCCCGGGGTCAAGTCGTACGCCATGACCAAGCTCCAGGCCGCCAACATGGTCGTGAAGTACTTCACGGGCGCCGCGGGCACGCGACCCTGGGCCGAGATCGAGGATGCCTCGTGCCTGCGCGCCGGCTGCCACTCCGAGCGGTTGATCGAGGGACTCGTCGAATACAAAGGCGTCCGGTTCGACCACACGGAGCACCTGGGGGAGCTCCGGCACGGCATCCAGCTGCGCTGCACCAGCTGTCACTCACAAATCGTGCAGGGCAGCCACATCGCCGTCACCGAAGGGACGTGCTTTCTCTGCCACTTCAAGGGCCGGTCCGCTGGCCTGCCGGTGGCGGGATGCACGGGCTGCCATCCCACGCCGCCTCGCGTGGTCTCGCCGGCCGGGTACACGGTGGACCACGCGCAGTACGTCAGGGATCGGATCGACTGCCTGTCGTGCCACAGCGAAGTGACTACGGGCACGGGGACGGCCGAGCTGTCGCGATGCGTCAGCTGCCACAACGAGCCCGAACGCCTGGCGGAGTTCAAGAATCCCAAGCGGCTGCACGAGGTGCACGTCGCCGACCACGATATCGCGTGCATTCAGTGCCACACGCCGATCGACCATCGGGTCGTCTCCCTGGCGAGTACCGTCGAGCTCGATTGCAAGAGCTGTCATGCCAACGTGCACGACGCGCAGCGCCGGCTCTACGCGGGGTTCGGGGGCCACGGCGTCGCCGACGCGCCGAGCTCGATGTTCATGGCGCGCGTGTCGTGCCTCGGCTGCCATGCCGAGCCGACGCAGTTCAAGGGACATGAGAACGTCCGGCTCGCGGGCGAGGCGTCTTGTCTCGCGTGTCACGGGGTTCGGTTCGCGAACATGCTGCCCGCCTGGCAGCGCGACATCACCGGGAAGGTGGACCGGGTCGCGGCGGTGGTCGACAAGGCGCGCGAGGCCGTGAGCGCCGTCCCCATGCGCCAGCGCGCCACCGCCGATAGCCTCGTGCGTCTGGCCGAGGACAATGTGCAGCTCGTGCGCGTGGGCAAGGGAGCCCACAACGTCCTGTACACCGACGGGCTGCTGCGGGCATCGCTCGCGCTCGTGCGGGAGGCGAGCCAGCGCGGCGCGCTGCCCTACAGCGCTCCGGCGGTGAATCTCGGGCCACCGCTCAGCGACAACACCTGCCTGCAGTGTCATCTGGGGGTCCGCTGGCAGGGCGGCACGTTTCAGGGAAGGCCTTTCAGCCACGCGCCGCACGTCGCCCGCGCCGCCCTACAGTGCAGCGAGTGCCACACGAGCCTGGACCAGCATGGCGGTATCACGCTCACCTCCCGGGCGAGCTGTGATGCCTGCCACCATCCGCTGATCGCCGTCGAGAACTGCGCTCGCTGCCACGCAGGCCCCGCCGGCGTGCCCCAGGTGCAGTTCACCTTGTCCACGGGCGAGTTCTCTCACCGGGCGCATGCCGCCGCCAACCTCGCGTGCTCCGCCTGCCACACGCCGCCCGTGATGGACGCGAAGGACCTCCGGTGCGACAACTGCCACGAGCCTCACCACCAGCCCGACCGGACCTGCCTCGATTGCCACAAGGGCGGCGCGCTCAGCCGGCACACACGCGCAGCGCACGTCGCCTGCGCGCAGTGTCATGCGTCGGTACCGGGCTTGAATCACTGGTCCCGGCAAGTGTGCACGGCGTGTCACGCTGAGAAAGTGAATCACTACCCCGACCAGCAATGCGACGTGTGCCACATGGTCCCGCCGATGGGAGAGCCACAATCATGAGGCCGTTACGCGGCCTGGCTTGCTTGCTCCTCGCGCTCGGAGGCGCGGGGAGCCTCGCGGGTCAGGCGGCTCAGGTCGTGCAATGCGCGCGCTGCCACGCGAATCGGGACTTCCTCCTGGGCAAGGGCGCGACGTGGTTGCCCGACTCCGCGCTGTACGTGCCTCCCACGATCCTCGCGGGCACCGTCCACGCGAGCCTCAGGTGCGCCGACTGCCACCGGGGCTTCGAGGCGGGCTTCCCGCATCGCGTGAGCGTGAAAGTCGTGCCGTGTGAGACGTGCCACGCCCGCGAAGGGCAGGATTGGACCGCCTCGAGCCATGCGGCCAATGCCCGGACGGCCGGCGATGCGCCGACGTGCGTCACCTGCCACGGGTCGCACGTCGTGCTGAGTGGCAAAGACCCGCGATCGCCGATCAACCGCTTCAGCATCGCGACCCTCTGCGGTCGGTGCCACGCCGACCGGCGCATCATCGGCAAGTATTTCGCGACACCCGCCAACGCCCCCGGGAGTACCGCCGCGCAGGAGTTTCCGAAGAGCGTGCACGGGGCGGCTCTCACGCGCGACGGGCTCGTCGTCTCGGCCACGTGCACCGATTGCCACCGGGCGCACAAGGTGCTCCCTGCGAGCGACTCGGCGTCGTCGGTCAATCGCGCGAACATCCCGACCACGTGTGGCGCCTGTCACGCGGGCGTGACCCGGGTCTTCAACGCCTCGGCACACGGCACCGCGCGCGCCGCGGGCGCGCCAGACAGCGGCGCCTGGCGCCGGCCGGTTTGCAGCGATTGTCACTCCGCCCACGCAATCGTTCGCGCCGATCAGCCCCAGTGGCAGCTCGGCGTCGTCGAAGAATGCGGCACCTGTCACAAGCAGTTGTACGAGGCGTTCCTCGAGACGTATCACGGCAAGGTCGCGCGGCTGGGCTTCGGGCTCGCCGCGAAGTGCAGCGACTGTCACACGGCGCACAACATGCGCCCCGCGTCTGATCCGCAATCGTCGGTGTTCGCCGGCAACCTGGCCGCGACGTGCCGGCAGTGTCACCCGGGAGCGGGTGCGCAGTTCGCCAAGTACTACGCTCACCCCGACCCCCGCGCGCGCACCAGGTATCCGCTGCTGTACTGGCCGTGGCTCCTCATGACTGCGCTGCTCGTGGGCGTGATGGGGTTCTTCGCCATCCACACCGGGCTCTGGCTCGTGCGCTCGGGCGTGGCGCGCGCGCGGGGCGAGCACGGAGCGAGCAAGGAGAACGGACCATGACACCTCGGGCGCTGAACGCCGCGGACCGCGGCGCGGGCCCTTACCTGTGGCGGTTTTCGGGCTTCAACCGGACACTGCACGCGCTCGTGATCGTGTCGTTCCTGGGCCTCGTCGCCACCGGGCTGCCGCTGCATTTCTCCCACGCAGGGTGGGCCCGCCCGTTGATCGACCTGTTCGGAGGCGTCGCGGCCGCGGGCATGCTGCATCGGATCTGCGCGCTCATCACGTTCGGGTATTTCTTCGCGCACGTCGCATACCTCGCGTACCAGCTCGCCACCCGCCCCGACCGCATGCGCCTGCTGTGGGGGCCCGACTCCATGGTGCCGCAGCTCAAGGACGTCCGCGACATCATCCAGATGTTCAAGTGGTTCCTCGGCATGGGCGCGCGACCGCAGTTCGAGCGATTCAGTTACATGGAGAAGTTCGACTACTGGGCGGTGTTCTGGGGCGTGGCCATCATCGGCACCTCCGGCCTGTTTCTCTGGTTCCCGACGTTCTTCGCCAGGTTCCTCCCGGGCTGGGTGTTCAACATCGCCACGATCATTCACGGCGACGAGGCGCTCCTTGCCACGTGCTTCATTTTCACGATCCACTTTTTCAACGTGCACATTCGTCCCGAGAAGTTCCCCATCGACACCGTCATCTTCACGGGGCGCGCAACCACGGAGTACATGCAGGAGGAGCACCCCCTCGAGTACGATCGCGCCCGTCGGGAAGGGCGGCTCGACGCTCGCGTCGCGCCCGCTCCCTCGCCCGCGGCGAATCGCTGGTCGGTCGTGCTGGGATTCGCCTCGTTCGGCCTTGGAGTCGTGCTGGTCATCCTCGTTTTCTGGGCGCTGCTCCACTGACGGCTATCCGACGCGCGGCGCTCGCCGCTCTGCTCGCTACGGGCGCGGTTCGCGTCGCCGCGGCGCAGGGATATCTGCTGCGGGTGGACTCGCGGGTACAGGCCGCTGCCTATCGCGGCGTGACGATCGACAGCGTGCCGGCGTCGGACACCATCACCGGTCCGAGCGGGGGACCGACGACGCGGGACGGCTACGCCGTGAGCTGCTTCCCGGGGAGCGCGTACTGCACGTTCTTCCGGCCGGGCCCCGAGGTGGACGGCGCCCCGGCGACGCTGGCAGCCGACCTGTCGGTGTGGGGGCTCGGCGTTCCAGGATTGGCGTTCCACGCCAAGGCGCGCGCCGGCACCACGCTCGGCGACCCGTGGCCCGGTACGGAGCCCGCGTTGCAGCTGCTCGAGGGCTATGCGCAGTACGCCATGCAACGCTTCACGGTCCAGCTCGGGCGCCAAACAGTCGCCTCGCGTCTGGGGTTCACGGGGTTCGACGGCGGCGCGGTCACGTTCCGCGGCGCAAACCAGCGGCTCGAGGTCCGGGCGTACGGGGGCTGGGGACTGTGGCGCGGCTCCGTGCTCCCCGTGACGAGCCCGGCCCTGAACCCGCTCAACGAGTTCCGGCCGCCGGAGCGGACGCTCGTGGCCGGCGGCGGCGCGGGTTGGACGTCGCCCCGCTTCGACCTGACAGTGCTTTACCAGCGGGAGGTGGACCCGAGCGTCGACTACTTCGCGTCCGAGCTCGCGGCCGTGACGGCCGTGGTGCGGGTCGTTCCCGGAGTCCAAGTCTCAGGCGGCGCGGACTACAACCTCGCCGAGGGATTGTGGGGGAGTGCGGAAGGGACACTCGCTTACGCGGCGCGGAACGGCCGGATCAACGCCAGCGCGACCGTGCGGCGCTACCGGCCGCGCTTCGATCTCTGGACGATCTGGGGAGCGTTCTCCCCCGTTCCGTATACCGCGGTCGACGGATCATTCGCGGTGACACCGGTCCGCCCACTCCTGCTCCGCGCGACGGGTGAGTACTACACGTTCGCGAACACCGAGACGTCGACGCCTCTCGTGAACGTCGAAAGCCAGGGGTGGCGGTTCTCATGGGACGCGACCTACACGCCGACGCCGCTGATCATGGTGCAGGGGGGCTACCGGGCCGACTTCGGCCCCGGCGCATCGTCGCGCGGGTTTGACGGCAGCGCCACTTACATGGTGGGGGAGCGCCTGGCAGTCGGAGTCCAGGGCAGCACCCTCGACCGGCCGCTCGAGCTTCGCTTCGACGAATCGTCGGTCGTCACCTACGGCGTCTCCGCTCGGTATCGGCCCGCGCCCCGCCTCCGGATCGAGCTCGACGCCAACCAGTACGTGGAAGATCGCAAGCGGCCGGACGCGGCCGCGTTCGACTGGGACCAGCTGCGGGTGAGCGCCCGCGTGGTCTTCTCGCTGGCGAGCCATGACGAGCTCCGAGGACTTCCGCCCGCGGTGCGGCAGATGCCGGCAGCGCCGAGAAGCGCTCCGTGAGGCCACCGCTCGCGCCGGCTCTCATCGCGCTCGTGCTGCTCGGCCCCGGGGCCGCTGCCCAGCAACCGTCGCCACACTTCGATCACTACAAGCACCGGCAGCTGTTCCCGAGCTGCGCCACGTGCCACCGCGAGCCCGCTGAGGGTGAGGGGGCGCTGTACCCCGATCCCGCGGCGTGCGCCGGCTGCCACAACGGGACCGTGTTGCCGCAGGTCGTGTGGCGCCCGCCCGAGGGACCCCGCCGCACCAACCTGCGGTTCGACCACGCCCTCGTCGCCATGATGATCCCGGCAGGGCAGACCAAGCCCCCGACCTGCCTCGTGTGCCACGGACAGGAGGGGGGCGGGTGGATGGCCGTGCAGCGAGTGAACATGAAGCAGTGCCTCGGCTGTCACGGCGTCACCACCGACCACCTCGCGGCGCCCGACACGCTGTGCGCGGTGTGTCACCTCGCCCTGCCGGAGGCACAGGCGCTCACGCGCGCGGACATCGCGACGTTTCCGGTGCCGCCGTCCCACAGCGAGGCCGGATGGGTGGGTGGTCACGGGCACGCGCGCGCGGCGACCACTGGAGGCGCGGCCGTGGCCGCGAGCTGCGCCACCTGTCACGCGCGCGATTTCTGCATGACCTGCCACGTCGACGCGCCGGACCGCCCGCCGATCCAGGCCCTCGCGCCCGATCCACGCTCGACCGCCATCGTGGTGCACCTCAAGGCACCGGCGTCGCATCAAGACGCGGCCTTTCTTTCGACCCATGGCGCCACGGCGCGTCGCGCACCCGCCGAATGCGCAACGTGTCATACGCAGGAGAGCTGCGTCACGTGTCACATGGGCACGGCGCGGGTGGCCGCCGCATTGCCGCGCCGCGGCTCCGGGCGCGGCGTGGGGGCCGTGATCACGCGCCGGCCTCCCGCATTTCACGGAGCGAGCTTCACCACCGGTCACAAGGAGATGGCCGCCGCGACGCCCGCGCTCTGCGCGGGCTGCCACGTGCGCGACGACTGTCTCACGTGCCACCGCCCCGACGCCGGGTCCGCGCCGGCGTACCATCCGGTCAATTTCCTCGCCCGGCATCCCGCGGCGGCCTACGCCCGCGAGACGTCGTGCAGCGACTGCCACAACGTGGCGGGCTTCTGCCAGACGTGTCACGCGTCCGCCGGCCTGGCGAGCTCCGGCCCGCTGCAGTCGAACTACCACGACGCCAACCGCTCCTTCTCCGCGGGACACGGGCAGGCGGCGCGGCAGAGCCTCGAAACGTGCGTCGCCTGCCACGTCGAGCGCGACTGCCTGACGTGCCATTCGGCACTCGGAGGACGGCGCTTCGACCCGCACGGGCCCGGGTTCGACGCCGAGCAGCTGAAGCGCAAGAACCCGCAGATGTGCACGGTGTGCCACGGGACCGCGATTCCTACGCCGTGACGGCGGGGACAACAGGGAGAGCCGGGTCATGACCGATGAACCGAGAGCTGTCATCAGCGCCGGGCGCCGCACGTTCCTGAAATGGGCGACGGGGCTCGGGAGCGTCTGCTCAGTCCTCTTGGCCGGGGTGCCGGCGCTGCGCGCGTTTCTTTCCCCGGCCTTCCGCAGGAAGGCAGAGGACGAGTGGCTGCGCGTGGGAGAGGTGGCCGCGCTCGCCGTCGGCGAGCCGGTGAAGATCGACTTCGTCAGCGAGGTGAAGGACGCCTGGGTCGAGACCCGCGTGTTGCGGAACGTCTGGCTCTATAGTGGCGACGGGGACAAGTTCACCGTCTACAGCGGGCGCTGCACGCACCTCGGCTGCTCCTACGGCTACGATGAGAAGGCGAAGCTCTTCCGCTGCCCCTGCCACAACGGCCTGTTCGACGTGAAGACGGGAGCCGTCCTGGGTGGGCCGCCGCCCCGGCCGCTCGATGCACTGGACGTGAAGGTCCAGGACGGCATTCTGTACGTCCGCTACGAGGATTTCCGTCTGGGCGTGCCTCAGAAGGTCGCTGTGTAGGACGTGAGCACCCTCTTCCGCTGGCTCGACGCGCGGCTCGACCTTCACGGCGCCAAGCGCGCTCTGCTCGATCGCGAAGTCCCCGACCGGCTCACCTGGTGGCACACCCTCGGCAGCGCCACCCTGACCGTTTTCGTGGTGCAGGTGATCACGGGGATCGTCCTCGGCACCTACTACGCGCCGTCGCCCGATCATGCATACGACAGCATTCAGTTCGTCGAGCGGCACGTGGCGAGCGGCGCGCTGCTGCGCGGCATCCATCATTGGGGCGCGAGCGCCATGGTGGTGCTGCTCGTGGCCCACATGATCCGCGTGTTCACCTACGGGGCGTACAAGTACCCGCGGGAGGTGAACTGGCTGCTGGGCGTGGGGCTGTTCATCGTGGTGCTGGCGTTCAGCTTCACCGGCTACCTGTTGCCCTGGGATCAGAAGGCGTATTGGGCGACCGCGGTGGGGACGAACATCGCGGGGACCGCTCCTGTCGTCGGCCCGTTCCTCGTCGCCGTGCTGCGGAGCGGGGAGCAGCTGGGCGCGGCGACCCTCACCCGGTTCTACGCGTTTCACGTCCTCTGGCTCCCGCTGTCGCTCGTCGTGCTGGCCCTGTTGCACCTCGTCACCGTCGTGCGCCAGGGCATCGCGCCCCTGCCCCGCTCGCTCGAGCAGGGCGCGCCGCGACGAACCGACGACCCGGGCTATCCCGCCTACTATCGCGACGCCTACGCGGCGACCAAGCGTGGCGGCGTACGGTTCTGGCCGGACATCATCGGCAAGGATGCGATCGTCGCGGTCACGATCGTCGCCCTGCTCGTGCTGCTCGCCGCCACCGTCGGGGCGCCGCTCGAGCCTCCCGCCGACCCCACCGACACGGCGTACGTGCCGCGCCCGGAGTGGTATTTCCTCCCGCTCTACCAGCTGCTGCGCATGGTCCCGGGCTCATTCGAAAGCGTGGTCGCGGTCGGTGTGCCGGCCGTGCTCATCGTTGTGCTGATAGCGCTACCGCTCGTGGACAAGCACAGCACGCGGAATCTGCTGCGCCGCCCCCTCGCGCTGGCTGGACTGGCGGTCGTGCTCGGAAGCTCCGGATTTCTGATCGGGCTGTCGGCGCGGGGCGCCGCGCCCGCGGCGCCCAGGGAAGTAGGGCGGCCGCTCTCGTCAGTGGAGCGCGCCGGGCGCGCGCTCTTCCAGTCGCAGCAGTGCGGCGGTTGTCACATGGTGGCAGGGGTGGGCGGCGCGAACGGCCCTGACCTCACCGAGGTCGGACGACGCCACTCCGCCGGCTGGTTGCACAGCTTCATGGAATCGCCCGGCCGGTTCCACCCCGAGTCACGGATGCCCGCGTACGGCCCGCCGGCCCTCACCCACCAGGAGATCGAGGAGCTGGCGCAGTACCTCTCGTCGCTGCGGGGGCACGGCGGCGCCGAGCCGCAGTTCTACGACACGTTCCCGGCCCCGCGGCCGCCCTGACGGCTAGGGCGCGGGCGCGGCGCCGGCGGCCAGCGTCTTCACGAACGCCGCAATCGCCGTCACCTGCTCGGCGGACAGCTTGTCGCCGAATCCTTTCATGTTCTTGCCCGAGCCCTTGTGGATCACCGTGGCGATCGAGTCGGCCGGCAACTTGGCCCAGGCCGGATCCGAGAACGCCTTGAGGTCCGGGTACACCGTGAGCATCCCTTTGGCGGGGACGCCCTTCGCACCGTGACAGGCCGCGCAGTTCTGTTGATACAGCGCTTTCCCATCCGGACCCTGGGCGGCCGCGCGGGACGTCGCGAGACAGAGCGCGAGACCCACGATCACCAGCTTCACTCTCAGCTGTACCATTTCGCCTCCGTGTGAGTACGTCAAAGGAATCCCGATCCACGGCACGGCCATTCCCACGCAGTAGCTAGGGCGCGAGGCTCTTCACGAACTGCGCCATCGCCGCCACCTCCTCCGCGGAAAACTTGCTGCCGTACCCCTTCATCTTCCCGAACCCGTTGCGGATCACACCGCTGATCGAATCGGCGGAGACACTCGCCTGGTATGCGGAGTCCCCGAGTGACTTGAGCCCGGGGTAGACCGACACCATGCCCTTGGATGGCACGCCCTTCGCGCCGTGACAGGGCGAGCAGTTCTGCGAGTACAGGGCCGACCCATTCGGCCCCTGCGCGGCAGCGCTGGTCGCGCCGAGCCCGAGCAAGCCAAGGCCAGCGAGTACAAGTACCGTGGTCCGTTTCATGTCCCCTCCCACGAGGTCTCTCACCGGTGCAGCACCCCGGCGATCTGCCGGAGCGCTGGCACGCCGCGAACCTCGCCAGGTAACAAAGGAATCTCGATCAACGGCGCGTGTCCATAGCGGTCCCGGAGCTGCTTGAGCTGAATCGCCTGTTGCTCCGCCTTCTTTCTCATGAAGTCCGAGTCGGTCGTCTTCACGACGTTGTTCACGAGCAAGCGATCCACTCGAAGGTCGTACTTACTGAGCTCGGCGAACACCGCGGGGAGCTGCTGCACCGCGAGCGCCTCGGCGATCGTCACCATCGAGAAGCTGACTTCCTCCCGCAGGAACGCCATGCACGCGGCCGCGAGCTCCGCCCACCGCGACAGGACGGTCATCACGGACTCGCGATGCTCGCCCGAGGTTCGCAGGTGGGAGTACACCCGGGGCGCCATTCGCAGGTGCTCGGCGAGCAACGCCGGCGTTTCGAGCAGCGCCAGCGTCTGCCCGAGGGGAGCCGTGTCCCACACGACGTGCCGGTACCTGCCGTCGAGCGCGATGCGGCGGATGTGATCCACCATGAATTCCTCGTTCAACCCCGGCAGGACCGACGTGACGAAGGCGACGAACTTCTCGTACTCGATGTCGACGAACGCCGAGAACACCGCGTAGACCTCCCGACCGAAGCGCTCGTCCCACATCGCCCGGACCTCCTCGAGCCCGAGCTCCGTCACCGAGAGGTTGGGCATGACCGGACGCTCGCGCTGCCTCCCCTCGAGCTCGAAGATGTGCGACAAGGAGGGGGTGGGGTCGGTCGAGATCGCGAGGGTGTTCTCGCCCCGCTCGGCGAAGTGGAGGGCGGTTGCAGCCGCGCAGGTCGTCTTGCCCACGCCCCCCTTCCCGAGAAAGACGTGGACCCGGGCCTCACGCGCGCTCACGCCCGGGATCGCCCGCGGCCGAACAGGTCCTGCAGCAGGATGCGCGCGATGCCCCCCAGCCGGAACTGGTTCAGGAACGCGGCGGGAGGGAACAGCTCGCGCTTGTCGTGCAGCATCGCGCTCGCGAGCGCCGCGATGTCTGCGCGTAGCTGCGGCTCACCCCGTTGCGTAGCCCCGGGGTTCCCGGGGTTTGCCCGCAGCCGGCGCCGGATATCCCGCGCGGTCGCGATCCGCTCGCCCACCCGTGCACCGGCCTCCGGACTCACGCGGCCGGTGCGCACCTTCGCCGCACTCAGGCGCTCGGCAGCGTCGTAGGTCGCATCGACCAGCTGTGCCCGTGTCATCCAGCGGGTCTCGTAGCTCAGCATGTGCTCCCAGTCCCGGGTCTCGAGCAGCAGGCGGTGCTCTTCGAGCGTGTGCGCAAAGCGCCGGTATCCCAGCTCTTCCGCCCGCTCGAATGTGTCGCTTCCCGGATCGAGAAACGGCCCCATCGGCGTGATGAACGCCGACAGCCGGCGGTCGAAGCGGGTGAACAGATCCGCGACGTAGTCCATCCCGGCCATCACGTTCTCGTACGTCTGACCGGGGAGGCCCACCATGAAGAACAGATCGAGCCCTTCGCACCCGTTCGCGAGCAGGGTCCCGATGGCCGCCTCGAGCTCGGCGTTCGAGTAGCGGGCCTTGCCGAGCGTGGCGCGCACCGATTCGTCATGGCTTTCGGGCGACAGCTCGGCGAACCACCGCGGGACGGACGCCCGCAGCCGCTCGATGAACTCCGCCGGGGGAGGCGCGAAGAACTCGAAGCCGACACGGTTCGGCACCGGCGACGCCGCGAGCGCGTCGAGCACCGCGCAGGCGTACTCCATGCCGCCATCGAGGACGTCGCCGACGAGGAAGATCGGCGCCCGCGTGAGCGTCGCGAACTGCCGGACCATCGCCGCGATGCCCTCCGGGCGGCGGTAGAACGGGTGCCGGGCGGCCATGAACCGCCGAAAGGCCGCGTCGGCCGCGCCGCACGTGAGGCAGCCGTGCCCGCAGCCCCGCACCGTGAACACGGCCGTGATCGGATGCCGCCACCAGTGGTGGAACGGCACGTTGCTCCAGAAGTCGAGGTGCCCGACCACCTGGCGGATCATCATGCCGAGGTCGATGGGGTAGTCGTCCAGTCCCCCCGGCGTGGCGCCGGCCGGGTTCACGCGCACTGCCCCGCCCTCTTTCCAGGTCAGGCTCGGCACGGTGGCAAAGTCACGCGCCCCGGCGAGCTGCCGGACGAGCGCAAGCAGGAACGGCTCGCATACGCTGCCCCGCAGCACGAAATCCACCTCCGGCCGCTGGATCAATTCTTCGTGGTAATAGGTGGACGAGATTCCGCCGAACACCGTCGGGATGTCGGGATGGATCTCCTTCAAGCGGCGGGCCACCTCGAGGCTGCCGTGCGCGTGCGGCAGCCAGTGGAGGTCGATGCCGAACAGGCGCGGTCGCAGCCGGCGCAGAAAACGGTCGACGTCGAAGGTCCGGTCGCGCATCATCAGCAACGCCAGATTCACGATGCGCACACGGAAACCATGGCGGCGCAGGTGCGCGGCCAGCGTGACGAAGCCCATCGGGTACATCTCGAACACCGGCGACGACGGAATGACGTCCGCGATTGGCCCGTAGAATGCGGGACGCTCGCGGAAGTCATAGATGCTGGGAGGATGCAACAGCACGACGTCGTACCGGCTCACGCGGCCCCCGCTCGGAATCCCGACCCGCCCTTGTCCGGCTCAAAGTGTACGCGGCACACGCGCCCCGGTCCACGGGGCATGAAGCCGGGTGCTCGAAACCCTCACCCGCGCTTCACCAGCGATTTACCGTGCGATTGCTACGTTACGCACGCAACTCGGGAGGAGGCGATATCAGATGTTAGGGATTACAACGAGAACCCAAAGAGATCCGATGCTGGATCTGCTGTATCGGCTGGAGCGGCGGATGGGCCGAATCTTCAATGAGCCGTTCGGCTTCGCTGATTGGACGATTCCAGAGGCCACGGTGGCGGCTTGGATGCCGCTGGTGGACATCTTTGAGGAGCCGGAGTTTATCCGCCTGGTGGCCGAGGTGCCCGGCGTGAAGCCCGAGAACGTGAACATTTCAGTTGCGGGCAACGTGCTGACGATCAAGGGTACTAAGGAGCAGGCGGCTGAAGTGAACGCCGAGAAGGTCCATCGCTATGAGCGGACCTACGGCGCGTTCGAGCGGGTGTTCACACTGCCCGCCACGGTCGACCCGAATGCGATCAAGGCGACCTATGAGCACGGCCTGCTGACCGTGCTGCTTCCGAAGGTAGAGACCGCTAAACCCCACCTGATCAAGGTGGAGGTCGCCACGCCTCCGAAGGCGCTCAAGTAAACGAGCGACGCGGCGACCCATTCCCCCCGCAGCGCCAAAGCTCTGCGGGGGGATGCTTTGTCCGCCACACCAAGCCTCATCCGCGCTTCAAGCCGGCTTCAGCCCCGTGATGCGTAATTCCCTCTTGCAGCCAAATCCTGGAGGGACCATGAGTACCAATGACCTCATTGAATCGGCGGTCGAGCACCTGCGCCTGGGCGCGAGCGTGAAGACCGTCTATGGCGAGCCCATCGTGATCGACGGGAAGACCATCATTCCCGTCGCCAAGGTTGCGTACGGGTTCGGCGGTGGCACGGCGACCCCGGTGGCCGAGGGGGGCGCGGAGCCAGACGCGAAGAAGCAGGCAAGCGCCGGCGGCGGTGGCGGCATTGCGGCGAAGCCCGTCGGAGTGGTCGAGATCAGCGCCGCCGAGACGAAGTTCGTCCCGTTCGGTCAGCCGAAGAAGTTCGCGATCACGGCACTGGTCGGATCGGGGCTCGGACTGCTGGCCGGCGTGCTGCTCGGCCGGCGCGCTTTCAAGAACTGACGCGCGCGATCACTGACCCTCATCGCCCCCCTCGAGCCAGCGCTCGATCTCGCGGCGCTCCTTTTTCGTGGGCCGGCCCTTACCCCGGAACGCGGGAGCGGGCAGGAGCTTGAGGCGGGCGGCGAGGGTTTCTCGTGCGCGTTTGCCTTCCGGATCCTCCTCGTACAACCGGGCCGCCTGCGCCGCGGGCCCCCGGCGCTCCGATAACTCCTTGACGGTGAGCAACAGCTCGTAGGGCCCCTGCCGCACCCGCAACCGGTCGCCGATCTGCAGCAGCTTGGCGCGCTTCACCCGCGCCCCGTTCACCTGGACTTTCCCGCCCTCGATCCCCTCCACCGCGAGCGCCCGCGTCTTGAATAACCGGGCCGCCCAGAGCCACTTGTCGAGCCGTACTTCCACGGGACCCCCATCGCGAGTTACATCTCACACAACATCGCCAAGGTTCATGCGTATCCCTGAGGAACGCCAGGCTGCTATCGACACTCCCCCTGACCAACCACCGCTGTCACACGGATTTATGACGACTTCCTGCTCACGTCGCCGTCTCCTGGTCCGCCCCGCTGCGGCAATCGTTCTTGCGACGGCCACGGGAGTGCTGGGCTGCGGCAATCCGCCCGGGGTCTCGGGCGTCGCTGGCACCGCACCCGCGCCGCACGTCTTCTGGACTCCCCCGTCGGGAGCCACGAGCGCCGCGCGGGCGAACCTGCCCGCCACCGTCCCGGCCGACCTCGGGGCCCGAATCCAGGAGCTCCAGCTCATCGACGTCGTCGATATCGCCCTGCGGAACAATAGCGCCACCGATGCCGCGTGGGCGCAGGCCCGCGCTGCCGCCGCGGCCTACGGCTCGGCGCGCGGGCAGTACTTCCCGAGCCTCTCGCTCGAGGCCTCGGCGACGACGCTCAAGACGGCGCCGTTCGGCGGACGCGTGGCCGCAGAGCAGCAGTACTACGGGCCGACCTTCACCGCGTCCTGGCTGCTGCTCGACTTCGGCGGGCGGTCGGGATCGATCGGGCAGGCGCGCGAGGCCCTCCTCGCCGCCGATTGGACGCACAACGCCGTGATTCAGGATGTGGTCCTCGCCGCGGAGCAGTCGTACTTCATCTACATCGGAACGAAGGCCCTGCTCGCCGCGCAGCAGACGTCGCTCGACGAGGCGCGGACGAACCTCGAGGCCGCGACGCAGCGCCACAACGTCGGGCTCGCCACCATCGCGGATGTGCTTCAGGCGCAGACCGCGCTGTCACGCGCCCAGCTCGTGCTCGAATCCACCGAGGGCGCGCTGCAAACCACGCGTGGGGCGCTGGCGCTCTCGATGGGGCTGCCCGCCAACGTGCCGTACGATATCGCGCCGATGCCGCCCGGCCCCGTGCCGCTGGGCATCCGCGATTCCGTCGATTCCCTGATCGAGCGCGCGACCCGCGAGCGGCCCGCCCTGCTCGCCGCCCGCGCCACGGCGCGCCAGGCGTCCGCGCGCATCAGCTCCGCCCGCGGCGCCGCCTTGCCGTCCCTCGTGCTCGGCGGCACCTGGCAGCAGATCGACTTCTTCAACGGCTCCAACACCGGCGGAAACGGCTACCTGGCGACGATCGGCCTCCAGATACCGATCTTCAACGGCGGATCGCAGGTCTACGACGTGCGGGCCGCGAAGGCCGCCGCGCGAGCCGCGGCCGACGAGGTGCGCGGCGTCGAGCAGCAGGTGGTCTACGAGGTGTTCCAGTCGTACTACGCGCTCCGCACCGCGACCCAGCAGGTGCGCACGAGCACCGATCTGCTCGCGAGCGCCACGCAGTCCACCGAGGTCGCGCTGGGCCGCTACAAGGCCGGCGCGGGCAGCCTGCTCGATCTGCTCACCGCGCAGGCTGCGCTCGCGGCGGCGCGCGCGCAGGAGATCCAGTCGCGATTCGGCTGGTTCGTCGCCCTCGCGCAGCTCGCGCACGACACGGGCATTCTCGGGCTCGACGGCGCGAGCCCGCTGCGCGTCCGCACCGACAGCACGGACACGCCCCGATGAGCCACCGAACGCTCCGGCCCGCCGCGGCTCTCCTCGTGCTGGCCCTCGGCTGCCGGTCGCGCGCCGCGAGCGGACCCCCGCGCGTCCCGGTCACGGTCGCCCGTGCCGAGCAGCGGGCGGTGCCCTTCGAGATTGCGGCCAGCGGAACGGTCGAGCCGCGGCAGACCGCCTCCGTCCAGGCCCAGGTCACGGGCATCATCACGAGCGTCACCTTCCGTGAGGGCGACGACGTGACGCAGGGTCAGCTGCTGTTTCAGATCGACCCCCGCCCGCTCCGGGCCGCACTCGACCAGGCCAACGCCGCCCTGGCGCGGGACGTGGCCCAGGCGCAGAACGCACAGCTCGAGGCGGACCGTTACGGACAGCTCGTGCAACAGGACTACGTCACCAAGGAGGACTATGATGAGAAGCGCGCCACCGCCGCCGCGCTCGCGGCCACGGTGCGCGGCGACTCAGCCATGGTCGCGACCGCGGCGCTCAACCTCGCGTGGACTTCGATTCGGGCGCCCATCGCGGGGCGCACGGGCCGCCTCCTCGTCCGGGCAGGCAACCTCGTCCGCGCGAACACCGACCCGCTCGTCCTGATCAATCAGATTCATCCGATCCTCGTGCGTTTCGCCGTGCCATCGCAACAGCTCCCGGGCGTCCAGCGCCATCGCGGCAACCAGCTCCCGGTGCTCGTGAGCCCCTCGAACGGCGACACGACCGTTGCGGAAGGCTCCCTCACGTTCGTCGACAATTCGGTGGACACCACCACCGGCACCGTGCTCCTGAAGGCCGAGTTCGCGAACGCCGACAACGCGCTCTGGCCGGGCGAATTCGTGAGCGTGCGGCTGCGGCTGTACGTCCAGGACTCGGCACTGGTCATCCCGGCACAGGCCGTCATGAGCGGGCAGCAGGGCACGTACGTATTCGTGGTGAGTCCGGACGGGAAGGCGCAGTCGCAGGCCGTCACGGTGGCCCGCACGAGCAGCGGGTACGCCATCATCGCGCAGGGCGTGCGCGCGGGCGATCAGGTCGTCACGGACGGTCAGTTGCGGCTCGTGTCCGGCACCGCGGTCGAGATCAAGGGCGGCGACGGCGTGGGCGGGGAAATCGAGGCCAACCGGTGAGCCTGTCCGAGCTGTTCATCAAGCGTCCCATCATGACGACCCTCGTCATGTCGGGCATTCTCGTCTTCGGCTTGATGGCCTACCGGCTGCTCCCCGTCAGCGATCTGCCGAACGTCGACTTTCCCACGATCAATGTCAACGCGTCCCTCCCGGGCGCGAGCCCCGAGACCATGGCCTCCGCGGTGGCGACGCCCCTCGAGAAGCAGTTCTCGACCATCGCCGGTCTCGACCAGATGACCTCGACGTCGAACCTCGGCAGCACGTCGATCACGCTGCAGTTCTCGCTCGACCGCAGCATCGACGCCGCCGCGCAGGACGTGCAGGCCGCGATCTCCAAGACCCTGCGCCAGCTCCCGACCGGCATCCTGCCCCCGTCCTACCAGAAGGTGAATCCGGCGGACCAGCCGATCATCTACTACGCGCTCAGCTCGGGCACCCTCTCGCTGCCCGCGCTCGACGAGTACGCCGAGGTATTCATCGCGCAGCGGTTGTCGACGGTCAGCGGCGTCGCCCAGGTAAACGTGTACGGCGCCGCCAAGTACGCGGTGCGGGTGCAGCTCGACCCCCGCGCGCTCGCCACGCGCGGCATCGGGATCGACGAGGTGGCCGACGGCATCTCGGCGAGCAACGTGAACCTGCCGACCGGCGTGCTGTGGGGCCCGCACCGCGCCTACACGGTCGAAGCGAACGGCCAGCTGCTCAACGCCGCGGAGTTCGGGCCGCTCGTCGTGGCGTACCGCAACGGCGCCCCGGTGCGGTTGCAGGACATCGGTCAGGTGCTCGACGACGTGCAGGACAACAAAAGCGCGGCGTGGTTCAATGGCGACCGCGCCATCGTGATCGCGATCCAGCGCCAGCCGGGCACGAACACCGTGGAGGTCGCGGGCGCGGTGCGGACCATGATGGGGACGCTCAAGAAGCAGCTGCCCGCGGCCGTCGATCTCCAGCTTCGCTACGACCGCTCCGACTCGATCCGCGCCTCGCTCGCCGACGTCAAGTTCACGCTGTTCCTCACGCTCTGCCTCGTGGTCCTCGTCATCTTCCTGTTCTTGCGGAACCTGTCGGCGACCGTGATTCCGAGCCTCGCCCTGCCGTTCTCGCTCGTCGGCACCTTCGCGGTCATGTACGTCCTGGGCTACAGCCTGGACAACCTGTCGATGATGGCGCTGACCCTCTCCGTCGGCTTCGTGGTGGACGACGCGATCGTGATGCTCGAGAACGTCGTCCGCCACATGGAGAAAGGCAAACGGGCGATGGAAGCCGCGTTCGAGGGCGCGCGCGAGGTTGGATTCACGATTCTTTCCATGACCCTGTCGCTCGCGGCCGTGTTCATCCCGGTGCTCTTCATGGGCGGGATCGTCGGTCGGCTGTTTCACGAGTTCGCGGTAACCATCGGGGTCGCGATCCTCGTGTCGGGGGTGGTGTCGCTCACCCTCACCCCCATGCTCTGCTCCCGCTTCCTGCGGCCGCCGGGCGAGGAGCAGCACGGCCGCTGGTACGTCGCGTCGGAGCGGGTGTACGAGCGCGCCCTCAAATGGTACGAGCGGAGCCTCGAGTGGGTAATGGCGCGGCAGCGCGGAGCGCTCGTGTTCTCGGGCGCTATTCTCGTCGCGACTGCCTGGCTGTTCGTCATTGTGCCGAAGGGATTCCTGCCGAGCGAGGACACCGGCCAGATCTTCGGCATCACCGAGACGGTCCAGGGGACGTCGTTCGACGACATGGTGCGCCACCAGCTGCAGGTGATGGCCATTCTGCAGCAGGATTCCAGTGTGAGCGGCGTAATGTCGTTCCTGGGCGGCGGCACCATCAACCAGGGCCGGGTCATGTTGCGCCTCACGCCGCGCGGCCAGCGTGCCCTGAACGCCGACCAGTTGATCCGGGTCTACAGCCGCAAGCTCGCCGGTGTCCCGGGCGTCCAGGTTTTCCTTCAGAATCCCCCGCCCATCCGCATCGGGGGCCGGCTGACAAAGAGCCTCTACCAGCTGACGCTCCAGAGCCCCGATATGGCAGCGCTGTATCAGAGCTCGAAGGACCTCCAGGCGCGCATGGCACAGCTCCCCGGCCTGCTCAACGTCACGAGCGACCTCCAGATTTCGAACCCGCAGGCAACGGTCACGATCAACCGTGAGCGTGCGGCCGCGCTCGGCGTGACGGCCGAGCAGGTCGAGCACGCGCTGTACGACGCGTACGGCTCGGGGCAGGTGTCCACCATCTACACGGCGACGAACCAGTACTGGGTGGTGATGGAGCTGTTACCGGAGTACCAGCGCGACCTCTCGGCGCTGAGCCTGCTCTACATTCGCTCGAAGACCGGCACGCTCGTGCCGCTCGCGTCGCTCGCCGACGTCACGTCCTCCGTTGGCCCGCTCAGTGTGAACCACTCCGGGCAGTTGCCGTCCGTGACGATCTCGTTCGATCTGCAGCCGGGCTTGTCGCTCGGGACCGCGACGACGCAGGTGCAGCGGGTGGCGCGCCAGGCCCTCCCGTCGAGCGTGACCAGCTCCTTCAGCGGCACGGCGCAGGCCTTCCAGTCGAGCCAGTCCGGCCTCGCGTTGCTGCTGCTGCTGGCCGTCGTGGTCATTTACCTCGTCCTGGGCATCCTGTACGAGAGCTTCATCCACCCGCTCACGATCCTGTCGGCGCTGCCGTTCGCCGGGTTCGGCGCGTTGGTGACGCTCATGCTGTTCCGCGTCGATCTGACCGTGTATGCCTTCGTGGGCGTGATCATGCTGGTGGGGCTCGTCAAGAAGAACGGCATCATGATGATCGATTTCGCGATCGAGGCCGAGCGGAACGAGGGGAAGACGCCGCGCGAGGCGATCCTCGAGGCGTGCAGCATCCGGTTCCGGCCGATCATGATGACCACGATGGCGGCGCTGATGGGCACGTTGCCGATCGCGCTCGGGGTCGGGGCGGGATCGGAATCACGGCGGCCGCTGGGTATCGCCGTCGTAGGCGGGCTCGCCTTCTCGCAGCTGATCACGCTGTACGTGACGCCCGTGATCTACGTCTACCTCGCGCGGGTGCAGGAACGCCTGGGCCGGATCCGGTTCGGGCGGGTGGCACCCTCTCCCCAACCCGCCCCACATCCCGCCCCCGGCGACTGAGCGGCGCGGTCGCCCGGCGCCCGCGCGCGCGATAGCTTACTCGACACGCACGTGCGTACGACCACCGCAGGGTACTCCAGAAGGCCTCTGGTTGCGAAGCTCGGCATCAAAGCCGGGGCGACGGTCGCGATCCTCAATGCGCCCCGGGGCTACGATCAGACCCTCGGCAAGCTCCCGTCACAGGCCCGTCGCAAGGCGGGGATGAAGGGGCCGCTCGATTTGATTCAATTCTTCACGAAAGAGGCACGGGCGTTGGAACGGGAATTCGGGAAGCTCGAGCGCGCCCTGGCCCCCGCGGGCATGCTGTGGGTCTCGTGGCCGAAGAAAGCTTCGGGCGTCGCGACCGACGTCACCGAGGAGGTCGTCAGGGCGACTGGGCTCGCCCACGGTCTCGTGGACCTGAAGGTCGCAGCCGTGGACGAGAAGTGGTCCGGGCTCAAGTTCGTCCGGCGCCTCAAAGACCGCGCAGCCCTCGCCCGTGCCTGAGCCGGGCCGGCTCCCCCTCACCACGCTGACGGAAGAAGAAGAGCTCTTCCGGCACACCGTGCGCGACTTTGCTGAGCGCGAGGTGCGGCCGCGCGTGGCCGCCATGGAAAAGGCCTCGGCGCTCGACCCCACCCTCATCCCCAAGATGTTCGAGCTCGGGTTGATGGGCATCGAGATCCCCGACGCGCACGGCGGCGCGGGCGGCAATCTCATGATGAGCGTGCTCGCGGTCGAGGAGCTGGCGGCCGTCGACGCCGCCGTCGCGATCTTCGTGGACGTCCAGAACACCCTCGTCAACGCGCTCCTGCTCAAATGGGCAAGCCCCGAGATCCAAAAGCGCTTGCTCCCCCGTCTCGCCCGGGACATGGCCGGCGCCTACGCTCTCTCCGAGCCGGGCTCGGGATCAGATGCTTTTGGCCTCGCCACCAAGGCGACGCGCGAGGGCGACCGCTGGATTCTCGACGGCCGCAAGCTCTGGATCACGAACGGCGCCGAGGCGGGGCTCTACATCGTCTTCGCCAACGTGGACTTCGCCCTCGGCTACAAGGGGATCACGGCGTTCGCCGTCGAGCGCGAGTTTCGCGGCTTTAGCCTCGGCAAGCGGGAAGACAAGCTCGGCATCCGCGCGTCCAGCACCACGGAGCTGATTCTCGAACGCTGCGAAGTGCCGCTCGACCATGTCGTGGGCGAGGTCGGGATCGGGTACAAGGTCGCGATCGAGACCTTGAACACCGGCCGCATCGGGATCGGCGCGCAGATGGTGGGGATCGCGCGAGGCGCGCTCGATGCCGCCCTCAAGTACGTGAAGGAGCGCCACCAGTTCGGTCATCCGATTGCCGAGTTTCAGGGGGTCCAGTTCCAGCTCGCGCAGGCCGCCACTGAGCTCGAGGTGGCCCGCCTCGCGGTCTACAATGCCGCTCGACTGGAAGAGGCGGGAGAGCCGTACACGATGCAGGCGGCGATGGCGAAGCTGTTCGCCTCCCAGGTCGCCGAGCGGGTGACGTCCCTCGCGGTCGAGCTGTTCGGCGGGTACGGGTATTCGCGGGAGTACCCGGTCGAAAAGTTCTATCGCGATGCGAAGATCGGGACGATCTACGAAGGCACGAGCAACATGCAGCTGCACACGATCGCGAAGATGCTGCTGCGGTAGCGAGGGACCCCAAAGACGCGACCGGCCGCCAGGCACACGCCCAGCGGCCGGTCTTTGTTACCGTGAGGAGATGCGCGCTGCTAGTCGAGCTGCATGTTCGAGAAGGCTAGGCCGCTCGACGCGCCGCCCGCCGTGACTGTCACGGAGAACCCGAACTGGCCGTAGCCCGTCGGACACGCCGGACCGCTATTCGGCCGCGTCTGGCCGAGCATGCCCCACTCCTCGGTGAACGGATCGGTCTCGCACAACAAGTACGAGCCGGGCGTCACGCCGGTGAAGTTGAACACCCCCGTGCCGTCGGTCCCCGTCATCACCGTGGCCACGACGGTCGCGCCGTCGGGCGTCAGCAGGAAGAGGGGGAAGCTAGACGGGCCGGCGCCGTTGTTCTTCACGGTGCCATCAACGCTGCCGGTCGTAGGACCGCCGCCGCCGTCGGGCGGGGGACATTCCTGTCGCGGCAGGCGCTCGCGACGGAGCACCCTGTGGAGCCGATGGTGCCGGTCCCGATAGTAGTCCCAGTAGTACCCGTAGCCCCCATGCCTGTAGATGTAGCGGTGGGCATCCTTGCTCTTGTCCTCATGGCAAGGCGGGACGGGCGTCGGTTTCGGGTCGCT
>Ga0335084_10000552_pt1 | contig 32042 bp, 28 predicted proteins | sample Lox_Sample_44_FD_206721 | JGI IMG/M metagenome (GOLD analysis project Ga0335084, IMG submission 206721) | Soil microbial communities from Loxahatchee National Wildlife Refuge, Florida, United States - Lox_Sample_4.4 | ecosystem: Environmental > Terrestrial > Soil > Wetlands | place: USA...
CGGCGGGCGCCGCTCGCGGTAGACCCAGACGAGCGTGCGGTCGGCGGTCTCGGCGACGAAGTAGTCGCGCGCGACGTCGCCGCCGTCCCACCAGCCCGATTCGATGCGCTCGGGACCGGCGAGGAGCTTCAGCGGGCCGCCGCGCTGCGGCGCGGCATCGATCTCCTCGAGCGGCTGCGGCGCGGGCAGGAGCCAGAACGGCCGCCGCACGAAGCGGTCCGCACCGATACCGGTCGCGGGCGGGCGTGCGTCGGCGGCGCATTCCCGCGAAACGCGCTCCGGCCGGTGCTCCTCGGCTACGGCGAGATAGTGGACAGCCGGGCCGCCGAGCCGGGCGCGGAGCCGCTCGACGAGGTTCTTCCAGCCACCGGGAGAGGAGGCGCCGTCGTCGAAGAGCGCGAGCGCCTCGCCCGCAAGCGGCACGACGTCGCCGGCGTCGAGCGCGATCGCGCGCACGGCCGCCGGAAGGGCGAGCCCGCCGAGCCGCTCGCGCGCGAGCAGCGTGAAATGAGCGGCGTCGCGGGCCGGCGCGACGAGGCCGATCGGCACGTCGGTGAACCGGGCTTCGCGATGGAACAGCCTGAGCGCGAGCCGCTGCACGCCACCGGCGCGGGCGGCGAGAAAGCCTTCGAGCTGCACGAGGAGCCGCTTCACGGCGAACAGCAGCGCCTCGGTCTGCGTCACCTCCGCCGGCAGCTCGAGACGGGCGCGGAACTCGGCCGGCGGGGTGAAGAAGGTGTGCGGATCGGATGTGCGCCCGAGCGCGCGGTCGAGATCGTCGAGGAGTCTCGGGCCGAAGCGGCGCGCGAGCCCGCCGCGTGGCAGCGAAATCACGTCGCCGACGCGCGTCGCGCCGATGGCTGCAAGCGCTTCGAGCGCGGCGGCGTCGCCGGTCATGACGCGCACCGGCAAGCCGGCGAGCGCGTCTTCGAGCGCGGCGGGGTCCGTGATCAGGGCCTCGCTCCCGGCGTGCGCGAGCCAGTGCGCGCCGCGCGCGGTCGGCGCCGCCGCGACGAGCGCGGTGAACCCCATGCGCGCGCAGCCGTGGCGCAGGCTCGCCGCGATGCGTTCGAGACCGCGGAAGAGCTTCAGGCTGCCGGAGACTTCGAGCGCGAGCGCCGCATTCTCCATCGGGCGGAATTCGAGCGCGACGTTAGGGGTGTACTGGGCGGCCCAGCCCGCGAGACCGAGGAGGCACTCGGTTTCCTCGGCCGGGTTGCGCGGATGAACGACGAGCTCGCGTGCGAGCGCGCTCGCCGCGGCGGTCGAGAGCCCCGGCCGCACGCCGCGCGCGGCCGCTTTCCCGTCGCAGGCGACGATGCGGTGATGCTCGGCGACGGCCTGCGGCTCAGGCGTGGCAAGCGCGCGCGTCAGCGCTTCGAGCGGGAGGTTCGGCAGGTACAGTGCAATCCACTGCTGCATGGGGACGATCCAGGTCGATCGCTATCGGCCGTTCGCAGAGCGCGCCGCGGCGCTTGAGGATCCGCACCGCGATCCCGCCGGCGGCGGTGTCGAGCGCGAGCCGCAGTGCCGCCGGCGACGCTTCGCCGGCAGCCCGCGGCGCGCGGAAGAGCATCGCCATCGCCCGCGTGCCTTCGGCCGCGAGCTGCAGGCGCCGGAGCGCCGGGTACTTCGCCTCACCGGGCCACATGAGCACCGCGCCGCAGGCGGCAGAGCGCAATGCCTGCTCGGCTGCCCATAGCGAGTCGCGCGCCGAGCGCGTCCGGACGATCAGGACATGCCCGAGCGCGATGCCTGCCGCGACGAGCGCCGGCGCATAGGGCAGATATGGCGGCGCGATCCAGGCAAGCCGTCCGCCGGCGCAGGCGAGGCGGGCGAGGGCCGGCCCCAGGATGCGGAGCTCGCCGATGCCGTCGTGCGCCGGCACCAGCTCGGTGAGCGCCCCGGCCGGCCAGCCGCCGCCCGGCAGTTCCGCGTCGAGCTGCGGGAACCCGGTCGGCACGCTCGGGCTCGCCACGCGCGCGAGCGCACGCCCGAGCCGGACGTCGGAACGCGCGAGGAGGGCGGACAGTGGAACGGCGGGGTCAGCAAGACCCATGGCGTAGGGCGGCTGCAGATTGAGGTTGAAACCAGTTTGACCTTCAAGCTTCTATCGGTACTGTGTGTATCCGCTTTCTGACTGAAGGCTGATCTGATTCCTTGACCAGGGGGCGGGGAAACCCGTTCCAGGTGCGCCCATCCAGTACTCGCCCTGTCCGACTCTTCCGCTTTCCGCCCCACTGCTTGAAGAAGAAAGGGATGTTGGAAGCTATGCACTGATCGCGGATCTCTCTGACCCATGCCGGATCCATCGGCCGTGCTCGGGGACCTGATTCGCCCCCGACGATTACCCAGTCGATACCGGACAGATCCACTTTGCCCAGTGGGGAGAGGAGAGGCTCCAGCGATAAAAACTTTATCCGAGCGCCGGTCTGCCGAAGATGCTCGATTCGAGACGCGTATTTCGGGCTCTCGACGCTCACCCCCATCCAGATATTCGGCATCCATTCAAGCCGGTTGCTCAAAGCGTGCAGCCGCTCCGCGCGCTTCGTTAGAACCTGGAACTGGTGGTGGGCCGCCCTTCTCATCACGGCGAAGACTCCTCTGATGAAGTCGATCGGAACACCATCCTGGAAAAGGTCGCTCATCGAATTGACGAAGACCCGGCGAGGCTTCTTCCATCGCAGGGGAGCGTCGAGCATGTGCTCGTGCAGCGCCAGCGCGAAGCCTTTGGCGTAATTCGATTGCCCCATTGCCTGAAGGCGCAGCGCCATTCGCTCTGCGTAGCAGTTCTTGCAGCCCGGGCTGATCTTCGTGCAACCCGTGAGAGGGTTCCAGGTCGCTTCAGTCCATTCGATGGCAGAGAGCTGGGCCATGCTCTAAAAATCGAACGCAGTTTGTGGAGTGGCGTACTTTCTCACGTCCTTCCAAAAGCGCGCGCCGAGATGACTGCGGCTGAAAAAGGCAAGCCTATAAAGAGGAAGATTCTTCTCGACTGATCGGATCAGTTCGGCCTGTTCAGCAGCTTGATCGAGATATCTCAGTGCTTCCATCCTTGAGGCAAAATGCTTGAGCACGAAGCCCCAGAAAGGTTCGCGCGTGCGCTTGGCCTTATCCCATTCGATTCTCCAGTCCGGATCTCCAAAGAATTCGTCGAGAGTTTTGTTCTCGGACTGGGAATACCGGTGCTCGTTACGGTTCGCGTCCATTTCGGTGGGCACGAGAATCAGGAAGTCCACGTAGCGTGACGAAAGTTGCCGAATGGTCTCGAATTTCAGGTCATCGAGCTTGAAGGGGTCGGCGAAACAGAAAGTGAGTACTCTGTTGCTCCTACTGGGTGCAGGGAGTGCCGCCAGCACTTCTCCAATCTCGATGTTCACGTCCCCTGGGACAAAGCTCAGCTTTGCGCTCTTGTGTGCCCTGGACACCCTTGTACGAAGGGTGTCTAGGAGCTTGGGATTTATCTCGCAGAAAACATATTGATCGAACGGGTCCGGGAGCTTCAAGGCCCGCAAAGGCGATGTCAGAACTATACGTTCTGTCCTCTCGATCCGAGCGCGGCCAGCCCCAGCATATAGATCAACGTAAACTCGTTGATCCCATTTTTTCTTCATCGCGGTCGCGAACACGCGAGCGTAGCCTTGAGCCAGTTGATACTTGTGCTCCCCCCAGGGGCCGATCTCCGGAGTTTCGAGGCCGTCGTCCAGCAGTAATGGTTCGGCAGGCACTTCTCAGAGCTTCGTATTGCGGATTACCCCGACTGCGATTCCCTCAATCGCAAAGGGCGAGGAGCGCGTATCGACCAGGATCGGCTTGAACTCTGGATTCTCTGGGAGCAGCTCGACTGCCGCGCCTTTGCGACGCAGGCGTTTCACTGTCACTTCATCGGCGAGCCGTGCGACCACGATCTGCCCGGAGCGCGCATCCTCGGTCTTGTGCACGGCCAGCATGTCGCCGTCGAGGATGCCGGCGTCGCGCATGCTCATGCCGCGCACCTTCAGGAGGTAGTCGGCGCGCGGCTGGAAGAGTCCCGGGTCGACCGAGTAGCGGCCGACGATGTGCTCCTCGGCGAGGATCGGCGAGCCGGCAGCGACGCGCCCGACGAGGGGTAGCCCGAGCGCCTCTGTGACGCGGATACCTCGAGCAGTGCCATCGAGAATCTCGATCGCGCCCTTGCGTTCCAGCGCGCGCAGGTGCTCCTCGGCGGCATTGGGTGAGGCGAAACCCAACATGCGCGAGATTTCCATGCGCGTCGGTGGAAAGCCGGTTTCCTCGATCGTGTCGCGGATGAGTTGCAGGATTTCTGCCTGACGTGGAGTGAGTTCTTTCATGGCTTGTGGTGACTTTCAGTAAAAGGTTTCGTGCGAACGAGGGAACGTGAGAGGGGAGGGAGCTTTCTCCTCCCGCTCGATTCCTTTGTATATCTCCTGCAATCGAACGAGGGAGCAGGCTCCCTGCAGATCCCCCGTGGCACGAAAAGCTAGGCGCGTGTCGAGTACTGCGCCCGCATCGACTCCCGCGCCTGCACGCTGGCGATCGCCCGCACCCCGGCCGGCATCGGCACCCGGCCGAAGCGCGCGAGCCGCGCCTCGATCGCGAGCCGGCTCCGCGCGTGCGCGACCGCGAGGTCGTCGATCGATTGCCCCTTGTCGAAGGCGGCGACGAGCTGGTCGTCCTCCTCCTTCGACCACGGCTTGCCGGAATTGCCGGCCGTAGGGCGCGCGGCGTGCCGCTTCTGTGCGGCGACCGCGGTCTCGAGCGCGCGCACCGCCTGGTAGAGCGCGCGCACGACGTCCGGATGCTGGTAGGTGCTCGCCGCCGGGAACGGCGCGCCGGTGATCGGGTCGGTGCCGGCCGACAGGGCCTGCAGGATGGAAAGCGCCTTGTCCTGGTCCATGGAGTGCCTCTTGGTTGACCTCGCGTTGACCCCCGCCCTTATCTGTATTCATACACAGTACTGAACAAAAATGCAAGTCCTGCCGTTGTCGCCGGCACAAGTCGTTGGTTTCCCGCGGGAAGACGGGATAATTCGTCCGCATGTGCGGCCGCTACGTGCTCGTTTCGCCCGGCGAGGTCATCGCCGAGCACTTTCGCCTGAGCGAGGTGCCGGTCTACCCGCCGAGCTACAACATCGCGCCGACCGAGCAGGCGCTCGTGGTGCGCGAGACGCCCGCCGGCGAGCGCGAAGCGGTGATGCTCCGCTGGGGTCTCATCCCCGCCTGGGCGAAGGACCCGGCGATCGGTGGCCGGATGATCAACGCCCGCGCCGAGGGGTTGGCCGACAAGCCGGCGTTCCGCGCGGCGTTCCGGCGCCGGCGCTGCCTCGTGCCGGCCGACGGGTTCTACGAATGGTCGCCGGTCGCCGGCGGACGGAAGCAGCCTTACTTCATCCGGCTTGTCCGCGGCTCGCCGCTCGCGCTCGCCGGGCTGTGGGAGCAGTGGCGCGGCCCCGGCGGCGACGCGCTCGCCACCTTCACCATCGTCACCACGGCGGCGAACGAGGCGCTCCGCGCGATCCACGACCGCATGCCGGTGCTCATCGCGCCCGCCGACCACGACGAGTGGCTGTCCTCGCCGAACCCGTCCGCGCTGCTCGCGCCGTGGGCCGGCGAGCCGTTCGAGATCCGGCCGGTCAGCACCCGCGTCAACAGCGTGCAAAACGACGCGCCGGAGCTCCTCGAGCGCGTATAATCCGCCGCGCCATGTTCGGGAAAAAGATCAAGACCGGGTACGAGTCCGACGCGACGCGCATGATCCGCGAGCTGCTCGCGGAGAAGCCCGGGATCGCCGACGAGCAGAAGCAGGGACGCGCACTGTGGTGGGATCGCCGGCTCGACCTCGACCTCCTGCGGCGTGAACGGGAATCGAGCGTGGCGCAGAGGGGCTACGTCTATCAGACTGATCACTAGCCCCGGCCCCGGGCTGCAGCGCCGCCTCGCAGCGGCGCTCCTCTCCCTCGCGCTCGCCGGTTGTGCCTCGCCGTACGTGGGCGCCCTGCTCGCGATGATTCCCGACGGCACATTCGGCACGTTGCTCAAGAACATGCAGGGGGTGAGCGAGCCGAACCGCGAGCGGCTCGCGATGCTCGAGCAGAAGGGCGACTGGGCAGGCGTGGTGCAGTTCGCCCAGGAGAACCTGCAGCGCGATCCGCACAACGCGGACTGGTGGATCATCTCCGGCTATGCCCATTCGCAGCTCAAGCAGTATCGGCCGGCAGCCGACGCCTTCCAGCAGGCGACCCGCCTCGAGCCGCAGGACATCACCAGCTGGAACCTCCTCGCCCAGGCCTATCGCTCGCTCGGCGAGCCGGAGCGCGCGATCCGCACCCTCGACAACGCGCTGCGGATCAACGGCGACTCGCCGATGACCTATTTCCTCATCGGCGAGAGCTTCAGCGACCTCAAGCGGCCCGATCGCGCGGTCGGCTTCTACGAGGAGGCGGTGCAGCGCAACCCGAAGTTCGGCGAAGCGGTCTACGGCCTCGGCGTCGCGTATGCGCGGCTCGGGCGGAAAACCGATTTCGAAGCGACCGTCGACCTGCTCAAGAAGATCGACCCGCAGGCGGCGCAGCGTCTCGCCACCACGCCCCTCGGCGCGCAGCGCTAGGAGACCGCCAGCCCGTCGTCGGCGGCGATCACCGCACCGCTGACGAGCCCGCGGCGTCGGAGGCGAGGACCAGCACTAGGGCGTCGAGGTCCTCCGGCTTGCCGACCCGCCGCCGCGGCAGCATCGCGACGAGCTTCTGCCCGCCCTCGGTCTGCCAGTGGTCGCGGTTGATCTCGGTTTCGATGTGGCCGGGGCAGGGGGCATTGGCGTTGATGCCGTGACGCCCCCATTCGAGCGCGAGCGACCGGGTCAATTGAACGACGGCCGCTTTCGACATGCAGTAAACCGAGAGCTGGCCGAGCACCCGCAAGCCCGCGACGGAAGCGATGTTGACGATGCGCCCCGGACACCGGCCGGCGATCATGCTCCGGCCGACCGCCAGCGCGACGAAGAACATGCCCTTGGCGTTGGTGTCCATCACGTGGTCGTAGTCGGCCGGCTCGACGTCGGCGAGGCGCTTGGTCACGCTGACGCCCGAGTTGTTCACGAGGATGTCGATCGCCCCGAGCGCGCGCTCGGGCGTCGTCGACGGCGCTGCGCACCGACGCGACGTCGGTCAGGTCCATCGCCACCGCATGCGCCGCGCCGCCCGCTGCCCCGATCTCGCGAGCGAGCGCCGCCAGCCGGTCGGTCCGGCGCGCTGCGAGCGCGACGCGTGCGCCCGCCCCGGCCAGCACGGTCGCGAACCGTGCTCCGAGCCCGCTCGATGCACCGGTGACGAGCGCCGTCTTGCCGTCGAGCCTGATCTCCATCGCCGCCTCCGTCGGGAGTGCCGAGTATAGGTGCGCGCGTCGGCGCGAATGGCGCCGCCCCCGGGCGCGAGCTACACTCGCGCGCACTCTCCCATGACCGATCTCCTGCGCACTTACGAACGCGGGTGTCTCCGCGTCACCCTCAATCGCCCGGCGAAGCGGAACGCCGTGTCGCGCGACACCTTGCGCGAGCTGAAGGCAGTGTTCGACGCGCACGCCGGGCTCGACGACCTCCGGCTGGCGATCCTCGGCGGCGCCGGTGAGGTCGCGTTCTGCGCCGGGGCCGACCTCGCCGACCTGGCGGGTGCGCGCGACGAGGAGGCGACCGAAGCGTTTGCCGGCGACGCGACCGCGGCGCTGGACGCCGTGCGCCTGTTCCCGGTCCCTACGGTCGCGGTGCTGAACGGTGCTGCGCTCGGCGGGGGCGCGGAGCTCGCGCTCGCCTGCGACATGCGCCTCGCCGCCGCCCACGCGCGGCTCGGCTACATCCATGCGGAGATCCACACCGCCACCGGATGGGGCGGCGGCCCCGATCTTGCGCGGCTCGTCGGCTATGCGACCGCGATGGAGCTGCTCGCATCCGCGCGCGCGCTTGCGGCGGCCGAGGCCCAGGCGGTCGGTCTGATCAACCACGTCGCGCCCGCGGGCGCCGACCTGCTCGAGTTCGTCGACCGCTTCCTCGAGCCGATGCGGGAGCGACCGCCGCACGTGATGCGGGCGCTCAAGTCCCAGGCACTCGCCGAGCGGTTCGGCTGGTCGGTCGAAGTCCGGCGCGAGGCCGAGCGCGAGCACTTCGTCCGGGCGTGGCTCGATCCGGCCCACTGGATGGCGGTCGATGACCGGTTCAAGCCGGCCGAAGGCACCGCGGGTGCATCCGGAGCGGAGCCGGGCGAGTATCAAGGGGAATAATCGCGACCTGGCACGCGTTTCCGATCCATGACAACTTGCTCGCCGCGGATGGCTGTCTGCATCAGGGTCGTGGCGCTCGCGCTGTTCGTCGGCGCCTGCGCCACGCTCGCCCCGTCGGTTCCTCCGGGCGCATCCAAGTCCGAGGTCGAGGCGGCGCTCGGAAAGCCGGTTGACGTGATGACCGCGCCCGGCGGCGAGGTCGTCTGGCAGTATCCGCGCGGCCCGATGGGACAGTTCACCTACATGGTCGCGTTCGGCGCGGACGGCCGGGCGAAGGGGCTCACCCAGGCGCTGACCTGGGAGAACTTCGCCGGCATCCGCCCGGGGATGACCCGCGACGAGATCCGGCTCCGGTTCGGGCGCCCGGGGACGATCGTCACCTATCGCAATCTCGGCGAGGAAGTCTGGTCCTACCGCTACCGGATCCCGGCCGCGACGAATCGGATCTTCAACGTACACTTCGACGCTGCGAGCGGGCGGGTACGCTCGACGAGCGAGCAGGAAGACCCGCTCTTCACCCCGCCGATCAGGGTCGTAGGTTGAGCGCACGGGGCTCGCGCCAGGGCCATCGCGGCCGCGCCGCAGCTGCATACGGAGGACTGCCATGACACTGCACCGAATTCTGCTTGTGCCCGCGGCGGCGCTGCTCGCGGCCGGTTGCGCCAGCCTCGAGCCGCCCTCGTTCGCGCCCGGGACGTCGATGGCCGACGTCGAGTCACGCCTTGGACGGCCCCCGAGCGTGGTCAAAGCGCCCGGCGGCGAGACGGTTTGGCAGTATCCCAAGGGCCCGAACGGCCAGCGGACCTACGTGGCGGACTTCGGACCCGATCAACGCCTGAAGCGTTTCTATCAGGCGCTGACGATCGAGGAGTTCGCCAAGATCCGGATCGGGATGCCCGAGGACGAGATCCGGTTGCTGTTCGGCCCGCCCGGCGAAACGATGTTCTTCAGCCGGATGAACGAGCAGGTCTGGTCGTATCACTATCAGGCGTCGTGGAGCGACAACCGCATCTTCAACGTCCACTTCGACGCGAGCAGCCGTGCGGTGCGCAGTACGAGCGACCAGGTGGACCCGCTCCTCAATCCCTGGAACATGGGCTCGGGACCTGCCGGTATGTGAGTCGCGTCGCCCGTCGGCACAGGTCGGGCGCCGGCGCGCGCGCCGACGTCTAGCGCGCGGCGCGCGCGAGCTTGGCGTTACGACACTCGACGAGGTGCCACAGCTTCAGCGGCTTCACCTTGGTGTGCCGCGTCACCTCCAGCGGCAGGCCGTCGAGCACCTGCCCCACCGACAGATCGGTGCGGAAGCCGATGTGCTTGCACACCGGCGATACCGCGCGCTCGAGTGCCGCGAGCAGGCCACTACCGTTCACGAAATGATTGAGCAGCAGCACGCGGGCGCCCGGACGCGCCACGCGGATGATCTCGTTCATCACCGCCCGGTGATCGGGCACGGCGGTCACCACGTAGGCCGCGACCACGACGTCGAACGCGTCGTCGGCGAACGTCATGTGGCTCGCGTCCATCCGTTCGAGCGCGACGTGCGCGAGCCCGAGCCGCTCGACCCGCTCGCGCGCCTTCGCGAGCATGCCGTCGGAGAGATCGATCCCGGTGAGCCTGCAATGCCGAGGGTAGAGCGGCAACAGCAGACCGGTGCCCACGCCGACCTCGAGCACCCTGGTGCCGGAGCGAAGATCGAGCGAACCGGCAAGCACCTCGCGCGAATCCTGGAAGACCTTTCCGAAGACCCGGTCGTAGATCCCCGAGTACTTCGAGTAGACCCGCTCGATGTGTGCTGCATCCATGCTCTCGTCCCCCTTTCCGGCCGGTTGCGGTCCGTATTCTTGTAGCGCCGCGGCCGTTTGTCCACTGTCAATTGCGACGCCACGGGGATCGGCGCTCGCTCGCTCGCCGGGCCGCGGCCGGCGTTGCGGCTCAGACCAGCGTTCGCTCCGCGGCAAGCGCCGGGCGACAGTGCCGGAGCCACTGTGCCGTCAGCTTCTCCTGCAGCGTGTTCTGCCGCAGCCGCTCCGAGAGCGCATGGAAATCGACGCAGTCGAGCGGCTGGTCCTGATTGAAGCACGAGAACACGTAGCTCGTCCGGCCGGTCTGCGGATCGCGGTGCGGCTGCAGGCACTGCGCGCAGATCTCCTTCATCATGCATTGCATCGGCGAATTGATCGAGCCGATCGCGAGATGGCGCGCCTTCAGGTAGGGCGCGAGCACTGCGTGCCGCGCGCGCGCCACCGCGGCCATCATCCGGTCGGAGCCGATGGCGATGATCCGCGCCGCGGCGTCGAGGGGGATCGGCTGTGCGCCGAGACGGCCGGCACCGTAGGCCTCCATCGCCTGGACGATGTTGCCGATGAACGTGCGGTCCTGCGGCCGTCCGGGCACGAAACCCGGCGCCTCGTCGCAGCACCACACGACCGCGTCCGCCGCCGCCTCGATCTCCTCCACCTTGTAGCGGTCGATGATCTTCTTGTAGCCGGCAAAGTAGAGCACCTGCGAGCCGGCAGCGCGGAACGCCTGGCCGATCGAGAACAGCACCGCGTTCCCGAGGCCGCCGCCGGCGAGCAGCACCGTTTCGTTCGGCGCGATCTCCGTCGGCGTACCGGTGGGCCCCATCAGCACGACCGGCTCTCCGGGTCTGAGCGCGGCGCAGAGGTCCGATGACCCGCCCATCTCCAGCACGATCGTCGACACCAGTCCCCGCTTGCGATCCACCCACGCCCCGGTGAGCGCGAGCCCCTCCATCTGCATGCGGGTTCCGGCGGCAAGGGGGGCGAGCGTTTCGTAGTTCTGGAGCCGGTAGAACTGGCCGGGCTGGAAGCGGCGCGCGGCGGCCGGGGCGCGCACGACGACCTCGACGATGGTCGGCGTGAGTCGGATCACCTCGTGCACCGTCGCGCGCAGGTCCCGGTCGAGCGTCGCCAAGAACGCGTGATCGTCTGCAGCCGACGCCGGCGCGCGCTTCGCGAGCACCCGCGAGAGCACCGGGTAGCCCTGCTTGGTCGAGCCGAGCGCCTTCACGACGTTGCCGAAGAACGACGGATGCAGGTCGCCGAAGAACGACACGAAGCGACCGTCGTCGGTGCGCGACAGGAGCACCTCGGCCCGTGCCGGTTTCGCGATCGAGTACTGCGGCTTAACCGGATTGCCGTCCTCGTCGCAGGCGCGGAAGTACTTGCCGTCGACCGCGAAGTGCGCCGCGTCCTCGCGCGCGAGCACGGTGTTCGGCTGGGTGCCGGCGGCGACGAAGATCGTCTCGGCCGGGAGCCAGATCTCGCCGTCGCCGCGCCACTTGCCGTCCTCGCCGAGGCGCTGCTTCGCCAGGCGGATCCCCTTGGCCGCGCCGTACTCGTCGAGGTCGATCGCGAGGGGTGCGAGGCACTCCGCAAACACGATGCCTTCCTCGAGCGCTTTCTCCACCTCCTCGTGGTTCAGCGTGTACGAGGGGCTGTCGATCAGGCGCCGGCGGTACGCGATGGTCACGCCGCCCCAGCGCTGCAGGAGCTCGGTGAGCCGCGGCGGCCGCGACTCGGCCGCCGCCAGCCGCCGCTCGGCGCGGATCGCCCGAGCGTGCGACAGGAACTCCTCCGCGATCTCGCGCTCCTCCGGCTCCCACTTCTCGCGGATCGCGTCCTCGCCGATCTCGGCGGCGAGCGTCTCGTAGCGGTGCAGGAACTTCTCGACCTGCACGAGGTAGTAGGCGAGCGACTCGGTCGCGGTGTCGATCGCGGTGAGGCCGCCGCCGATGACGACCACCGGCAGCCGCACCAGCATGTTGGCGAACGAGTCGACCTTCGCCGCGCCGGTGAGCTGCAGCGCCATCAGGAAATCGGACGCGGTGCGCACCCCGCGGGCGAGCCCGTTCGGGATGTCGAGCGTGGTCGGCTTGCCGGCGCCCATGCACAGCGCGACGTGGTCGAAGCCGTGCGCGAACGCGTCCTCGAGCGTGACCGTGCCGCCGAAGCGCACACCGCCGTAGAGCGCGAACTCCGCGCGGCGCTCGAGCAGGAGCCGAATCACCTTCAGGAAGTTCTTGTCCCAGCGCACGGTGATGCCGTACTCCGCCACCCCGCCGAAGCCCGCCATCACGCGCTGAGCGAGGGATTCATGCAGCTCCGCGATGTCGCGGATCGGTGCGAACGGCACACGCGTGCCATCGGACCGGACGCCGGCCGCCCGCTCCGGCAGCGGCTCGATCTTGAGACCGTCGATGCCGACGACGAGATGGCCGTCGTTCAGCAGGTGGTGCGCGAGGCTGAAGCCGGCCGGCCCCATTCCGGCGACGAGCACCCGGTAGCCGCTGCGCGGGCACGGCAACGGCCGGCGCAGGTTGAGCGGGTTCCAGCGCGTGAGGAGCGAATAGATCTCGAACCCCCACGGCAGGGCGAGCACGTCCTTCAGCGTCCGGGTCTCGGCCTGGGGAATGTCGACCGGCTGCTGCTTCTGGTAGATGCAGGCCTTCATGCAGTCGTTGCAGATGCGGTGGCCGGTCGCGGCGGCGAGCGGGTTGTCCACCACGATGATCGCGAGCGCCGCCAGCGCGAGACCCTGCGTCTTGGCGATGTGGAACTCGGAGATCTTCTCGTCGAGCGGGCAGCCGGCGAGGGTGACGCCGAACGTGCTCTTCTTGAACACGGCCTTGTCCGGCGCGTCGGCGGACGGTTTCTCGCGCAGCCCCTTCGAGCAGGAGTCCTTCCCCTGCGCGTGGCACCAGATGCAGTAGTTCGCCTGGTCGAGCGCGCCGACGAGATCGGTGCCGGGATCGGTCAGCTCGAAGCCGTTGCGGCGGCGGAGGTGGCCCGCCTCGATCCGATAGCTCGTGACGCCGTCGTGCTCGTGCGCTTCGCCATGCGCAAGGAGGTGGTGCGGATCGATCTTCGCGGGCTGCTTGAAGAGCACGCCCGCGCGGTGCCGCTCGCGCCCCGCCGCGGTGTGAAGCGCCCAGCCGGCGTATTTCAGCGCGAGGTCGAGCTCGCCCGCGTGCTCCGCCTCCTGTGCGAGCCACCGATCGACGTGCGTGGCAAAAGTGAGCTCGTCGAACCGGCCGCCGAAGAGCGTCGTGAGCTCCCGCTCGAGCGCGGCGCCGTCGAGCGCGTCGGCCTCGGCCGGCTTGACGCGCGTGCCGGCGCGCCGCTGCACGAACTGGCGCTTGACCGTGTAGAGCGGCGCGAGCTCGTCGTGGCGGCGGGCGAGGGCGAGCACCTCGTCGGCGATGCCGAAGAGCTGGGCGAGAAAGCGCTCGAGGTGCGGCGCGAGGTCGAGCAGCAGCTGCGACTCGGCTTTCGCATCGAGCGCCGCCGGATCGGCGCGGCCGGCACGCAAGGCGCCGGCGAGGGCGGCATCCGCGGTCTCGAGAAACGCGAGGAACCGGTCGTCCAGCCGGACGAGGCCGGCGCGGTGGTAGAGATCCTCGAACGCGAGGCCGTGAGCGAGTCGCAGCGCCAAGACGGACGGCCGGTGCGCTAGCGCTCGAGGTACTGGAGCTTGTCCTTCACGTCCTTCCACTGCTCCGCGTCGGGCAGCGCGTCCTTCTTGTCGGTGATGACCGGCCATACCTTGGCGAGCTCGGCGTTGAGCGCGGTGAACTTCTCCTGGCCGGCCGGCAGGTCCTCTTCGGCGTAGATCGCGTTCACCGGGCACTCGGGAATGCACACGGCGCAGTCGATGCACTCGTCCGGGTCGATGATCAGGAAGTTCGGGCCTTCCTTGAAGCAGTCGACCGGGCAGACGTCGACGCAGTCGGTGTGCTTGCACTTGATGCAGCTTTCGGTGACGACGTGGGTCATCGGGCGATTCCAGCGCGAAGATCACCGCCCCGGGGTTGCCAGGGAGGCGGGAAGTTGTTCAGAATCTACTACATTGTGGCGCGCGTCGTACGTGCGCCAAGAGGTGCCGAAGCTTAGCCGAGTCGACCGGGCATTTCAACTTCATGCCGAGCCGTAAGACCCTAATGCCGCTGAAGAATAACGGCCCCTCGACCCCGGCGCGCCGGGCGGCGGCGAAGCCGCGCGGGCGGCGCGATCCGGACGGTACCCGGGCCCGCATCCTCGAGGCGGCGCTGCACGAGTTCGCGACCAACGGCTACGCCGGTGCCCGCGTCGACCGCATCAGCAAGCGGGCGAAAACCTTCGACCGCATGCTCTATTACCACTTCGGCAACAAGGAGGACCTCTTCCGTCTCGTCCTCGAGCGGATCTACGAGGACCTCTGGTCGGCCGAGGAGCGGCTCGACCTCGCCGGCGCCGACCCGGTCGAAGGCATCCGCGCGCTGATCGCGTTCACGTGGAACTACTATTACGAGCACCCGGAGTTCATCCGGCTTCTGAACAGCGAGAACCTCCAGCGCGGCCGGAACCTGCGGAAGTCGGCGCGGGTCGGGAAGCTCTCGTCGCCGTTCATCCGCATCCTCGAGGACCTGCTGCAGCGCGGCGCGCGGGCGGGCGTGTTCCGCGGCGGGGTGGACCCGGTACAGCTCTACCTCACGATCGCCTCGCTCGGCTACTTCTACCTGTCCAACCGCTACACGCTCAGCCGGTTTCTCGATCTGGACCTCGTCGAAGCGGGGCGCCGCGCGGCGTGGCTCGGGCACATCACCGGCGTGGTCCTCGACCATCTGCGCCCCGCGCGAGCGCCGGCATTGACAGGGCGTCGGGCCGCGGCAACAATCGTCCGGAATTCAGAGAACGCTGAATAGCGCTTCCCGATGTACCTCCGGCCCACCGTGCTCGCCGAAGCGCTCGGAGTGCTCGCCGCGCGGCGGCCGGCGATCCTTGCCGGCGGGACCGACCTCTACCCGGCCCGCGTCGGTCGCCCGCTGCCGGACGAGGTGCTCGACCTCGGCGCGATCGCCGAGCTGCGCGGGATCCGGGAAGACGCGGACGGCTGGCGGATCGGGGCGCTCGTCACCTGGAGCGAGATCCTCGAACGGCCGCTGCCGCGCGGGTTCGAGTGCCTGAAGCAGGCGGCGCGCGAAGTCGGCGGCGTGCAGATCCAGAATTGCGGCACCGTCGCGGGCAACCTCTGCAACGCGTCGCCTGCCGCCGACGGCATCCCCGCGCTCCTCGCCCTGGACGCCACAGTGGAGCTCGCCTCCGCGCGCGGCAGGCGCGAGCTTCCGCTCGGCGACTTCGTACTCGGCAGTCGCAGGACCGCCTGTGCGGCGGACGAGCTCGCGACCGCCGTGCGGGTTCCGAAGCGCGCAGCCGATGCCCGGTCCGTCTTCCTCAAGCTCGGCACGCGCCGGTACCTGGTGATCTCGATCGCGATGATCGCCGCTGCGCTGGAGCTCCGGCCGGACCGCACGATCTCGCGCGCGGCGATTGCCGTCGGCGCCTGCTCTCCGGTAGCACAGCGGCTCGGGCGGCTCGAAGGCGATCTCGTCGACCGGCCGCTCGCACCGGGCATTGGCGGGCTCGTGGGGCCCGGGCATCTCGCGCCGCTTGCCCCGATCTCGGACGTCCGGGGAACGGCGGCGTACCGCCTCGACGCCGCGGCCACGCTGGTTGCCCGCGCGCTGGAGCGCCTCGCCGATGAATGAGCGCGCGCGCATCGCCGAAGTCGCGTTCGCGGTCAACGGCGAAACGCGCCGCGTGGCTGCGCCGCCGGCAACCCGGCTGGCCGATGTGCTGCGCGATGAACTCGCCCTCACCGGCACGAAGATCGGCTGCAACGCCGGCGACTGCGGTGCCTGCACCGTCCTCCTCGACGGGAGGCAGGTTTGCGCCTGCCTGGTCGCGCTCGGACAGGTCGAGGGGCGGACGGTGACGACCGTCGAAGCTCTCGCCGCAGGCGGCAAGCTCGACCGGCTGCAGCGGGCGCTCCTCGCGCACGGGGCGGCGCAGTGCGGAATCTGCACGCCCGGCATGCTCATGGCAGCCACCGATCTGCTTGCTCGCAACCCGCACCCGACCGAATCCGAGACGCTCGACGCCCTCGGCGGGGTTCTCTGCCGGTGTACCGGCTATCGCAAGATCGTCGAAGCGGTGCTGGCCGCGGCGGCCGGCGAGGCGGTGCTCGCGGAGGTTTCGTCCGGAGCCGCGGTGGGAGCCCGCGCGCGGAAGACGGACGGCGTGGCGAAGGTCATGGGAACCGAGATCTATGCGGCCGACCGGGCGCCGGCCGGCGCGCTGTGGCTGCGGACGATCCGGTCGCCGTACGCGAAGGCACGCTTCAGCCTCGGTGATCTCGCGCCGCTGCGCATCCGGCACGCGGGCCTGGTTGACGTGATCACTGCCCGCGACGTCCCGGTCAACAGCTTCGGCATCTTCCCCGACGTGAAGGACCAGCCGGTGCTCGCCGACGGGCGCGTGCGCTTTCGCGGCGAGGCGGTGTTGTGCCTCGTCGGCGAGCAACACGCCGTGCTCGCGATCGGCGACGACGAGATCCCGATCCGCTGGACGCAGGAGACTCCGCAAACCGACATCGACGGTGCATTGACGAACACGTTGGAACCGCTTCACGCGCCGAATCCCGACAACGTGCTGATCCGCGGCCGGGTGGTGAAGGGCGACGTCGAGACGGCAATCGGTGCTGCGGCACACGTGGCCGAGGGTGAGTTCACGACCAGCTTCGTCGAGCACGCGTACATCGAACCGGAGGCGGGCTACGCCGAGCCGATCGGGGACCGCATCCGGGTCTTCGCCTGCACGCAAACGCCGTACATGGACCGGGACGAGACCGCGCGCATCCTCGGGATCGAACCGGAACGCGTTCACATCGTGCCCTCCGCCGTCGGCGGCGGATTCGGCGGCAAGCTCGACATCTCGGTGCAACCGCTGCTCGCGGTGGCGGCGTGGAAGCTCGGCCGGCCGGTACGGACGATCTACACGCGACCCGAGTCGATGGCCTCGACGACAAAGCGCCATCCGGCCCGGATGCGCGCGCGCTTCGCCTGCGACGGCGAGGGGCGTCTAGTGGCTGCCGACTTTTCCGGCGACTTCAATACCGGCGCCTACGCTTCGTGGGGCAACACGGTCGCGAACCGGGTCCCGATCCACGCCTCCGGCCCGTACTTCGTGCCGAACGTTCGGGCACTCACTCGCGCCGTGTACACCAACGGTCCGATCGCCGGCGCCTTCCGCGGCTTCGGCGTGCCGCAGTCGACGATCGTCCACGAGGCGCTCCTCGACGAGCTGGCCGCGAAGGCCGGCATCGACCCGCTGGAGTTCCGCCATCGGAATGCGATCCGGGCCGGACAGGCGACCGCGACCGGGCAGATCCTCAAGGCAAGCGCCGGTCTCGCCCAGTGTCTGGACGCCCTGCGGCCGGGCTGGCAGGCGGCGCTTGCGGCCGCGGACGCGTTCAATCGCGCGGCCTCCAACGCCGGCCGGCGCCGCGGTGCGGGCATCGCTTGCATGTGGTACGGCATCGGCAACACCGTCATCGCCAACCCGTCGACGATGCGCGTCGGTCTGAAACCGGCCGGCCGGGTGATGTTCTACAACGGCGCAGTGGACATCGGACAGGGGTCGAATACGATCCTGGTGCAGATCCTCGCCGATGCGCTCGGACTGCCGATGAACACGATCGAGTATGTGATGGGCGACACCGATCTCACCGCCGACGCCGGGAAGACGTCGGCTTCGCGCCAGGCGTTCGTTTCCGGGAACGCTACGCGCATCGCCGGGGCGGCGCTCCGCCGGCGCATGATCGCCCTTGCCGAGGTGCGGCCCGACGCGGCGCTCGCGCTCGAAGACGGCGTGCTGATCGCCACGGACGCGGCCGGCGAGAAGCGGATCGACCTCACCGAGCTGCCGCGGGATCCGCGCGGAGACGTCCTCGCCGCTGAAGGCTATTTCAACCCGCCCACGGTGCCGCTCGACCGGGAGGGACAGGGCGTGCCCTACGCAACCTACGGGTTCGCCGCCCAGATTGCCGAAGTCGAGGTCGATCTCGCGCTCGGGCTCACGAAGCCCCTGCGGATCCTCGCCGCACACGATGTCGGCCGGGCGATCAATCCGACGCAGGTCGAAGGGCAGATCCACGGCGGCATCGCGCAGGGCGTCGGCCTCGCGCTGATGGAGGAGTATCACGCCGGCCGGACCGAGAACCTGCACGACTACCTCATCCCCACCTGCGGCGATGTGCCGCCGATCGAGGTGATCCTGATCGAGGACCCGGAGCCGCTCGGGCCGCACGGCGCGAAGGGCGTCGGCGAGCCGGCGCTGATCCCGACTGCGCCCGCGATCTTCAATGCGATCGCACAGGCGACCGGCGTTCGCTTGCGACATGCGCCGGCGACGCCGGACCGATTGCGCGCGGCGCTGCTTGCGGCCGCGAGGACGAGATGAGCCGCGGTCCGGTCGCGCTCGTCACCGGCGCCCGTCGCGGGATCGGGCGGGGCATCGCCTACGCGCTCGCCGCAGGTGGCTTCGACGTCGTCGTCAACGATCTCCTCGACGACGCGGCCACCGCCGAGACGCTCGCGACGATCCGGGCGAAAGGACGGCGCGCGGCGTTCATCCAGGGCTCGATCGCCGATCTCGCCGGGCACCGGCGGCTCCTCGAGGCGGCGTTCGGAGCGTTCGGGACGATCGACTGCCTCGTCAACAACGCCGGCATCCAGGTGAAGGTGCGCGGCGATATCCTCGACGTGACGCCGGAGAGCTTCGACGAGCTCCTCGCGGTGAATCTCCGCGGGACGTTCTTCCTCACCCAGGCGGTGGCGAAGCGGATGCTCGCCGAGTCGCGCGCCGCGGGCGGTCCGCCACGCTCGATCGTGACGATCTCGTCGGCGAACGCGCGCATCGTCGGCCCGAACCGCGCCGAGTACTGTTTCGCCAAGACCGGCCTTGCGATGATGAACCAGCTCTTCGCGGTGCGCCTCGCCGAAGCCGACATCGCGTGCTACGAGATCCGGCCCGGGATCATCCGCACCGACATGACCGCGCCTGCGGCCGAACGGTACGACCGGCTCATCGCGGAAGGCATCACGCCGATCCGGCGTTGGGGAGAGCCGGAGGACGTCGGGCGCACGGTCGCGGCGCTCGCCGCCCGGCTGCTGCCGTTCAACACCGGCGATGCGTTCCACGTCGACGGCGGGCTGCATATCAAGATCCTCTGATGACGACCACCAAAGCCGACCGCCTCGACGAAACCTCCGGCGCGGGAACGCTCGAGCAGCCGGCGGCGGGCAAGATCATCTGCAACGCCTGCCCGGTGCTCTGCCAGATCAGCGACGGCCGGACCGGGGCGTGCGACCGGTACGCGAACCGGAACGGCGTCCTCACGCGCATGGATCCGCTCCTCGTGATGGCGAAGGCGGTCGGCGAGGCGAGCGCGGTCGTGCCGTTCCAGTCGGAGAAGCCCTGGGACGGCGGGATCGCGAACGTTGCGGTCTTCGTGACCGGCGTCGGCTCCGGCACCACTTACCCCGACTACAAGCCGGCACCGTTCATCGTGTCGTCCCGACACGAGGGAATCGACACGGTCACGGTCGTCACCGAAGGGATCTTCAGCTACTGCAGCTTTAAGGTGAAGATCGACACCGACCGCTACATCGGGCCGGAGTGCGCCGCAGTCCGGTCGCAGGGCGAAGTCGTCGGCCACGTGACCACGATGGAGTACGGCTCGCAGATGCTCTCGCTCGGCGGCGTGCAGCATCTCACCGGCGGCAGCAAGAAGGAGGGCCGCGTCACCTGCGACGCGATGCTCGCGCTCGGCAACAAGCGCGCGGTCGAGCTCGCGGTCGAGGGCGGGGCGGAGCTCGTCGTCCAGGCCGGCCGCGCGCCGATCATCAACGGGGTCCCCGAGGCCCGGATGCGCGTCGGCTGCGGCTCGGCCACGATCGGCATCTTCGCCCAGCAGTGGTTCGGCCACGTTGACGAGGTGATCGTCGTCGACGACCACATCACCGGTGTGCTCTCCGAGCACCAGGCCGGGCGGTTCCTCGACATGCGCGCCGGCGGGATCAAGGTAGCCGGCCGCAAGTCGACGCCGGGCCGCTACTTCCAGGTGGCGAATCCCGGGCTCGGCTGGGGCGGGACCGACATCACCGATCCGCTGAGGATCATCAAGACCGTGGAGCGCGACACCGCGTGGCCGGGCGAACGGATCCTGATGGTGTCGACGACCGGCGAGGATTACGCCTACTTCGTCCTCGACGACGCGCTCCGGCTGGTGCCGGCGGAAATCCCGCCGGAGGTGAAGAAGGTCGTGGACCGCATCGGCGAGAACTGCGAACCGGCACTCTGCACGGTGCTTTTCATGGGCGGCGCGGGCGGGTCCTTGCGCGCGGGCGTCACGGAGAATCCGATCGCGCTCACCCGCTCGGTCAAGGATGCGCTGACCCGCGTGACCTGCGGCGGCGCGCCAGCCTACGTCTGGCCGGGCGGCGGGATCATGGTCATGGTCGACGTGATGCGCATGCCCGATGAATCGTTCGGCTGGGTGCCGACGCCGGCGATCGTCGCCCCGATCGAGTTCACGATGAGTCGCGACGACTACGCGCGGCTCGGTGGCCACATGGACCGCGTGCGGCCGCTCGGGGAGATCCTGTCGCGCGAGCGCGTGCGCGTGGCCGGGTGGGACGAGGACAACCCGTGGCCGCTGTAGCTGCGCCGTCCGCGGAGGCTGTTCGCGAGGTCGCGCGGTCAGGTCCGATCCGCGCACGCCTCGACGACCGCCGCTGGCATTTCCAGCACGGCCCGATCGACCTCGTGGTCGAGGCGTTCGGTAACGGCGCTGACCTGGCCGTCGAGCGCGGCTGGCGCCGGTTCGAGACGGTGCTCGAGGAGCTCGTCGCGGAGCTGGCGACGCTCCGGCGCCCCGTGGAAGAGACCGCCGGCCTCACCGGCGCGGTGGCGCGGCGGATGCGCGCTGCCTGCTCGCCCTTCCGCGAGCGGTTCATCACGCCGATGGCAGCGGTCGCCGGGGCGGTTGCCGACGAGGTCATCGCGGCGCTCGGGCCCACGGTGCCCAAGGCCTACGTCAACAACGGCGGCGACATCGCGCTGCATCTGGCGCCCGGGGAGAGTCTGCGCGTCGGGGTCGTGGCCGATCCCGACCGCAGCCTGCGGCACGGCCACCGTCTGCCGCTCGACGGCACCTTCACGATCGATGCGTCGATGCCGGTGCGCGGCGTGGCGACGAGCGGCTGGCGCGGACGGAGCTGGAGCCTCGGAATCGCCGACAGCGTGACTGTGCTCGCCGCAAGCGGCGCAGCGGCGGACGCCGCGGCGACGATGGTCGCGAACGCAGTCGACGTCGCGAGCCCTGCAATCGAGCGACGCCGCGCATGTGACGTCGACGACGACACCGACCTCGGCGAGCGGCCGGTGACGGTCGGCGTCGGCCCCCTTTCGGAGCAGGCGATCGAGGCCGCGCTCGCGAATGGGGCGAAGCTCGCGGGCGAACTCTGCGCGGAAGGCCTGATCTGGGGAGCGGTCCTCGCGTTGCGGGGCAGGTATCGCGTCGCCGGCGGCGTGCGCTCGCGGGAGCACGCTGCCCCCCAGTGTATATTGCCGTACAGAAGCGACCACTAGAGGGAGGCAATAATGTCGATGCGGAGGCACGTTCTGACGCTTGCCGCGACTGCGGCGCTTGCCGCGGTGTGGGGCACGCCCGCGTGGGCGCAAGGCACGATCAAGATCGGCGAGATCAACAGCTACAAGACGCTGCCGGCGTTCCTCGAGCCCTATCGCAAGGGCTGGGAGCTCGCAGTGGAGGAGGTCAACGCCGCCGGCGGCGTGTTCGGCCGCAAGCTCGAGGTGGTCTCCCGCGACGACAACGGCAATCCCGGCGACGCGGTGCGGCTCGCCGAGGAGCTCGTCGCGCGCGAGAACGTGCACTTCCTGATGGGGACGTTCCTCTCCAATATCGGCCTCGCAGTCGCCGACTTCGCGAAGCAGAAGAAGGTGCTGTTCATCGCCGCCGAGCCGCTCACCGACAAGATCGTGTGGGACAGCGGCAACAAGTACACCTTCCGCCTGCGGCCATCGACCTACATGCAGACGGCGATGCTCGTGCCCGACGCGGCGAAGCTGAAGAAGAAACGCTGGGCGATCGTGTACCCGAACTACGAGTACGGCCAGTCCGCGACGCGGGCGTTCAAGGACCTGCTCAAGAAGGCGCAGCCCGACGTCGAGTTCGTCGCCGAGCAGGCGGTCCCGCTCGGCAAGATCGACGCCGGCGCGGTGGTGCAGGCGCTCGCCGACGCCAAGCCCGACGCGATCTTCTCGTCGCTCTTCGGCGCCGACCTCACGCGCTTCGTGCGCGAAGGCAACACGCGCGGCCTGTTCAAGGGGCGCGAGGTGTTCAACCTGCTCGCCGGCGAGCCCGAGTACCTCGATCCGCTGAAGGACGAGACCCCCAACGGCTGGTACGTGACCGGCTACCCGTGGAACGCCATCAACACGCCGGCGCACAAGAGGTTCCTCGACGCCTACCAGAAGCGCTGGAACGACTACCCGCGGCTCGGATCGATCGTGGGCTATTCGACGATCATGACCGCAGTCACGGCGATGAAGACGGCCGGGAGCCTCGACAACGAGAAGCTGGTGGCGGCGATGAAGGGACTGCAGGTCGATACGCCGTTCGGGAAGATCGTCTACCGCCCGCTCGACCACCAGTCGACGATGGGCGCGTACATCGGCCGGATCGGGCTGAAGGACGGGAAGGGCGTGATGACCTCCTGGACGTATGCGGACGGCGGCAAGTTCCTGCCCTCCGATGCCGAGATCAAGCAGCTCCGGCCCGCCGACTAGAACGAGTGCTGACGGACGGTTCTTGCGGGGGCGCGTAGCGCCCCCGTGCAGTTTTCAGCATGGCCTCGGTCCTCATCCAATTCCTGAACGGGCTGGCGAGCGCGTCCACGCTGTTCCTCATCGCGGTCGGCCTGTCGCTGATCTTCGGCGTGACGCGGATCGTGAACTTCGCCCACGGTTCGTTGTACATGCTGGGCATCTACGTCGCCTACGGGGTCATCACGAAGCTCGATGCGGGCGCGCCGGGGTTCTGGGGCGGGCTGATCGCGGCGGGGCTCGTCGTCGGCGCGGTCGGCGCGCTGATCGAGGTCGCGATCCTGCGGCGGATCTACCACGCGCCCGAGCTCTTTCAGCTGCTCGCGACGTTCGCGCTGACCCTCGTGATCAAGGACCTCGCGCTCTGGATCTGGGGCGCCGAGGACCTGCTCGGGCCCCGCGCGCCGGGCCTCCGCGGCGCGGTCGACATCCTCGGGATCGCATTCCCGGAGTACGACCTCTTCCTGATCGCGGTCGGGCCGCTGGTGCTCGGCGCGCTCTGGCTCCTCCTCAACCGCACCCGCTGGGGCACGCTCGTCCGGGCTGCGACCGAGGACCGCGAGATGGTCGGTGCGCTCGGCGTGAACCAGAAGTGGCTCTTCACCGCAGTCTTCGCCCTCGGGGCGTTCCTCGCCGGCCTCGGCGGCGCGCTCCAGATCCCGCGCGAGCCGGCGCAGCTCTTTCTCGACCTCGGCGCGATCTCGGACGCGTTCGTGGTCGTGGTCGTCGGGGGGATGGGGAGCATCCCCGGCGCGTTCCTCGCAGCGCTGCTGATCGGCGAGATCAAGGCGTTCTGCATCGGGTTCGGCACGGTCGACCTCCTCGGCCACTCGTTCTCGTTCTCGAAGCTGACGCTGGTCGCCGAGTTCATCGTCATGGCGATCGTGCTGGTGCTGCGTCCCCAGGGCCTCCTCGGCAAGCCGTGGGCGATCCAGCGAACGGGGGCGACGCATGTCGAACCGCCTCTGCGGCCGGCAACGCCTGCGCTCAACGCGGCGGCGATCGCGCTCGTCGTGATGCTCGCCGCGCTCCCGCTCGCGACCACCGGCTACACGCTCGTCCTCGGAATCGACATCCTGGTGTTCGCGCTGTTCGCGGCGAGCCTGCACTTCATCATGGGGCCGGGCGGGATGGTCTCGTTCGGGCACGCGGCCTACCTCGGCCTCGGCGCCTACGGCGCGGGTCTGCTGCTGAAGAAGGCGGCATGGCCGATGGAGGCGGCGCTCGCAGCGGCGCCGGTCGTGGCGGCGATCGGTGCGGCGATCTTCGGCTGGTTCTGCGTCCGGCTCTCCGGGGTCTATCTCGCGATGCTGACGCTCGCGTTCGCGCAGATCGCCTGGTCGATCGTGTACCAGTGGGACACCTTCACCGGCGGCTCGAACGGCATCGTCGGCGTCTGGCCCGCGCCGTGGCTCGCGCCCAGGCCGGCGTTCTATCTCGCGACGCTCGTGCTCTGCGGCGGGGCCATCTACCTGCTGCGACGGATGCTCTTCGCGCCGTTCGGCTACGCGCTGCGCGCCGGCCGCGACTCTCCACTCCGGTGCGACGCGATTGGCATCGACGTCCAGCGGCTGCAATGGCGCGCGTTCATCGTGGTCGGGGGCTTCGCCGGCCTCGCGGGCGGGCTCTTCGCGTTCTCGAAGGGGAGCATCTCGCCCGACTCGACGATGTCCGTGTCGCGCTCGATCGACGCTTTGGTGATGGTCCTGCTTGGCGGCGTCCAGACGCTGAGCGGACCGGTCGTCGGTGCGGCAGTGTTCACCTGGCTGCAGGACACGATCGCGCGCAACACCGACTACTGGCGCGCGCTGCTCGGCGCGACCATCCTCGCGATCGTGCTGCTCTTCCCTCAGGGGATCGTCGGTGCGGCTCGCGCGCTCCTCGCCGGGCGGGGGCGGGCCGAATGAGCGCGATCCTCGCGGTGGAGCATCTCGCCAAGTCCTTCGGCGGTGTGCAGGCGGTCCGCGATGTGAGCTTCGGCGTCGGCGCCGGCGAGCTGCTCGCGATGATCGGGCCGAACGGCGCCGGCAAGACGACCTGCTTCAACACGCTGAACGGCCAGCTCGCCGCGGACGCCGGCAGCGTGCGCCTCGACGGACGCGAGGTGCTGGGGCTCGCGCCGCGGCAGGTCTTCCGGCTCGGCGTCGGCCGCACGTTCCAGATCACGGCGACGTTCGCGTCGATGACCGTGCGCGAGAACGTCCAGGTCGCGCTGCTCTCGCATCGTCGCCGGCTGGGCGGCTGGTGGGCTGGGGCCGCCACGCTTTGCCGCGACGATGCCGACCGGCTGCTGGCGCGCGTCGGCATGGTCGATCAGGCCGAACGCGCCTGCTCGGTGCTCGCCTACGGGGACCTCAAGCGGGTCGAGCTCGCCGTCGCGCTCGCCAACGAGCCGAAACTGCTGCTGATGGACGAGCCGACCGCGGGTATGGCGCCGAAGGAGCGCATCGCGCTGATGGCGCTCGCGGCCGAGATCGTGCGCGAGCGCGGGATCGCGGTGCTCTTCACCGAGCACGACATGGACGTCGTCTTCGCCCATGCGGACCGGATCATCGTGCTCGACCGCGGCCGGCTCATCGCCGCGGGGCTGCCGGCCGAGGTCCGGGCGAATCCCGAGGTGCAGCAGGTGTACCTCGGCTCGAGGGCGACCCACTGATGCTCGCGGTCAAGGCACTCAATGCCTACTACGGCCGGGCGCACATCCTCGCCGATGTCGGGCTCGAAGTCGCGACCGGCGATGTGGTGTGCCTGCTCGGCCGCAACGGCGCCGGCAAGTCGACCACGCTCAAGAGCATTATCGGCCTGGTACGGCCGGCGAGCGGGGAGGTCGTGTTCGACGGCCGCCGGATCGAGCGGCTCGAGCCGTATGCGATCGCCCAGGCCGGACTCGGGTATGTCCCGGAGGACCGGCGCATCTTCACCGACCTGACGGTTATGGAGAACCTCGAAGTGGGGCGCCAGCCGGCGCGCCGGAGCGCCCCGACGTGGACGCCGGAGCGCCTGTTCGCGCTATTTCCGAACCTCGGCACGATGCAGGGCCGGCCCGGGGGCCGGATGTCCGGCGGCGAGCAGCAGATGCTGACGATCGCCCGGACCCTGATGGGCAATCCGTCGTGCCTGCTGCTCGACGAGCCGTCGGAGGGGCTCGCGCCGGTGATCGTCGACCAGATGGCGGCCGCGATCCGCGCGCTGAAGAAGGAGGGGCTGTCGGTGCTGCTGTCGGAACAGAACCTGCACTTCGCCGCCGAGGTGTCCGACCGCGCCTATATCATCGAGAAGGGCCGGATCCGGTTCTCCGGCACGATGACCGAGCTCGCTGCCGACCCCGACGTGCGCGCCCAGTACCTCTCCGTATGAGCAGGATCGCAGGCATCGACGTCGGCGGAACCTTTACCGATCTCGTGCTGGTCGACGAGGCGTCCGGTGAGGTGCGCCTCGCAAAGGTTCCCACCACGCTCGACAACCAGGCCTTCGGCGTCCTCGCCGCCCTCGACGAGACGGGGGTGTCGCTCGCCGAGCTCGCGGCAATCGTCCACGGTACGACGACCACGACCAACGCGATGCTCGAGCGCAAGCACGCGCGGGTGGGTCTGATCACGACCCGCGGATTTCGCGACGTGCTCGAGCTCGGGCGCCGCACGCGGCCGCGGCCCTATGGCCTTACCGGCGCCTTTCGGCCGCTGGTCGAACGCGAGCTGCGCTGCGAGGTCGGGGAACGCATGGATGCGGACGGCGCCGTGGTGCGCGAGCTCGACGAGGCGGAGGTGGAGGCGGCGGCGCGGCGCCTCGCCGCGCTCGGCGCGGAGTCGATCGTCATCCACTTCCTCCACAGCTACCTCAATCCGGCGCACGAGAACCGCGCGGCCGAGATCGTGCGGCGCATCTGGCCCAACCCCTACGTCACCGTCGGCCACACGTTGCTGTCGGAGTACCGGGAGTACGAGCGCGGGGTCACCGCCGCGGTCAACGCGGCGATCCAGCCGGTGCTTCACCGGTACATCGAGCGGCTGAGCCGCGAGCTCGCGGCGCGCGGCTTCGGCGCCGAGCTCCTGGTCATGCAGGGCAACGGCGGCACCGTCGGCGCCAGCATCGTGGCCGAGGCGGCGGTGAACACCGTCATGTCGGGGCCGGCCTCGGGCGTGATCGCCGCCGCCTACACCGCGACCCAGTCCGGGTTCCCAAGCGTGGTGACCTACGACATGGGCGGCACCTCGACCGATGTCGCGCTGATCCAGGACGGCCGGCCGGCCGTGTCGACCGAGCTCGAGCTCGAGTACGCAATGCCGATCCACGTGCCGATGGTCGACGTGCACACCGTCGGCGCCGGCGGGGGCTCGATCGCTTACGTCAATGACGCCGGGATGCTCCAGGTCGGGCCGGAGAGCGCGGGCGCTGCGCCGGGCCCGATCTGCTACGGCCGCGGCGGGGAGCGCGTGACGATCACCGACGCGAACCTCGTCCTCGGGCGCCTCAATTCCGGAAAGCTGCTCGCCGTGGACCGGCCGGTGTCGCTGGAGCGGCTACACGAACTCGTGGAAGCGCAGATCGGCAGGCCGCTCGGGCTCGCCGTCGACCAGGCTGCGGCCGCCGTGGTGCGGATCGCGAACGACCGCATGGCCGGGGCGATCCGCATGGTGAGCCTAGCCCGGGGACACGATCCGCGCGATTTCGCGCTGTTCGCGTTCGGCGGGGCGGGGCCGCTGCATGCGGTTGCGCTTGCGCGCGAGCTGGCGATCCCCCGGGTCTTCATCCCCGCGCGGCCGGGGCTCACCAATGCCCTCGGGTGCGCGGTCGCCGACGTGCGCCACGACTTCGTCCGCACGGTCAACCGCCCGCTGCCCGAGGTGACCGACGCGCTCGTGCGGCGCGTCCTCGACGAGCAGGTGGCCGAGGGCCGCGCGACGATCGAGCGGGAGCGCGTCGCAGTCGACGCGGTGGAATTCGTGCACCGCGCGGACCTGCAGTTCCAGGGGCAGAGCCACATCCTGACGATGGCGCTGCCCGGCCTCGACGTGACGCGCGACGATCTGCAGCGGCTCTTCGAGGCGGCCTACTGGCAGCGCTTCCAGGTCGAGCTGAAGGAGATCCGGCCGGTGCTCGTCAATCTGCACACCGCGGCAATCGGACGTCGCCGGCCGGTGCCGCTCGCTGCGCTCGCGCGCCGCGCACCGCGGCCATCGCTTGACGAGGCGGCGACCGAACGCCGTAGGGTCTGGTTCGAGGGGGGCTGGTTCGAGACCCCCGTCTACCGCCGCGACTGGCTACCCGAAGCCGCCGCATTCGCCGGGCCGGCGGTGATCGAGCAGCTCGACTGCACGACGCTGATCGAACCCGGCTGCCGCGTCGAGCAGGACGCGCTCGGCAATCTCATCGTGACGGTCTGACGGGGTAATATTCGCCCCCCATGCCCCCGGACGACACCCGCACGACGGCGCTCGACCCGGTCACCCTCGCGGTGATCCAGAACGGGCTGCAGCAGGTCTGCAACGAGATGGACCTCGCGTTCGTGCGCGCCGCGTTCAGCCCGGTGATCTCGGAGGCGCTCGACCGCTCCGATGGCATCTACCACCGCGAATCGGGCGAGCTGATCGCGCAGGGCGAGCTCGGCCTGCCGGTGTTCGTCGGCACGATGCAGTTCTCCACCCAGGCGGTGATCGACCGGGTGCGCGAGGAGAAGATCCCGCTCGCGGAGGGCGACGTCTTCATCGTGAACGATCCGTACCTCGGCGGCACGCACCTCATGGACGTGAAGTTCGTCAAGCCGTTCTTCTATCGCGGGCGCCTGTGGTGCTGGCTCGCGAACACCGGCCACTGGCCCGACGTCGGCGGCATCGTGCCGGGCGGCTTCTCGGCAAACGCGACCGAGGTGGAGCAGGAGGGCCTGCGCCTGCCACCGGTGAAGCTCTTCAAGGCGGGACGGCTCGATGCCGAGATCCTGTCGATCATCTTCTCGAACATCCGGATCGCCGACCAGCGGATCGGCGACGTGAAGGCGCAGGCCGCGGCGCTTGCGATCGGCGAACGGCGTCTCGCGGCGCTGCTCGATCGCTACGGCGCCGATACGGTGGACGCCGCGGTGGCGGAGTTGCGCGCGCGGGCCCGGCGACAGATGCAGGCGAAGATCGCCGCGATCCCGGACGGGACCTACGAGGGCGAGGCGTTCGTCGACTCCGACGGGGTGGTGGACGAGCCGCTGCGGATCGCGATGCGGATCACGAAGCACGCGGAGACGCTCGCCTTCGACATGTCGGGCTCGTCGCCGCCGTGCCGCGGCCCGATGAACAGCGTGATCGCGACCACGAAGTCGTCGATCTATCTCGCGGTCAAGCACATCTTCCCGGACGTGCCGATCAACGCCGGCATGTTCGAGCCGCTCGCGATCGTCGAGCCGGTGGGGACGTTCCTGTACGCGCGGTACCCGCGCCCGGTCTCGGGCTGCGCCGCCGAAGTGAGCCAGCGGATCGCCGAGGCAGTGTTCAGCGCCCTGGTGAAGGCGATCCCCGACCAGGTCTTCGCGGCGCCGGCGGGCACCTCGGGAAACCTCTCGGTGGGGGGCTACGATCCGGTCCGGCAGCGCTCGTATGTGATGTACGTGATCTCGGGCGGGGGGTACGGCGGCTCGGTGCGCGGCGACGGGCTGTCGAACGGCTGCTCGACGATCGGCATCTCGAAGACGACCCCGATCGAGGTGATGGAGCAGTACTACCCGGTGCTGTTCGAGGAGTACTCGCTGCACGAAGGCTCGGGGGGGCCCGGGGAGCACCGGGGCGGGCTCGGCGTCAACTATCGCGTGCGCCTCCGGCGGGGCGAGGCGCGGGCGTCGATGGTCATGGATCACGGGCGATTCGGGCCGCAGGGCGCGCGGGGCGGCCGGGACGGCGGTGTCAACCGCGTGCGCATCGTCCAGGACGGGATCGCATACACGCCGCCGCACCTCTCGAAGGACCAGGACATCCGCCTTCACGCGGACGACGTGATCGAGGTGTCGACGCCGGGCGGGGGCGGGTTCGGCAATCCGTTCCGCCGTGCTCCCGAGCTCGTCGCACGGGACGTGGCGAAGGGGTATTACACCCGTCAACAGGCCGCGACGTGGTTCGGCGTCGTCCTCGCGGAGGACGGTGGCGTCGACCGCGCCGCCACCAACGCGGCTCGCGGGGGACGACCGCCCAGCCTGCTTGAGTCGCCGCCGGGCGGAGCCGGGGAACTCCCGGCCGATCGACCGGTCTAGGCTGTCCGAAAACCCCGGGATTGCCCCGAAGGGCTTGAAACCCGGACCAGCCGCACCAAACGGGCGGCTGGGTCAGAGCCAGAACATGACGGAGGAGTAATGATCCTGGTCGAAAACCTGACCAAGGCGTTCGGTCCGAAGACTGCCGTCAACGGCGTGTCGTTCCGCGTCGAGCGCGGCGAAGTGCTCGGCTTCCTTGGCCCCAACGGCGCCGGCAAGTCGACCACCATGCGCATGATCACCGGCTACATCCCGCCGACCGGCGGCCGCGCAGCGGTGTGCGGCTTCGACGTCGTCGAGCAGCCGATCGAGGCGCGGCGCCGGATCGGGTATCTCCCCGAATCGGCGCCTTCGTACCCCGAAATGACGGTGACCGCTTTCCTCGGGTTCGCCGCCGAGATGCGTGGCATGCGCGGCGAGGAGAAGAAGCGGGCGGTCCGCCGCGTGGTCGAGACCTGCGCCCTCGAGTCGGTGCTGTACCAGACCATCGACACGCTGTCGAAGGGCTTCCGCCACCGCACCTGTCTCGCGCAGGCGCTGATCCACGACCCGGAAGTCCTGATCATGGACGAGCCGACCGACGGGCTCGATCCCAACCAGAAGCACGAGGTGCGCACACTGATCCGCCGGATGGGCGAGAACAAGGCGATCGTCTTCTCGACCCACATACTCGAGGAAGTGGAGGCGGCGTGCACGCGGGCGATCATCATCGACCGCGGCGCGATCGTGGCGAACGGCACGCCGGAAGAACTGAAGGCGCGCTCGGACCGCGCGGGCGCGGTGCTGATGGCCGTACGGTCACCGAGCGCACCGGCGGTGACCGAGGCGCTCGGCAAGCTGCCGATCGTAAGCCGCTCCGAAGTGCTGAGCGAGGAGCCGAGCCGCTGCGTCATCCGCGTGTATCCCGAGCGGACGCGGGCCGACGGCTCGTTCACCGCCAAAGTGACCGACGAGATACTCGAGCGCTGGACGATCGAGCAACTGCGTACCGAAGAAGGGCGACTCGACGACGTGTTCCGCTCGCTGACTCGGCCCGATACCGCCCGGGAAGTTCGGCCATGAAAGGCCCCTGGGCCAACGTCTGGACGATCGCGAAGCGCGAGCTCACCGGCTACTTCGACTCGCCGGTCGCGTACGTCTTCATCGTCATCTACCTGCTGCTCGCCGGGTTCTTCACCTTCACCTTCGGCGCGTTCTTCGACCGCGGCGAGGCCTCGCTCGGCGCGTTCTTCATGTGGATGCCCTGGCTCTTCCTCTTCCTCGTGCCTGCGGTCGGCATGCGGCTGTGGTCGGAGGAGCGCAGGAGCGGCACCATCGAGCTGCTGCTCACCTTCCCGGTGACGCCGTGGCAGGCGATCCTCGGGAAGTTCCTCGCGTCCTGGATCTTCATCGGCATCGCGCTTGCCCTGACGTTCCCGGTCTGGCTGACGGTGAACTGGCTCGGCAGCCCCGACAACGGCGTGATCTTCGCTGGCTACATCGGCAGCTTCCTGCTCGCCGGCACCTATCTCGCGGTGAGCTGCCTGACCTCCGCGATCACGCGCAACCAGGTCGTGAGCTTCATCCTGTCGGTCGTGATCTGCCTCGGGCTGATCCTGGTCGGATTCACGCCGGTGACCGACATCCTCGCGCGCTTCGCCGGGCCCGCGCTCGTCGAGGCGGTCGCCGCCTTCAGCGTGCTGACCCACTTCGACGGCTTCCAGAAGGGCGTCGTCGACTCGCGCGACTTCGTGTTCTTCGCGTCGGTGATCGGCTTCGCGCTGTTCGTCACCGGCGTCATCCTGCGCGGCCACCGGG
>Ga0335084_10000553_pt1 | contig 32019 bp, 28 predicted proteins | sample Lox_Sample_44_FD_206721 | JGI IMG/M metagenome (GOLD analysis project Ga0335084, IMG submission 206721) | Soil microbial communities from Loxahatchee National Wildlife Refuge, Florida, United States - Lox_Sample_4.4 | ecosystem: Environmental > Terrestrial > Soil > Wetlands | place: USA...
GCGCGGGTTGGCGATGGTGGCCGACGCCATGATGAACTGCGGCGAGGAGCCGTAGTGCCGGCAGATGCGCTTGAGCCTTCTCAGCACGTTGGCCAGGTGGCTGCCGAAGACGCCGCGGTAGGCGTGGAGCTCATCGATGACGACGTAGCGGAGATTCTGGAACAGGTTCACCCATTTGGTGTGATGCGGCAGGATTCCCGAGTGGAGCATGTCGGGGTTGGTCAGCACGAGGTTCGCCCGCGCGCGCACCGAGCGCCGCGCGTCCTGCGGCGTGTCCCCGTCGTAGGTGTACATGCGCATGTCGGGGAGCGTCTTGGCCAGCTCCATGAGCTCGGCCAGCTGGTCCTGCGCCAGCGCCTTGGTAGGAAAGAGATAGAGGACGCGCGATTCAGGCTGCTGGACGAGCGCCTGGAGCACCGGCAGGTTGTAGCAGAGCGTCTTGCCGGAAGCGGTCGGCGTCACGACGACCAGGTTCTCGCCCTTGGCGACCGCGTCGTAGGCCCTGGCCTGGTGCGAGTAGAGCTGCTCGATGCCGCGGCTCCGAAGCGCCTCGAGCAGGCGCGGATCGAGCGACGAGGGAAATGGCGCGAAGACGGCGGGCTTGGCTTCGAAGTGGCGCGTGGCGGTGATGAGGGGGCCGGTGCGGGAGGACGTCAGGAGACTGTCGAGGATCTCCTGCAGCGACATGGCTCATCCTATGTTTAGTGCGAGAGCCTTGTCAACTTCTGGCCGCCGTGCCACCGTGTAACCATGCTCCGGCTCCTGCCGCCGCTCTGCTGGACGGGGCTGATCGCGTACCTCGGAGGCGAACAGTGGGACGGAGCCCACACCGCCGCGTGGCTCGGCCCACTGCTGCGCGCGCTCCTGCCCGCCGCGTCGGCTGAAGCGCTGGCGACCATTCATCGCCTCATCCGCAAGGCCGCTCACGTCGCCGAATACGCCGTCCTCGCCCAACTCTGGCGGCGCGCCCTGGGAGGCGCGTGGGCGCCGCTGGGCCTGGCGGTGCTGACCGCCTGCCTCGACGAGCTACGCCAGTGGTTCACACCGGGACGCGGGGCCAGCATGGCCGACGTGCTCCTCGACTCGGCTGCCGCCGCGACAGCGATGTGCCTCGGCGCCCTACGCGCGCGTCATCGCGGGGCCGCCTCGTGACACGGGCTCCCGAGTGGCGGCAGTCTGACTTGCCCCAGCCGCCTCCCTACACGTTTCGCAACGTGGTGCGCATCATGGGCCCCGGCGCCATCCTTCTGGGATTGTCGCTCGGCTCAGGCGACTTGATCCTTGTTCCAGCGGCCACGGCCCGCTGGGGCCCGGGCATTCTCTGGATCTGCTCGGTGTCCGTCCTGCTGCAGGCGCTGCTCAACACGGAGATGGCCCGCTACACGCTCGCGACGGGAGAGTCCATCTTCGCGGGCTTCATGCGCGTTCCGCCCGGGCCGCGCGTGTGGGGACCGGCCTACGCGCTCCTGCATCTCGGGCAGTTGGGCTGGCCGGGCTGGGCGCTCGCGGCGGCCTCCACGCTCACTGCAGCCTTCCTCGGGCGCATGCCGCGAGCCGAGGACCGCGCCGTCATCGTCGGTCTCGGCTACGCGATCTTCCTCGGAGCCGTCGCGGTGACCCTGCTCGGAGCGCGGGCCCGGCGGACAGTCGAGTGGGCCGAGTGGCTCGTCATGGCGTGGACCCTCGGCTTCCTGGCAGTACTCGGGATGCTCGTCGTTCCCTTGACGATCTGGCAAGCTGTCGCCGTCGGCTTCGTCCGGCCCTCCCTGCCCGCGGAGTGGGACGTGAGCATCGATTGGGTGCTCCTTGCCGCCTTCGCGGCCTATTCGGGCGGAGGCGGCATGATCAACGCGGCGCTGACCCACTGGCTTCGGGACAAGGGCTTCGGCATGGCGGGCACGATCGAAAGCCGGCCAGCGGTGGTGGGCGGCGAGAAGGTCCGCTTTGCGCGCGACGGGATGACGTTCGCAGCGACCGAGGCCAACCTCGGCAAGTGGCGCCAGTGGTGGCGCTACTTGAGAACCGACTTCTGGTACCTCTGGACGGCCGGCTGTATCGCCGGCGTGGCGCTCCCCGCGCTGCTCGCGGCTCACTTTGCTATGGGCGGGGAGATCTGGGCCGGCATGGGCGCGCCCGCATGGCTCGCGCGGGCCGTCGGGTGGCGCTATGGAATCGAGGTCTGGACGCTCGTGCTGCTTACCGGCTTCGCCATCCTCGCCCTGACGCAGCTCGGCATCGTCGAAGGCTTCGCGCGAAACGTGACGGACATTCTGTGGACGGCCCGCGCGCGCAGTAACCCACCGGGAAGCGAGGGCGCCGCGGGCGGCCTCTACTACGCCGTCCTCGTGGCCTTCACGGCGGCCGGCTGCGCAGCCATGACGCTCGCGGATCCTTTCCGACTCATCCTCATCGGCGCCAACGTGGCGGCGCTCAACTTCGTCCTGCTCTCCCTGCACACGGTCTGGATCAACCGGGCGCTGCTCCCACGGGAGCTGCGCCCGTCCCTCTGGCGCGAGGTCGGCGTGCTTGCCTGCGGGGCTCTCTTCGCGACGCTGCTGGCCAAGGTCCTGCTCGATCCGGCGAGGCTCGCGGCACTCCTGGGCTAGCCGGACGCCCGCGCGGGGACAGGTCCATGACGGAATTGTCTCCCTATGCCCAGCGCGCTAACATTCCCCGAGATGCCGTCATCTGCTCACGACTTCGACGTCGCGGTCTTCGGCGGCGGGCCGGCAGGCTCTACGGCCGCCTGCCGTTTGGCTCGCGCCGGCCGGCGCGTCGTCCTTTTCGAGCGTGACCGTTTCCCCCGCTTTCACATCGGCGAATCGCTCCTGGCCTCCGTGAACGACGTGCTGGACGAGATCGGGGCCGCGGACCTCGTGCGCGCCCAGGGCTTCCCGGCCAAGTGGGGCGCGACGTTCGGCACCGGCGACGGGGCGATCGAGCGCTTCGCGGACTTCTCGATCTCGTCCGAGGTGCGGGCACCGCAGACCTGGCAGGTGCCGCGGGCCCAGTTCGACCAGCTGCTCCTGCGGCACGCGGCGTCCTGCGGCGCCGACGTGCGCGAAGAACACCGGGTGCTCGACGCCGCCTTCGATCCCGCCGGGGTGACCGTCTCGTTCCAAGACAGCGCGGACAGCGGTGGAGCGGTGCGCGTGGCAGCCGTCGTCGACGCCTCGGGCCGCGTCGGCATCCTCGCCCGCAAGTTCGGACTGCGGGTGGACGAGCCCCGCCTCGCCAACATCGCCGTGTTCTCCCACTACTCGGGCGTGCCCGTGGCGGAGGGCCGACGGGCGGGCGACATCCGCATCATCGCGCGCGCCGCCCTGGGCTGGTTCTGGCTCATCCCCATCTCCGGCGAATTGATGAGCGTCGGGATCGTGCTCCCCCGCGCGGAGTTCGACGCCCTGCCACGGATGGAGCCTGACGAGCTCCTCGAGTACACGATCGGGGACACGCCCGCGGTGGCCTCGCTCATGCGGATGGCGAAGCGCGAATGGCCGGTCCGGGTCGAAAGGGACTTCTCGTTCGGGTCGCGCACATACGCGGGCGATCGCTGGCTGTTGGTCGGCGACGCCGGATCGTTCCTCGACCCGGTCTTTTCGACGGGCGTCGCGATCGCTCTCGAATCGGGAGTCGAGGCCGGCCGGGCCCTCGACCGGGCGCTGGCCTCCGGCAACCTGTCCAAGCGGTCATTTGCGACCTTCAACCGCCGCCAGCGGCAGCGGTACCGATCGTTCCGGCGCTTCGTCCTCGCCTTCTACACACGCGGCTTCCGCGAGGTGTTCTTCGCGCCCTCTCCGCCACAGCGCATATTCCGCGCCCTGATCGCCTCGCTGGCAGGTTACTGGCGGCCCTCGGCAACCTCACGCGCCTGGCAGTGGCTCTTTTTTCTCTTCGTCCGCGCGCGGAACCGGATGCGGATCGAGGCTTAGACCTTAACCCTGTACACGCGCGCCGCCGTGTCATGGAACATCGCGGCGCGCTCGGACGCCGAGTAGCCCTTCGACAGCCGCTTGAAGGCGTTGTACATCACGTGGTACGCGTACGAAACCTTGTCGACCGGGAAGTTGCTCTCGAACATGCTCCGGTCGGGGCCGAACTGCTCGATACAGTACGTCATGAAGGGCGCCATCGACGCCGCCAGCTCTTCCGACCCGGCGGGCACATTCCGCGCGTGCCAGTCGAAACCGGTCCGCGGCATGCCGATGCCGCCGAGCTTGACGTAGACGTTGGGGCATGCCGCGACGGCCGCGATCCCACTCCGCCAGGTCGCCAGCACTTCCTGGTCGCGGTTGGCGTACGGGCCGGTCCGAAGCAGCCCGCCTATGTGATTCAAGATGATGGTCAGGTCGGGGACGGCCTTGGCGAAAGCCGCCAGCTCGGGCAGCTGGGGAAAGTACAGCCACGCCTCGAGCGACAGGCCCATCTTCGCCAGCACGCGCGCGCCCGCACGGAACTCGTCGCTCGCCAGCTGACCCTGCTTGTTGTGCGCGGCGGTGTTCTCGACCTCGGGGTGCGGATCCCAGGTCACGGAATGGCGGATGCCCCGGAACCGGTTGGGGCTCGCCGCCTTGAGCGCCTCGAGCACGGGAGCCACGCGAGCGCCAAGATTCAGGTTGGCGTGACCGACGATGGCGGCGGCCGCCCGCCCTGGGCCGTAGAGCCCGCTCGCGCTGGCCGCTGCGAGCCCCTGGACGAACTCGACTTCGCCGACGGGACGCATCTCCTCCGGACCGTCGGCGCGGTACATCGCCCGCGCCTCGATGAACACCGTGGAGCGCACGTTGTGACCGCTCTGCATGTCGGCGGCCAGCTCGTGGAGCAGATAGCGCTGGTAGGGGATGCGGCCGGTGCGAAAGTCCCAGAAGTGGTGATGGGGATCGCAGATCGGCATCTCCGGCTCCACGGCCGGTTCCACGGTCAACGCGAGCCAGTCAAGGCCTCCGAACGGCATGGTCACACCTCCGTGAAGGGTGATATCGGTTCTCGCAGACCAAACGGCTCACTACGCGAGCCAGACTCCGTCAGGCCAGCCAGACCCCGTCAGGCCGGCCAGACCCCGTCAGGCCAGGTCGAACAGGAGCACCTCGGCGTCGGCCGCGCCGGCGATCTCGAGCATCTGCTCGTCGCTCGCCGCGGCGCCGTCGCCGGCGCCGAGCGTCCTACCGTTGAGACTCACCCCGCCGCGCGCCACATGGACCCAGGCGGCGCGCCCCGGCGCCAACGCATGGCGCACAGACTCGTGCGGCTCGAGCAGGGCCGTCCAGAGGTCCGCGTCCTGGTGGATCGTGACGGCCCCATCACGTCCGTCGCCCGCGGCGATGAGACGCAGCCGCCCGCGTCGGTCTTCCGGCGGGAATCGTTTCTGCTCGTATCCAGGAGGGAGCCCGCGCTCACGCGGCAGAAGCCAGATCTGCAGGAAGTGCACGCCCGCCTCGCGCGACGGGTTGAACTCGCTGTGCGTCACGCCCGTGCCCGCGCTCATGCGCTGGAGATCCCCAGGCCGGATCACCGAACCGTTGCCCATGCTGTCCCTGTGCTCGAGACCGCCCTCGAGCACCCAGGTCAGGATCTCCATGTCGCGGTGCGCGTGCGTGCCGAAGCCTTCGCCGGGCTTGACGCGGTCTTCGTTGATGACCCGTAGCGACCGGAATCCCATGTGCCCGGGATCGTGGTACGAGGCGAAAGAAAACGTGTGGCGCGTGTCGAGCCAGCCATGGTCGGCGTGCCCGCGCTCCGCCGCAGGACGGACGGTGATCATGGCGTCTTGACGACGCCGCCGTTCGCCAGGACGAGACGGACGTCGGCGAGGGCGCCGATGCGCTCGGCGGGCTCGCCGGCTACGGCGAGGAGATCGGCCGCGTACCCCGGCGCCACCCGGCCGGTCTCACCGCCAAGGCCGAGAGCATCGGCCGCTACGGACGTCGCCGAGCGGATCGCCTCGAGCGGCGTCATGCCGTACTTGACCATCAGCTCGAGCTCGGGCAAGAGGCTGCCGTGGACATTGAGCGGCGTGCCCGAGTCGGCGCCAGCGGCGATGCGCACCCCGGCCTTGGCCGCGCGCTGGAAGCTCGCGATGTGGTGCGGGATCACGGCGTCGGATTTTCGCACCATGAAATCCGGAATGCCCGCGGCGAGCCCGCCCGCTGAGATCGCGGCAGGCGCCGCCAGCGTCGGCACGAGGAACACGTCCTTGCGCTTCATGGACGCGATGATCTCGTCGGTCAGGAAGATGCCGTGCTCGATGGTCGTGATGCCGGCCTCGACCGCGTCGGCGATCCCGCAGGCACCCTGAGCGTGGGCGGCGGCCCGTCGGCCCGCTTTGCGGGCCTCTTCGACGGCCGCGCGCATCTCCTCGATCGTGAGCTGTGCCGAGCCCGGCTCCACCCCCGGCGTCATCACGCCCCCTGTCGCGATGAGCTTGATCACGTCGGCACCCGCCTTGAGCTGCTCGCGCACCGCCTTGCGCGCGTCGTCGGGGCCGTCGGCCTCGCGGCCGAGCCAGTTGCCGTGGCCGCCGGTCATGCAGACCGGGCGTCCCGCGGCGAGGATGCGGGGTCCTTGGAAGAGCCCCTCGGCGACGGCGCGGCGCACGGCAAGCTCGACGTAGTCGCGCCCGCCGAGGTCTCTCACCGTCGTCACGCCCGCGTCCAGGGTCTGCCTCGCGCGCAGGAGCGCCTTGAGCGCCGTCAGCGCGACAGGCTCATCCTTGAGCGCGCGCACCGGATCCACCTCGGCGCCGAGGCAGAGGTGCACGTGACAGTTGATGAGCCCCGGCAGGAGCGTGCAGCCCGCAAGGTCGATGCGTCTGCCTCGCGGCGCTCCCGCCCCGTCCACGATCTGTGCGATGCGGCCCCCTTCGACCACCACGGCGCGGCCGCGCACCGGCTCCGTGCCCATCCCGTCGATCAGCGACGCCCCCACCAGCACCAGAGATTCCATAGGTCTACCGACTCCGAGGCTGCTCAAAATGGTCCGGACGCGAGGCGGACGATTTTCTCAGCCCTCGCCTCGGGGCTTCGTCCCTCAGCTCGAACGGCCACGAACCTGCGGCCGAGGGCGCCCCAACAGGCGTTGACAAATGACGCAGATGGGCCATTTTCAGCAGCCTCCTCAGAGTTTCAGGCGGGGATCAAGCGTGTCACGGAGTCCGTCGCCGAGCAGGTTGATGCCGAGCACCGTCACGAGAATCGCCAAACCCGGAAAGGTCGCGAGCCACCACGCGGTCGAGAGGTACACGCGCCCGTCGGCGAGCATGCCCCCCCACGTTGGCGTGGGCGGCTGGACTCCCAGCCCCAGGAAAGACAGCGCCGACTCGATGACGATGACGCGCGCCATGTCGAGCGTGGCGACCACGAGCCACGGCGTGAAGGCGTTCGGCAGCACGTGACGAACGATGATGCGTCCATCGCGGCTGCCGAGCGCAATGGCCGCCTGGACGAATTCGCGCTCGCGTATCGAGAGCACCTCCCCGCGGACCACGCGCGCGTACACCACCCACGAGGACACGCCGATCACGATGATGATGTTCTTCAGGCTCGGGCCGAGCACGCCGATGACGGCGATGGCGAGCAGGATGAACGGAAAGGCCAGCTGGATGTCGGCCAGGCGCATGAAGAAGTCGTCCGCCTTGCCGCCGAAGTAGCCGGAGACGAGGCCGATAGCCATGCCGAGCACGCCTGAGATCAACACGGCCGACAGCCCGACGACGAGGGCGATGCGAGAGCCGAAGATCACGCGCGCAAGGATGTCGCGACCCAGGTGATCCGTTCCGAGAACGTGGACGCGTCCTTCGGCGGTCTGCCATCCGGGTTCCTTCAGCCGCTGGTTGATGTCCTGATCGAGAGGACTGAAGGGCGTGAGCCATGGGGCGAGCGCTGCGGCAAGCAGCACCGCGACCACGACGCCGAGCCCGAAGACAGCCGTTCGGCGCCGGGCGAGCCGCTTGAGCGTCATCACCCACTGCCGCTCCTTGACCTCGACCGGAGCCGGCAGCGCGACGGCGGTCCCGTTGGGGGGCGTCATCAGCGGAACCTGATCCGAGGGTCGAGCCAGGTGTACGCGACATCGACAAGGAAATTCAGGAAGACGAACGTGCTGGCCAGGATGAAGACGGCCGCCTGCACCACGGGGTAGTCGCGGTTGAAGATGGCCTGCACCGAGAGGCGCCCGACACCGGGCCACGCGAAGATCGTCTCGGTGATGACCGACCCGCCGAGCAGCGTGCCGAGCTCGATCCCGACGATCGTGACGATAGGGATCGACGCGTTCTTGAGCGCGTGCTTCCAGACGACCGGCTGCTCGCTGACGCCCTTGGCCCGCGCGGTGCGGATGTAGTCCTGCCCGAGCACCTCGAGCATCCCGGAGCGCGTGAGCCGCGTGATGCGCGCCGTCGTGAAGAGCCCGAGCGTCACCGCCGGCAGGATGAGGTGCTGGAGATCGCCGCGACCGGAAGAGGGCAGCCAGTTGAGCCGCACCGAGAAGACCAGGATGAGCATGATGCCGAGCCAGAACGTCGGCATCGCCTGGCCCATGAGCGCGACCACGGTCGAGACGTAGTCGATGGGAGTGTTCCGCTTGACCGCCGAGATGATGCCCGCCGGGATGGCCAGGCATAGCGCCAGGAGGAGCCCGGCCCCCGCCAGCTCGAACGTGGCGGGCAGGCGCTCCAGGACGAGGTGCATGGCGGGTTCGCCGTGACGGACCGACTCGCCGAAGTCGCCTCGCAGCGCGCCCTTGAGAAAGCGAACGTACTGCACGAACACGGGGTCGTCGAAACCCATGGCTTTGCGGAAGCGCGCCACGTCCTCGGCCGTCGCGTCAGGCGGCAGGAGGAGCGCGGCCGGGTCACCCGTCAGGTGCAGGATCAGAAATACGACGACGGAGACGCCGAAGAGCACGAGCGCCGCCTGCCACAGCCGGCGGAGCAGGTACGACCTCATGCGGGAGCGCGCGCGAGCCGCGCCACGGCCTCGATGTGCGGGGTGTGCGGGAACATGTCCACCGGCTGCACCCACTCGAGACGATAGCCTCCGCGCACGAGCTCGGCCAGGTCTCGCGCCAGGGTCGCCGGGTTGCACGAGACGTACACGATTCGCGCTGGAGCCATCTGCTGGAGCGCGCGCAGCGCCCTGGGATGGAAGCCCGCCCGCGGCGGGTCCGCGACGACCACCTGAGCACTCACGCCTTTGGAGTGGATCTCCGGCAGCACGAAGCGGACTTCCCCTGCGAGGAACGTGCAGTTGGCGATGCCGTTGGCGGCGGCGTTGCGGGCCGCGTCGTCCACCGCGGCCTGCGTCACCTCGACGCCGTACACCCAGCGGCACCGCCTGGCCAGCTGCAGGCTGATGGCGCCCGTGCCGGAGTACAGATCCAGCACGGTCTCGCCGCCCAGGAGACCTGCCGAGTCGATCACGAAGGCGAAGAGCCGCTCGGCCTGCGCGGTGTTGGTCTGGAAGAACGAGTTGGCCGAGACCTGGAACTCGAGCCCGCCGACCGACTCGCGGATGTGGTCGCGCCCGGCGAGGAGGTGTTCCTCCACGCCCACCGCCACGCTCGCCTTCTTGGGATTGACGTTCATCACCACGCTCGTGGTCCGCGGCTCGCTCGCCCCGAGGCGCTCGGCCAGGGGCGCCAATTCCGACACCGCCGGCGACGAGGTGACGATGTTGACCATGGTCTCGCCCGTCCGGTACCCCTCGCGCAGCATGAGGAAGCGCAGGAGCCCTTCGCCCGAGTCCTGCTCCCAGGCCGTGAGCCCGCTCTCAGCGAAGAAGCGGCGCGCCTCGCCGAGCAGCGCGTTCATGCGATCGGACTGGAGGAGACACCGCTCGACGTCGAGCACCGAGTCGTAGCGCGCCGCCTCGTGGAGGCCGACCGTCAGGCCCGTGCCGTTCGGGGCGCGCGAGACGGTGAACTCCATCTTGTTTCGGTAGCCGTACATCTCGACGGCGGGAAGGATGGGACGCACCTCGACGGTGCCGAGCCCGCCGATGCGCTCGAGCGCGTCGGCGACCTGCTTGGACTTGAATGACAGCTGCGCCTGGTAGTCCACGTGCTGCAGCCTGCACCCTCCGCAGCGCCCGAAGTACTGACACGGGGCCTCGACCCGGTGCTCTGACGGAATCTCGATGGCCTCGATCGTGCCGCGGCCGAACCGTGAACGAGCCTGGTCGAGGCGGACGCACACGCGGTCGCCGGGCACGCCGCCCCGCACGAAGACCACGTATCCGTCCGCCCGTCCGACGCCTTCGCCCCCAAATGCGAGATCGTCGATGGTGACGGACAAGCGTTGACCGCGCTGGGGACGGCTCATGGCAGCGCCATGATAAGGGCCGCCCCGGGGGGAGTCAATTTGACGTCCTCGAAACCGCGGCCGTATCCGAGTGGCACCGGGGGGACGGGTCAAGTATGATGGAACGCACGATGGGCCCTCGCGGCGGCCGGAGTCCGGTAAGAGTCGGCAACCTGCTGACCGCGGCCGTCCCGGCCTTGGCCGACCGGATGCTCGAGGAGGCAATACGGCGCGAGTGGGCGCACACGGCGAGCCCCGAGGCCGCCCGCCGCTCCCGCCCGGGGGCGCTCCGGCAGGGCATTCTGGAGGTCACCGTAGACAACTCCCCGTGGCTTCAGGAGCTGACGTTGCGCTCCGCTGACATCGTGGCCGCGCTGCGGAAGCGCCACGGGTCGGCCGTCATCGGGGTGCGGTTCACGTTAGGCAGCGGCCGAGGCGACGCCGACGTCGCCGCACGGCCGGCGAGCACGGGAACCGAGGGGCTCAAGCGGTGCCTGACCGTAGAAGAGACGCGCTTGGTGGACGCCACAGCAGGGCAAGTCCCCGATCCGGCTCTCGCATCGTCGCTCAAGCGGCTTCTGACCAAGGACTTGCTGGCGCGCAGCGAGCGACCTGCTCGCGCCGCTTCGGAGCAGCCATGACCCGGTTCTGGATCGTACTGTTGCTCGCGGTTGTTCTCGGAGGCTGCGCGTCGATGGAGCCACAGACTTCCGCCGATGACGGCAGCCCGACGGCCGAGGCGCCGCCGCCGCCGCCGCCGAGGATCCGAGACTCGCGCGCCGCTGCGTACTACTACTTCACAGTCGCCCAGATGAACGCCCGCGCCGGCCGCGTCCAGGACGCCATCGCCTCGCTTCGCCAGGCCATCGACCGCGATCCCGGCACGGCGGGGTTGTGGGTACAGCTCTCCCAGTGGCTGGCGCGCGCCAACGACCCGGCCAAGGCCGTCGAGGCGGCGAAGAAGGCCATCGCGCTCGAACCCGGCGACCCGACGCCTCATCTCACGCTCGCCGACATCTTCCGGCGTCAGCGGCGCTTCGCCGACGCCGAGGGCGAGATCGAGAAGGCCATCCAGCTGGCGCCCGGCTCCCCGGATGCCTATCTCGCCCTCGCCCAGCAGGACATCGAACTGAAACAGTTCGACAAAGCCAGGGCGGTGCTGCTGCGCCTCGTCGCGATCCAGCCCGCCTCGGCCCAAGCGCAGAATCTGCTCGGGCGTGTGGCCATCGAGGGCGAGCAGTGGGACGAGGCGATCACGCGACTCAAGCGCGCCGTCGAGCTCGACCCCGACCTGGACACGGCGTGGATGGCGCTCGGCTTCGTGTACGAGACGCGCCAGCAGCCGGAAGAAGCCCTCAAGGTCTACCGGCAGGCGCTGCAGGCCAATCCGGATAGCATCGCCTTCGTCGAGCGCCTGGGCGACGTGCTGGTCCGACTCGGCCGCTTCAAGGAGGCGCAGCAAGAGGTCGAGGCGCTGGCGGAGTCCGCGCCGCGGGACCCGCGAATCTGGATCAAGCTCGGCGCGATCTACTACGAGCAAAAACAGTGGGATCGCGCAGTGGCGGCCTTCCGCAACGCCGTCTCGATCGAGCCCGGAAACCTCCGGGCACGCTATTTCCTCGCCACCGCGCTCATGGATTCCGGCAAGGATGCCGAGGCGGTCGCCGAGCTGGAGAAGATCCTGGCCGCCGACCCGCGTTCGATCGACGCCCGCGTCCAGCTCGCGTTCCTCCATGGCCGCGCCAAGCGTCACGACGAGTCCATCCGGCTGCTCCGGGAGGCCGTCAACATCGAGCCCAAGCGGGCCGATCTCTTCCTCTACCTCGGCACCGCGTACTTCCGGGCCCAGCAGTACGACCGCTCGATGGCGACGCTTCAGGAAGGGCTCAGCATCGACGCCAACAACAAGGACCTGGTTTTCCAGACCGGCGTCGTCTACGAGAAGCAGGGGCACTTCGACGACGCCGTGTCGACCTTCCGCCGCGTGCTCGTGCTCGACCCGAAGCACGCCGAGTCCTACAACTACATCGGCTACATGTACGCCGAGCGGGGCCAAAACCTGACCGAGGCCGTCCAGCTCATCAAGCGCGCGATCGACCTCGATCCCGAGAACGGCTACTTCATCGACAGCCTGGGCTGGGCCTACTACCAGCAGGGTCGCTACCCAGAGGCGCTCAAGGAACTGCAGCGCGCCGTGTCCTTCACCAAGGACGACCCGGTCATCCTCGACCACCTGGCCGACGCCTACATCCAGACCGGTCGCACCGACGACGCCATCACCGTCTGGGAGCGCGCGCTCAAGGCGGACGTCGACGTGAGCGTCGCCGGGCCGATCAAAAAGAAGCTCGACGATGCGCGCGACAAGGCCCGCCGGTCCAAGGGCGGTGACCGTCCCAAGGCCGAGCAGAAGTAAGCTCGCGGGCCTGTTGCTGGGCGCGCTCGCCCTGTCGGGCGGCTGCGCGTCGCTTCCGCCGCGCCAGCCGCTCCCGCCCGACGTCCTGGCCGCGCAGGCCGTCCTGGAGGCTCGCTGGCGCGATTTCCACGACCTGCGCTCCCAGGCCGAGATCAGGATTCAGCGGGGCAAGCGCGTCGACCGCCTCTCGGGCGTGCTCCTCCTGCTCGCGCCCTCCTCGCTCCGCTTCGAGGCGCTCGCGCCGTTCGGACCGCCGCTGCTCGTCGTTGCCTCCGATGCCGACGCCGTCACGCTCTGGGAGGTGCCCAGCCAGAACGCCGTCATCGCTCGCTCCTCCCCGGACGCGACTCGCCGCTGGCTAGGGCTGGCGCTGGGCCCCGAGGAGCTGGTCAGCCTTCTGGCTGGCTACGCCCTGCCCCCGCGCGATCCGCTTTCGGGCCAGATGCTGCCGCCGGACGACCTCGGCCCGTCGCTGGCCTTCGAGACGGTCGACGGCAGGAAGCGAATCTGGCTCGACCCAACCTCCGGGGATGCTCGGCAGATCGAGTGGACGGGGGGCTCCCAACCGGCCCGCGCCGTCTTCGTCCCCAACGGTCTTCGGCTCGCCACGCTTGACGGCAAGCTCGAAGTGACGGTGCGCTACAAAGACCCCCGTCGAGACTCCGGTTTCGACCCCGACCTGCTCAAGCTGACTGTCCCGCAAGATGTGAAAATCCAAGACTTCCGTTGACCGTCCGCAGGGGGGCATGGTAGGCTTTAGCGCTTTGGTGAAACGGCCGGGAAGCGCCCGACCCTTGGTGCTGCGAACCTCGGCCAAGGTCAATCTGGCCCTCGAGGTTCTGGGCAAGCGTTCCGACGGCTACCATGAGTTGTCCACCGTGATGCAGGCGGTGGATCTCTTTGACCGCTTGACGGTGGAGGGGGCCGAGACGATCACCCTCGAGACGAGCAACGCCGCTCTCCCCACAGACGACCGGAACCTGGTCACTCGCGCGGCGCGGCTTCTCCGGGAGGAATCGGGCGTCCAAGCCGGAGCGCGGATCGTGCTCGACAAGCGAATCCCGGTGGCGGCAGGGCTTGGCGGCGGCTCGAGCGATGCGGCCGCTACCCTCTGGGGGCTTAACCGCCTCTGGGGGTTGCGCTGGCGTCGCGAGCGGTTGATGGCACTCGCGGTCAAGCTCGGGATGGACGTGCCGTTCTTCCTCGGCCCGGGACGGGCGGTTGGGACGGGGCGTGGAGAAGTGCTGAGGCCGGTGCCGACCACGGGCGGCTACGCGATGGTGCTCGTGAATCCGGGAGTTCCGCTGTCGACGCGGGACGTGTACGGGCGAGTACCAGAGGGATGGGGCGCGAAGCCTGAGGGCACCAAGCGGATGCTCGAGGCGCTCCGGACGCGGAACGCGGCCAAGGTCGCGGCGGCCCTGACGAACGACCTCGAGCGCTGGGTCGAACCGGCGATGCCGGTGATCGGGCGGATGAAATCGGCGCTGCTGGCCGCGGGGGCGCTTGGCGCAGCGATGTCGGGCAGCGGGCCGACGGTGTTCGGCGTGGCGCGCTCGCTGGACCAGGCGCGTCAGATCCAGCGGCGCGTGAACCGCGCGGGCTGGTCGGCCTGGGCAGTCCGGACGAACAGCGGCGCATGCATCCGCGCCGTGTGAGGAGACCGTCGGATATTCTTCGCGAGGTCGATCGCGTTCGCGGTGAGGCGCGGGCGAGCCGAGGCGTGAAAATGAGGGAGTGCGGGGGGCATTTCGAGGCCCCGCAGCTGATATTGGGGCGTCGTCTAGTGGTAGGACACGGGGCTTTGGACCCCGCAACGGAGGTTCGAGCCCTCCCGCCCCAGCCACTTTTGGGTGAGGCGAGCGCTGAGTGAGAGATGCAGTTCGAGCTGAAGCGTGGCCGACGGGCCGCAGGCGTGGCGGTTCGAGGGGAGAGGCGAAGCCATGAGACGAGAGCTGAGTGGATCCACGATGAGGCGAGGGCTGAGTAAAAGCCATGGCCTATGAGCTGAAGCTGTTCTCGGGAAACGCGAATCGGCCCCTGGCCGAAGAGATCGCCCAGTACCTGCACGTGCGCCTGGGCGATGCCGACGTCTCGCGCTTCTCGGACGGCGAGGTGTACGTCCAGATCAACGAGAACGTCCGCGGCCAGGATGTCTTCGTGATCCAGCCGACCTGCCCGCCCGTCAATGATCACCTGATGGAGCTGCTGGTGATGATGGATGCGTTCAAGCGCGCCTCGGCCAGACGCATCACGGCGGTCCTGCCGTACTACGGCTACGGCCGCCAGGACCGCAAGGTGATGGGACGCGTGCCGATCACGGCCAAGCTCGTGGCGGACCTCATCACGGCGGCAGGCTGCCAGCGGGTGCTCGCGGTGGACCTTCACGCCGGGCAGATCCAGGGCTTCTTCAACATGCCCGTCGACCACCTCTTCGCCGCTCCTCCTGTCATCGTCGACTACCTGGCGAAGAAGGAGCTCAAAGACCCGGTCCTCGTCTCCCCGGATGCAGGTGGCGTCGAGCGGGCCCGCGCGATCGCCAAGCGCCTGAACGCGGGGCTCGCCATCATCGACAAGCGCCGCGACGGCCCGAACGTCGCCGTCTTCATGAATCTGATCGGCGACGTCAAGGGAAAGGACGTCGTGGTCATCGACGACATGATCGACACCGCCGGCACGCTCATCCAGGCGGTCGAGGCCGTCAAGCGCGAGGGTGCGCGCCGCGTGCTGGGCGCCGCCGTCCACGGCGTGCTCTCAGGTCCTGCCATCAAGCGCATCGAGAGCTCGGCGCTGGAGGAAGTCGTCATCACCAACTCGGTGCCCTTGACGCCCGAGAGGACGAATCCCAAGATCCACGTGCTGTCGGTGGCGCCGCTCCTCGCGGAGGCCATCCGCCGCATTCACGACGAGGAGTCGGTGTCGACCCTCTTCGTGTAACTCGAGCCATGAAGGAGCAATCGTGTCATGGAGATCCGTGAGCTGACGGTTACCCCCCGCGAGGGCGCAGGCAAGTCCGTGGCCAGGCGGCTGCGGCGTTCCGGCAAGACGCCGGGCATTCTCTACGGGGGCTCGACCCCCGTCAACATCGCCGTGGACCCGCGGGAAGTCTTCCGCATCATCCACGGCCACGAGGGCAGCACGCAGCTGCTCCGCGTGACGTTCGCCGGGTCCCAGGATTCGCGTATGGTCATTCTTCGCGACCTGCAGCTCGATCCCGTCTCCGAGGATCTGGTCCACGTCGACCTGCAGGAGGTCAACATGGACAAGCCGATCCAGGTGACGGTGGCGCTCCGCCACGTGGGCGAGGCGGTCGGCGTGCGCGACACGCAGGGCATCCTCGAGATGGTGCTCCGCGAGGTCCAGGTCTCGTGTCTGCCGGCCAATATCCCCGAGGACATCAAGGCCGACGTTTCCAACCTCGCAATCGGCGACGTGCTGACCGTGGCCGAGCTGGCCGTGCCCGAGGGCGTGCGGATACTCACTCCGGGCGCCCAGGCTGTTGCCACGGTCGCTCCGCCGGCCGCCGAGGAGGTCGCGGCGCCAGTGGCCGCCGCAGTGGAGGCGGCTGCGGCTGCGCCGGCCGAGCCGGAAGTGCTCACCGAGCGCAAGCCCAAGGAAGAGCCCGAAGCCGAGGAAAAAGACAAGAGGGGCAAGAAGAAAGAGTAAATGGCCCAGGCGATCGTCGGGCTCGGCAACCCCGAGCCCGACTACCGCGGTACCCGGCACAACATGGGCGCCCGCGCCCTCGACGCCCTGGCCAAGAAGCTCAAGGTCCGCTTCCAGCGCGTGAGCGGCCACCTGGTCGCCCGGTCCAAGTGGCGGGGCGACCATCTCCTCCTGATCAAGCCGCAGTGCTTCATGAACGCCATGGGACCGCCCGTCGCGCGCATCACGCGCAAGCTTCAGCTGGTCCCGGGCGACCTGATCATCGTGTACGACGACCTCGACCTTCCGCTGGGCAAGGTGCGGGTGCGCCTGAAGGGCAGCGCGGGCGGTCACAAGGGCATGCGGTCGCTGATCGGCACGCTCGGCACGGACCAGCTGCGGCGGGTCAAGGTCGGCATCGGCCGGCCGGCCTCGCCCGGGCGTGACCGCGAGGAGATCGTGGACCACGTGCTCTCGGCTTTCCTCCCCGATGAGCTCCCGACAGTCGAGGCGGCCTGCGCCGAGGCGGCTGCCCAGGCGCTCAAGCTCGTCGAAGCTCACAGTTTCCGGCGGCTCTAGGGAAGCGCCTGTGCCCGTTCCCGTTCTCGCTCCTGTGCTGGGCGCTCTCGGGCTCCTGATGGCCTTCGCGCTCTACCGGTACGTCGTGGCCCAGCCGGCGGGCAGCGGCCTCATGGTCGAGATTGCGGCCGCCATCGAGACGGGGGCGATGGCATTTCTCCGCAAGGAATACTCGATCCTCGTCTGGTTCATCGTGGTCGTGGCGGTTCTGCTCTCCCTCGGCATCGGGGCGCGCACCGCGCTGGCGTTCGTGTCGGGCGCCGTCTGCTCCATGCTGGCCGGCTTCATCGGCATGAAGGCCGCGACGAAGGCCAACGTGCGGACCGCGCAGGCGGCGAGGACCGTCGGGCGCGACAAGGCCCTCGCGGTGGCTTTCTTCGGCGGCTCCGTGATGGGCCTGACCATCGCCGCGCTCTGCATCCTGGGCCTGGGTCTCTTCTTCCTCCGCTGGCAGGACCCGGTCATCATCAGCGGCTTCGCCATGGGCGCCTCGTCGATCGCGCTCTTCGCCCGCGTCGGCGGCGGCATTTTCACCAAGTCGGCCGACATCGGCGCCGACCTCGTCGGCAAGATCGAGGCCGGCATCCCCGAGGACGACCCGCGGAACCCCGCCGTCATCGCCGACAACGTCGGCGACAACGTCGGCGACGTCGCCGGGATGGGCGCCGATCTCTTCGAGTCCTACGTCGGCTCCATCGTGGCCGCGATCGCCATCGGCTCCACCCTGCCCAACCCGATGGCGATGATGCTGCTGCCCATCGTCATCGTGATGGCGGGGCTGGTCGCCTCCGCCGCGGGCGTGCTCTCGATGGCCTTTCTCCAACGCATGGACCCGCATGCCGCGCTCCGCAACGCGACGCTCATCGCGGCTGGCATCCTGGTCGTCCTGGCCTGGATCGTGGTGCGCGTCATGGAGGCGGGGCTGGCGCCGCTCTGGGCCGTCCTCTCGGGCCTCGTGGCAGGCGCGGCCATCGGCTATCTCACCGAGCTGTCCACCGGCGGCAGGCGCGTCGTGGAGATCGCCGAGAGCAGCCGCACGGGCTCGGCGACGAACATCATCACCGGGCTCGCCGTCGGTTTCGAATCGACGGCCCTGCCCGTGGTGGCCATCTGCGCTGCGATCTTCGTCTCGCACTACGCCCACGGCCTCTACGGCATCGCCCTTGCGGGCGTCGGCATGCTCGCGACCATCGGGATCACGATGAGCGTGGACGCCTACGGCCCCATCGCGGACAACGCGGGCGGCATCGCTCAGATGGCGAACCTCGGGCCCGAGACGCGCGCCATCACGGACAAGCTCGACGCCCTCGGGAACACCACGGCGGCCATCGGCAAGGGATTTGCCATCGGCTCGGCGGCGCTGACGGCGCTCGCCCTCTACGCGGCGTATACGGGGTCCGTCGGGCTCAAGAGCATCGATCTGCTCGACCCCAAGGTGGTGATCGGCGTCTTCCTGGGCGGCATCATGCCGATGATGATCGCGGCGCTGACCATGCGCGCCGTCGGGCGCGCCGCCTTCGGCATGGTCCAGGAGGTGAGGCGCCAGTTCCGAGAGATCACGGGCCTCATGGAGGGCACCGCCAAGCCGGACACCGCCCGCTGCGTCGAGATCGCCACCGGCGCGGCGCTCAGGGAGATGATCGTGCCCGGCCTGTCCGCGGTCGTGCTGCCCCCCGTCATGGGCCTCGTCATGGGCAAGGAAGCGCTGGGCGGCTTCCTAGCGGGCGCCACGCTCGTGGGAGTCTTCCTGGCGCTCTTCATGGCCAACGCGGGCGGCGCGTGGGACAACGCCAAGAAGTACATCGAGGAGGGCAACCTCGGGGGCAAGGGCTCGGAGGCGCACAAGGCCGCTGTCGTGGGCGACACCGTCGGCGACCCCTTCAAGGACACCGCGGGCCCCAGCATGAACATCCTGATCAAGCTGATGTCGGTCGTCGCCCTCGTCCTGGCGCCTCTCTTCCGGTAGGTTGCGGGCCCGGGGGGGCTTGGTATACAGTCAGGACCTTACCGTCGGAACCGGGAAGGGGTGAGTCATACGTGACGAAGGTGATCGTCGAGCCCGACGAGAGCTTCGAGAACGCGCTCAAGCGCTTCAAGAAGTCGTGCGAGAAGGCCGGGCTCATGTCGGAGTTGCGGAAGCGGCAGCACTACGAAAAGCCCAGCGTCAAGCGCAAGCGCAAGACCCTGGCTGCGCGCAAGAAGGCCAAGAAACGGGAGCGGTTCTTCGACTAGTCGCGGCAGGCTGGGGCGCTGAGTGGAGCCGGGTCAGGGACCTCCTGGCCCGGCACACTCACTCGCCGATGGGTCGCGAGCGGGCCCTCGGCCTCGAGCCGCAGTCGGACCTGGTGACCGTCCGGTCCGCTCTCCTGGAGACACGCGAAGGGCGCCAGGCGATTTCCGCGGCGGGCGCGCCGCCCTGGGAGTCGATTCCCGACGTCCGCGACCTCCTCGAGCGCGCCCGCGTGCCGGGATCGGTCGCCGAGGGCGCCGAGCTCGTCACCCTCCTGCCCCTGCTCGACACCGCCGGGCGGCTCTGCGGATACGGTCGCACGATCGCCGCAGAGGCGCCCGCCCTCTCGAAGACCCTGGCGGGCCTGCCGCGCGTCACGCCCCTCGGCGATCTCCTCCGGCGCTCGCTCGATGCCGACGGCGGCGTGCGCGATGAGGCGAGCCCCGCCCTCCGAAAACTCCGCCAGAAGGGTCTGTCGCTCAGACGCGACCTCGTCAAGAGGCTCGAGCAGTATTTCCACGGAGCGGCGGCCGAGCACATCTTCCAGGAGCGCTACGTCACGGTCCGCCACGGCCGCTACGTGCTGCCCATCCGCGCGGAGGCGAAGTCGCGCTTCAAGGGCATCGTCCACGACCGCTCGCAGAGCGGGGCCACGCTCTTCGTCGAGCCGGAGGGCGTCGTCGAGGACAACAACGACCTCGTCCAGGCCGCCCGCGAGGAAGAAGCCGAGGTGCTGCGCGTGCTCGCCGCGCTGACGGGGGCAGTCGGAGAGGCCCTGCCCGAGCTCGAGGCGCTCGTCGACGACGTGGGCCGGCTCGATCTCGCTTTCGCCCGAGCAGAGCTGGCCGAGGCCATGGAGGCGACCGAGCCCGTGGTCGGCGAGGAGCGCCTCGCGGACGTCATGGGCGCGCGCAACCCGCTCCTGCTCGCGCAGGCGTGGCAGGCACCCGACCACCCCGTCGTCCCCATGGACCTGCGCGTCGGCGCGGAACGGCCGCTGCTCGTGATCACGGGGCCCAACGCGGGCGGCAAGACCGTGGCGCTCAAGACGCTCGGGCTCTTCTGCCTCATGGCGCAATCCGGGCTCCACCTGCCGGCGCGCGAAGGCGCCCGCCTGCCGGCGCTCTCGACGATCTTCGCCATCATCGGCGACGACCAGAGCGTGGCCGAGAACCTCTCGACCTTCTCGGCCTTCGTCAAGCAGCTCCGCCTCGTGCTCGAGCAGGTGGACGCGCGATCGCTCGTGCTGCTCGATGAGCTTGGAGCCGGCACCGACCCCGACGACGGCGCGGCGCTGGCCCAGGCGGTCCTCGAGGAGCTGGCCGGGCGTGGCGCGCTCTGCGTGGCGTCGACGCACCTCGAGCCCCTCAAGGGCTTCGCGTCGAGCTTTCCCCAGGCGCGCAACGCCTCCGTCGAGTTCGACGGCGAGCGCCTCCAGCCGACCTTCCGGCTGGTCTACGACCGGCCGGGGCAGAGCTACGCGCTCGCCATCGGGGCGAGGCTCGGGCTGCCGGCACACCTCATCGAGCGCGCCGAGACCCATCGCTCGGCACAACGGCGCCAGCTCGAGGCCCTCCTCCAGCGCCTGGAGGAGCGCGACCGCACCCAAGCCGAGCTCGCCGAGGCGATCGAGCGGCGCGAGGTGGAGAGCGCCTCTCTCCTCTCCCGGGCCGAGGCCCAGCTCGAATCCGCGCAGAAGCAGGCGGCCGAGATGGTGGCGCGCGCGAAGGTCGAATCCCAGCGGATGCTCACGGAGATCCGCCGCGCGGTCAACGCCGAGTGGGACAGGCTCAAGACGGAAGGCAAGACACGTGACTCGCTCGCCGAGGGCCGCAAGCGCCTGAGCGAGGCCGCGCGCTCGACGGGCAGCGCTCCCGGGCCCGCGGACTTCGGCCAGCGCCGGGCCGCGGCTGGCGATAGAGTCGAGGTGCCCCACCTGGGGCTCAAGGGGGACGTGCTGACGGTGGACGGCGGAACCGCGACGGTGCAGGCGGGCGCAGTGACGGTCAAGGTGCCCGTTCAGGCGTTGCGAGTGGTCGGGCGGAGCGAGACCATGCCCGCCTCCTCGCGCCGCGCGGCGCCGAGGATCAGCGTCAGCGGCAGGGCTGCGCTCTCCGCGGAGGTCCACCTGATCGGACGCACCACGGATGAAGCCCGGGACATCCTCGAGAAGTACCTCGATGACGCCTTCCTCGCCGGAATGGCGTCGGTGCGAATCATCCACGGCAAGGGCACGGGGGCGCTCCGCCGCGCCGTCGAGGAGCTCCTGGCGACCCATCCGCTGGTCACGAGTCACCGGGCCGGCGACCCGAACGAAGGCGGAGCTGGCGCCACCGTAGCTGTGCTAGGACAGTCCTGATGGCCACCGGCTTCTCCTCCCAGATCCTCGACGAGATCCGCTCCCGGGTCGACATGGTCGAGCTCGTCGGCCAGTCGGTCAACCTCAAGCGCGCCGGCGAGAACTGGAAGGGCCTCTGCCCCTTTCACACCGAGAAGACCCCCTCCTTCACCGTCAACCCGAAGCGCGGCATCTTCCACTGCTTCGGCTGCGGCGTGGGCGGCGACGCCTTCGGCTTCCTCATGCGCCAGGACCGATTGGGCTTCCCGGACGCGGTGCGGACCCTGGCGCAGCGCGCGGGCGTCGAGCTTCCCACCCTTCGAAGCCCCGAGACCGACGGCAAGCTCGAGGGCCTCCGCCGCGTCATGGCGCTGGCGGCCCAGTTCTACGCGGACGCGCTCTGGGCCCAGGAAGGCGCCAAGGCACGCGCGTACATCGAAGGCCGCGGCGTGGACCTGGAGGTCGCGCGCCGCTTCGGCCTCGGCTACGCCCCCGAGGGCTGGAACGCGCTTTTGAGCCACATGGCCAAGGCGGGCGTGACAGACGCCGAGCTGGTCTCGGCCGGCCTGGCGCTCCCGCGCCAGAACGCCCCCGGCTTCTACGACCGCTTCCGCGGGCGCCTGCTCTTCCCCATCCGGGATCTGCAGGCGCGTGTCGTCGCCTTCGGCGGCAGGGCCATGGGACCCGAGGAGCCCAAGTACCTCAACTCTCCCGAGACCCCGCTCTATGTCAAAGGCCAAATGCTCTACGCGCTGGACCTCGCCCGCGAGGGCATGCGCCAGAAGAACCGCGCGGTCGTCGTCGAGGGGTATCTCGACTGCCTGATGGCGCACCAGCACGGGTTCACCGAGACCGTGGCGGCTCTCGGCACGGCGTTCACCGCGGCCCAGCTCGGCCTCTTGCGGCGCTACGCCGACGAGGTGGTGAGCGTCTTCGACGCTGACGCGGCGGGGCAGAAGGCGACGAGCCGCCTCGAAGAGATGCTGACCGACGTGATGGACCTCCGGAACCTCGGCTGGTCCGTGTCCCGCACGGGCTCATTCGAGAAGGCGGGCTACTTCCCCATCAAGGTCGCCGTCCTGCCCGAGGGCCACGACCCCGACAGCCTCCTGCGGGCCGAGGGCGCGCAGGCGCTGCAGTCACGGCTGGACGCCGCCCGGAGCATCCTCGACTTCGTTCTCGAGCGCGCGCTCGGCGAGGAGGATCTGACGACGGCCCGCGGCCGCTCTGCCGCGCATGCGCGCGTGTCGCTCATCCTCTCCCGCGTCCCGAATGCCGAGGAGGCGACCGCGCTGGCCCGGGAGGCGGCGCGCCGGCTCGGCGTCGACTCGACCCAGCTCTGGATCGAAGCCCAGCAGCTCCAGGGCGCCCGAGCGCGCAGGGGCGGCCAAGACCGGCCTCGCGCCTCGACAGGCGCCCCGGATGGACCGGCGGGCACTGCCCAGGCCTGGCCCGCCCCCAGTCTCTCCGAGCGCGACCTCCTCCTCATGCTCCTTCACACAGAAGAGGCGCGGACGGGGCTTCTGCCGTATCTTGAAGAGGTGCAGATCGCCCACCCGGGCCTGCGGGCTGTCCTGGGCGCGCTCCGGCGGGCGCCCGAGGGCATCGCCCCGGAGGGCCTCATGGCCGACCTGCCAGGGGAGGCGGAGCGAAGCCTCCTGGCCGCGCTTCTCGTCGAGCAGCGGGAGTGGAGCGACATACATATTCAGGTGACGGAGCTTCAGAAGCGGTACGATATCCGGCGGCGCAAGCAGCGGATCCGCGAGCTGAGCCTGGCGATCACCCAGGCCCAGGCGACGGGCGACCCAGCCGTCGCGAGCCTGCAAGCCGAGCTCCGGAGCCTTCAGGATCAGGCACAGGCCGTCAGGGGCATGGTCACCGGCCGATGAAACCACACCCCCCATCAGGAGAGCCGACGAGCATGGCGGACGAACCCAAGCTGCAGGAGCTGGACAAGCTCATCGCCAAGGGGAAGGAAAAGGGCTACCTGACCTACGACGAGGTCAACGACGCCCTGCCCTCCGACATCGTCGCGCTGGATCAGCTCGACGACATCATGATGCTCTTCGGCTCGATGGACATCGAGATCGTGGACTCGGCCAAGGCGGGCCGCCTGCCCAGCGAGCAGGCGAGCCAGGCAGCCGACCCCGAGCCCGACGACGACGAGCCCGTGGAGCCGCGACGGATCGATCTCACGCCCGGGCCCGTCGGCCGCACCGAGGACCCCGTCCGCCTCTACCTGCGCGAGATGGGGCGCGTCTCGCTCCTCACCCGCGAGGGGGAGATCACGCTCGCCAAGCGCATCGAGGAGGGCAAGGACGAGGCCACGCGCGCCATCCTCTCCACCACGCTGGCGCTCGACAAGATCCGCGCCGTCCGCGACGATCTACGCAAAGATCTCGTCCCGATCAAGGACCTGGTCGACTATCCCGAGGAGGAGTTCACCGAGGAGAAGGAGGCCGACCTCCGGCGCTCGGTCATGCGCGAGCTCGGCACCGTCGACCGGCTGCTGCGCGAGCGCGAGAAAGCCCTCGACCTGGCGCGCAAGCTTCGAGCCAAGGCCGGCGGGCGCAAGAAGCGAAAGGGCGAGCCGCCGTGGAAGAAGCACGAGTCGGTCGCCCAAGCCAAGCAGGCCAAAGCCCTTCAAACCCTCCGCACGTTGAGCCTCCAGCCGTCCCTCCTCGATCAGTGGGGCCAGGACCTCAAGAAGCTCGTGGAAAAGATCCAGGTCTCCGAGCGCGAGATCGCGCTGTGGTCGGACGGCAAGCGCCCGGCGCCGGCCGAGGTGGACGCCTTCCTCGATTCGCTCTCCGAGGACCGGGAAGACGGGGACCGCGACCTCTACCAGAAGGCCGCGGCCCGCCACCCGTCGATCAAGGAGCGGCTCGTCTGGGTCGCCCAGCAGAAGATCAAGCGCGCCGAGGAGAACGCCCAGACCAGGGCCGACGACCTCAAGCGCATCGTCAAGGAGATCCGCTCCGGCGAGGTCAAGGCCGCCCGGGCCAAGAAGGAGATGGTCGAGGCCAACCTGCGCCTCGTCATTTCTATCGCGAAGAAGTACACGAACCGCGGGCTCCAGTTCCTCGACCTGATCCAGGAGGGCAACATCGGCCTGATGAAGGCCGTGGACAAGTTCGAGTACCGCCGCGGCTACAAGTTCTCGACGTACGCGACCTGGTGGATCCGCCAGGCCATCACCCGCGCCATCGCCGATCAGGCCCGCACCATCCGCATCCCCGTGCACATGATCGAGACCATCAACAAGCTGATCCGGACGTCGAGACAACTGGTCCAGGAGCTGGGTCGCGAGCCCTCGCCCGAGGAGATCGCCGTCAAGATGGAAGTGCCGGTGGACAAGGTGCGCAAGGTCCTCAAGATCGCCCAGGAGCCGATCTCCCTCGAGACGCCTATCGGCGAGGAAGAAGACAGCCACCTGGGCGACTTCATCGAGGACAAGCAGGTGGGCTCGCCCGTGGAGAGCATGATCGGGCTCTCCCTCCGCGAGCAGACGAACAAGGTGCTCAACTCGCTGACGCCCCGCGAGGAGAAAGTGCTGCGGCTGCGCTTCGGGCTCTCGGACGGCTGCGAGCACACCCTCGAGGAGGTCGGGCAGGATTTCGCCGTGACCCGCGAGCGCATCCGCCAGATCGAGGCCAAGGCCCTCCGCAAGCTCCGCCATCCCTCCCGCTCCAAGAAGCTCAGGAGCTTCCTCGAATCGTGATCGGTGCTATGATCGCCGACCTTGGGCCCATAGCTCAATTGGCAGAGCCCCCGGCTCATAACCGGTTCGGTCTTGGTTCGAGTCCAAGTGGGCCCACCATTCTCTCCACGGTGAGGGATGTGGGAGTTCGAGCCGAGACACCGTCGAGGACCCGCAGGGAACGACAGTGGCGAGGCGAGCGCTGAGATCATGGACGCACAGCTGAAGACGCTGATCGACCTCCAGGGCGTGGACACGCGCATCGCCGCGCTCGAGGCCGAAGCGGCCCGCCTGCCGAGAGAGATCGACGCCATCCACACCGCCGTCCAGGATCTGAAGCAGGAAGTCGACGCGGGCAAGGCCCGCCTCGACGCCGCGAAGAAGGACCAGCGCGGGCGCGAGAAGGATCTCGAAGTCGTCCAGGCGAAGCGCTCCAAGACCGAGGGGCGCCTATACGAGGTCAAGACCAACAAGGAGTACTCCGCGGTCCTGGCCGAGATCGAGGACATCAAGCAGGAGAAGGGCCGGGTCGAGGAGGAGATTCTCGTCCTCATGGAGAGCCAGGAGCGGCTCGCCGCCGACATCAAGGACGCCGAGGCGCGCTTCAAGACCCGCGAGGCCCAGGGCAAGCAGGAAGAGGCCGCCTTCCAGGCGAAGCTTCGCGACGTGGAAGCCGACCTTGCCCTGCTCCGCACCGAGCGGGCCGAGCTGACGCGCCAGGTACCCCCGGCCGTCCTCGCCGACTACGACAAGCTCCTCAAGGCGCGGGGCGGTCTCGCCCTGGCGCAGGTGGTCAAGCCGAACCTCTGCGGCGGGTGCCGCATGACCGTCACCCCACAGCGGCTCCAGGAATTGCGCGCCCAGACCGCGCCCCTTCCCTGCGAGTCCTGCGGCCGCTACCTCTACTGGCTCGCCTGAGCGCCTCCCCTCCCGCCTCCGTCGTCAGCATCTACACCGACGGCGCTTGCAGCGGCAACCCGGGCCCCGGCGGCTGGGGCGCCATCGTGATCGACGGCGGACGCGAGATCGAGCTCTCGGGCGGTGAGAGCCCCACGACCAACCAGCGCATGGAGCTGAGAGGCCCCATCGAGGGCCTGCGCTCGCTCGCGGGCCGGCGCGTCGTCGCGATCTACAGCGACAGCGCCTACGTGGTCAACTGCTTCCGCGACAAGTGGTACGAGCGCTGGCGGAAGAACGGCTGGCGGAACTCCAACAAGAAGCCCGTGGAAAACCGCGACCTCTGGGAAGCTCTGCTCGGCGAGGCGGAGCGCCACGACGTCGTCTGGCACAAGGTCGCCGGCCACAGCGGCCACGAGATGAACGACCGCGCCGACGCCCTCGCGCGCTCGGCGATCCCGCCGCGCTGACACGTATCCGGAAGTGAACATTGACGCGTCGATTGGCCCAGCGCTAGTCTTTCGTTCATGAGCGACTCGACCGTGCGCACCCGCCGCTGGAGCCGCATCGAATACGATCGCCTCATCGAGATCGGCATCTTCCGTCCGGGCGACAAGGTGGAGCTCCTGGGCGGCCAACTCTGCGTCAGCGAGCCGCAGAACAATCCCCACGCGATGGCCATCTCTCTTGGCCTCGAGGTCCTTCAGAAGGCCCTGGTTCCTGGCTGGCACGTGCGAGTCCAGCTTCCCATCGCGCTCGACGACGAATCCGAGCCTGAACCAGACCTGGCCATCGTCCCGGGCGGCCCGCGCGACTACGTCGATCACCCGTCCAAACCAGCGCTGGTGGTCGAGGTCGCGGACTCGAGCCTGGCGCTCGACCGCGAGCACAAGGGCAGCCTGTACGCCCGTGCGCGGCTGCCGGAGTACTGGATCGTGAATCTCGTGGACCGCGTGCTCGAGGTCTACCGCGATCCCGGGCCGGACGCTTCGGCGTCCTATGGCTGGGCTTACCGCGCCGTGCAGAACCTCGGCGCCACAGAGCACGCAACTCTCCTCGCCGCGCCCACAGCCCGCATCGCCGTCGCCGACCTCCTGCCCTGATTCCCCCTCTGCCCTCACGGGAGAGGTATACTTCTTTCGCTTCCACACGCTCTTTGATTCGCGCCAGAGAGGGCCGGACGGTCGCCGGCGCGGGGTAACTCGCGCGGGAGGAAAGTCCGGGCTCCGCAGGGCAGGGTGCTGGCTAACGGCCAGGGGGGGCGACCCCACGGACCAGTGCCACAGAAAGCAAACCGCCGCCCGGCAACGGGCGGTAAGGGTGAAACGGTGAGGTAAGAGCTCACCAGCGGCGCGGGTGACCGCGCCGGCTCGGTAAACCCCACCCGGAGCAAGGCCCAATAGGAGAGCGATCCGGTCCGAAAGGACTGGTGAAGCGCGGCCCGCGTGGGGCTCTCGGGTATGGCCGCTTGAGGCGCCGGGCAACCGGTGCCCTAGAGAAATGACCGTCTCCCCGGGCTCACGTCCGGGTGACAGGACCCGGCTTACAGGCCCTCTCTGGCGCGATTTTTCTTCTGACCTCTTCGAATCCCTTTCTCTCGCACGTCTCCGAGATGTCCACATCTTGAAGAAGACGATGTAACGCCGCTTATGGGTCCAAGGCCGCCGCTCGATTTCGGTGGTTGCAGGGGCCCGCAACCACCTGCAGGCGGATAGGCCGCTCGAGTTCCGCTTCGAAATAGTGATCTGACGTCAACCATTGAGAGCCGACGGTCGCCAGCGCCTGTGGCAGCCGGCCAGAAGTCCGGCCCCTCGACCGATGGAGGCCGTCCGGTGTATCCGATTGGGGGAGTTTCGGGGCCTGGTGCCGATCCCGTATGTTGCCCTCCAGGACACGAGACATGGCCATCCGGGAGGCAAGCTCTTGAGGTCACCAATCGACGCTGCCCGCCGGCGGCCGCGTCCCGTGGGTGTGCCAGGAGAGCGGCTCGCCTGAGCCTCCGAAGCCCCGCCTCCTCGACCGCGTCCGCCAGGCCATCGAGACCCGCCACTACAGCCGGCGCACCGAGAAGGCGTACGTCCACTGGATCAAGCGCTACATCTTCTTCCACGGCAAGCGCCACCCCGCCGAGATGGGTGCCGCAGAGGTCGCCGCATTCCTGACCTCGCTCGCCGTGCAGGGGGAAGTCGCCGCCTCCACCCAGAACCAGGCCCTGAGCGCCCTGCTCTTTCTCTACCGCGAGGTGCTCGGCGTCGAGCTGCCGTGGCTCGACGACGTCATCAGGGCCAAACGGCCCGTGCATCTGCCCGTGGTGTTGACGCGCGACGAGGTCCGCACCGTCCTCCAGCGGCTCGACGGCGTGCCGCGGCTCATGGCGGTCCTGCTGTACGGCGCCGGGCTCCGGCTGCTCGAGTGCTGTCGCCTGCGCGTGAAGGACGTCGATGTCGCGACGAACCAGCTCACCATCCGCGACGGCAAGGGGCAGAAGGATCGCGCCACCATGCTGCCGGCCGCGGTGAAGGCAGACCTGCTCGGGCACCTCGAGCGGGTGCGCCGGCAACACGAAGACGACCTCAGGCACGGCGCCGGCTGGGTCGAGCTGCCCGGCGCGCTCCTCCGCAAGTACCCGAACGCGGGCCGAGCCTGGGGATGGCAGTGGATCTTCCCGGCCACGCGCATCTACGTGGACCGCGTCACCGGCCAGCGTCGCCGTCACCACCTCCACGAATCCGTCCTTCAGCGGGCGGTGAAGGATGCGGTCCGCAGCGCCGGGATCGCCAAGCCCGCCACGTGCCACACCTTCCGGCACTCGTTCGCCACCCACCTCCTGGAGGACAGCCACGACATCCGCACCGTCCAGGAGCTGCTGGGCCACCGGGACGTCAGCACCACGATGATCTACACCCACGTCCTCAACCGGGGCCCCGCGGGGGTGCGGAGTCCGGCCGACCGAATGTTCATGTGATGGACCTCGACCGCCCTTACTATCACAGCCCCAGAACGGACCAGATATCCACCGGGGGCGCGCCGTATATCATGGCCCTCGGGCTCAGGGGTGTTCTCCAAGGTAGCGGAAAAATGGGCGTCCATCGGCTGAGGCGGATCCATTCACCGTGATATACGGAACTATGCAGTCAGATAACGCAGTTCAAGATACTAAGCGTTATGCGCCCAGGAGATAGCAGTGCCTGAAGCGATTTGTCCGGTACGAGCAGGTGACACCGCTCCCGAGTTCGAACTGCCGGCGGTACATCGAGACGGCAATGTGACGCTCTGTGACTACCTTGGTCGCGGCCCGGTACTCCTCGGTCTCTTCCGAGGGGTGTACTGTGCGTTTTGCCGACGCGCAGTGGCTAGCCTCGGCCGGCTTAGTGCTAGTCTTGCGCCGCTCGGTATCCAGACGCTCGGCGTTGTTGCAACCCCGACACACCATGCCCGTTTGTACTTCAAGTATCATCGCGTCGCGATCTCCTTGGGCGCTGATCCAACAATGACAACGCATGCGGCGTATGGGCTGCCGAAGGTGTCACAGGAGAGCTGGGATCTGTCGACACGCGTCAATCCGACGGGAGAGCTGAGCGAGCCGTTGCCTATCTGGGAGGCAAACAAGGCGCTCGGGCAGCTGGATCAATTCAAGCCTACCCAGACCGACCGCGATGACATGCAACGGACATGGAGTCAGCTCACTGGCCTATTTTTGATCGCCCGCAGCGGCATCGTATGCTGGACATTCGTCGAGGCTGCCGATGGGGCCGCCGGCATGGGGACATACCCGCCCGAGGCCGAGCTTCTCACCGCCGCGCAGACACTGCTCCGATGAGCGTTCCGAGAAGGGTCGTATGCATCTATCTTGACGGGTCGCATAACGAGATGATTGAGCGGACCGGCTCAAAACCGCCGGCCGCTCATCATGGTCGTTAGGCGAACAATGGAACCACCGCCCGAGGTTGTCGGAGGCGCCCGGGTGATCCGCTGGTCAGTGATCGACCAGCGGCACCGGCCAACAAGTAACTGTCAGAAGGTCGTAGATGGTGAACTGCAAGGACCGACCGCTGGGCTTGCGATCTGCCGACACGACGGCAACGAGGCTTACTACCTCTTTGGTTGTGACGAGCAGTGGAACGCTGTCACGGATACGTGGCACGAGACGCTTGAAAAAGCGCTACAACAGGCCGAGTTCGAGTACGAAGGTGTTTCCGCAACGTGGAATGTCGTCTAACCCCGCACTGGACCGGACCGCTGGCTCGCATGCGCTCGCCGCGGCCGGTCACCGCGAGCGTTAGGCCCAGCAGACCTGTGACGCGTGGCCGCCGGGTAGGGAGAAGGAGGCGATACTCTGCTGCTTTCGCTGCTTCCGCGTAGGCGGTGGGGTACGATCGGTCTGCTACAGTCGAGGTATCGAGCCCGGTCGGCGGCAGCGGCACTTGAGCGTCAAACAATGGATGGGTACGCCGTGAAGCGGGATAGGTGGACCGAGTCTGACATCGATGCGCTACCGGCGGGCGAACACGACTACTTCGAGCGGAAGAGTGGCCAGCTTTTCGGGGACATCGGAGATCTGCTGGGCAAGCTAGCCAAGACAATCTCGGCCATGGCCAACTCTGGCGGCGGCCACGTCGTTCTTGGGGTGGACGACTCCGGAACACCCGACGGTGCCCCCCGGATGCATGGGGGCACAGCCGTCAGGGATTGGCTCGAACAGAAGATTCCGCACCTGGTGGACTATCCTCTCTCGGATTTCCGCGTTCATGTCGTCGAACCATCCGTACCCTCGCGGATCCCGCCGGAGCGGCAAGTGATTGTAGTCGATGTCGGCGACAGCGCCCTCGCTCCGCACCAATGCGCCCACGGCGGAGGGGACGCAAGAAAACACACTTACTACCACCGCCAGGCTGGTCGCTCGGAGCCCGCGCCACACTTCTATTTGGAACTCCTTCGTCAACGGCTTGTTGCTCCGGTGCTCGATACTAACCTCGTCGATCTTTTCTCCGTGAAAGCAGCGAGGGTTGAGGATGGCGTCTTCCTCGCCTTGCGACTTCGCTTTCTTGTCAAGAACACCGGCCGGGTCGCGGCCTACAAGTGGCAGCTGCAGATAACTGAGATGGGGGGGCACTTCCCATCGCGTGTCGCGGACTATCGATTTGGAAGTAGGGACTACCCACCCGGCTGGACCATGGACAGCGCCATCCGCATCGACGACACGATCCTTCCGGGCTGTGGGCTAGACGAGGACAAGGATCTGGGCCTTCTACTGCGGCCTGGGTCACAAAGCAGAGAAGCATTGCGAGCGGAACTGGAGACACTACTCCTGCCCGTCACACTAGGTTTCCGTGTGGCGACTGAGGTCTCTCCAGGGCAAGTCGAACACGTTGAGCTCCGATCGATCGTGAACATCGAGCGATTGACGGACTTTGTTGCCAAATCGCAGGGACTTGAGCCGGCCTAACTGCAGCGTGCAGCGGGCGGCCGAGAGCCGCCGCCGCTGACGCCGGCGTTAGGCCGCGCAACGACATGCCGTTCGCACCCTTCAGCAGGAAGTCAGTACCTTGCGGCGTGAACCAAACAGCCACGATGGTCAGAACCGTGCGGATGTGCCTTGTAGGGAAAGGAAGTGGATATGGCTAAGCTCGTGTTCGGAATGAACCAGTCCCTGGACGGCTACGTCGATCACATGGCGTTTGCGCCAAGCTCCACGCTCTTCCGAAACTTCATCGAGGAGGCTCAAGGGCAGGCGGGCAGCGTGTACGGTCGCCAAATGTATGAGGTCATGCGTTACTGGGACGACGAACATCCTGAATGGAATGCAGAGGAACACGCCTTCGCGGCAGCGTGGCGGAACCAACCGAAATGGGTCGTCTCGCGCACGTTGAAGTCGGTCGGCCCCAACGCCAGACTTGTTGAGGACAATCTTGAGGGCGCAATC
>Ga0335084_10000554_pt1 | contig 32000 bp, 36 predicted proteins | sample Lox_Sample_44_FD_206721 | JGI IMG/M metagenome (GOLD analysis project Ga0335084, IMG submission 206721) | Soil microbial communities from Loxahatchee National Wildlife Refuge, Florida, United States - Lox_Sample_4.4 | ecosystem: Environmental > Terrestrial > Soil > Wetlands | place: USA...
GCTTAGCGGTCTGCTGAAGTACATTCAGAAACATCTCAATGCGCCGGTGGCAATCGGAGAGCAGACTAGTGGGGTCTGTGAAGCTAGACGCATGCGCTCCAATTTGCACCGGCATGGCTCAGCCCTCCCGCACAGTTCCAACGATGGAAATCGCGCCAAGGTGCTTCTCATATCTGCGGAACAGTCGCCGCATGGCGAGGATTCGGTGGCGCAATGCCGGTTTTGACAGCACATTGAATACAATTCGCAGGCCTCCGATGAAGCCTTCGTCCGCCAGCATTCGCCACGGCTCCAGAAGGTGCATGGGCGCTTCGGAACTCCAGTCTACATGCATGCCATTCTGTTCAAACATATCGGCCCATTCAGCGCGTGAGAGCAGTTGTACTCCCACATGAATTTCCTTGGACAACTCAGCTTGAATTTCCCGGCGCAGCGCAGGAGAAATGTCATCCGCCAGGAAACACAGTTCGTGAATTCCATAACGACCTCGGGGCGCAAGCAGACGGCGGGCTTCGGCAAAGATTCGGCTCTTTTGTTCCGGCCTCTGCATGCTGAGCATGGCCTCGCCGTAGACCACGCTGGCGCAGCCATTCGGCAAGCCGGATTTTTGCACCTCGCCCTCGACGATCTGCGCAGCGGTCTTCCCCATTTGACAACGCAAACCCTCGGCAGCCGCCGGTTCCCGCTCCACCGCGCTATATGCAGCGGGGTGGCGCTCTAAGACCATCCGCGCCGTCACACCCAGTCCCGGAGCAAACTCGACCACCCGGTCCTGGCGGCCTATGGCGAGCGCATCCAACATCCGCCGAGTAAGAGCGAGCCCGCCGGGACGAAGCACGCGCTTACCCACCGACACCAGAACCCAATGCCCCTGCATCTTGTGTAAGGTGTGCGTTGCCTGAGTTGGTTGAAAGGCAGGTGAAAACTGGTGTCCGTTTGATTCGTTTACCCAAATGTCATGCATCGTGGTAGCTCCAGCCCGAAGCTCAACCCTAAGTGGTTTGCAACCAGTACACAATGACTTTTGTCACGCTTTCCCGGATGCTCGCCGTCACACCGCCTCCACGCTCGCCGGCGCCTCTGGGTGAGCAGCTCTCGTGCCCGCTTGCTCTGCTAGGGCCTAGGCGGAATAGAGTCCGTGCTTCCGGCGATCCCGCTGCGACCGTGCCAGCCCTTCGGCGGTGCGCGGTCCGGTACTCGCACCGCCGTGCATACGGCATCGTCTATCGGCCATTGCCGGGGCCTGACAGGGCGTGCTCCGGCAACTCTTGACCCCTCTCGATGCTTGACGGCGGTGGTCTCGTATGGTTTAATAATGACTGTAAGTCATATTTGACTATAGGTCGCAATATGGCAACCGAATCGAAAGTTGCAGCGCCCCGCCGCCCGGCTGCCTCGGTTCCCGGCCGCCGGGAACGCAAGCGCGCCCAAACCCGGGAGCGCATCTTCCGCGCGGCGATCGAGCTCTTCGGGCAACGGGGTTTCTTCAATACCACAGTGGAGGACATCACGGAAGCTGCCGACGTGGGAAAAGGGACCTTCTTCAACTACTTCCCCAGCAAGGAGCAGGTCTTCGGCGTTCTCTACGAAATGCAGCTCAAGAAGGTCGCCCAGGCACGGGACCTGGCGCAGAGCGGAGAATGCTCTCTTCGCGATCTGCTTCGCCATTTCGTCCACCAGATCGCAGAAGAACCAGGGAAAAATCAACAGGTAGCATGTGGTTTGGTGGCCACGGTCGTTTCCAGCCAGGCAGTTCGTGAAATGCACTTGGAAACCATGAGGCGTGGCCGTCAACTCCTCGGTGAAGTCCTGAAGCTCGGACAAAAACGAGGAGAGGTCCGGAGCGATCTCACGGCAGAGGAAATGGTCCGCGTGCTGCAGCAGTCTTTGATTGGGGCGGTATTGCTTTGGAGCCTCGAGCCGTCCTCCAATCTGCAGAAACGGCTCGCTGCCATGTTTGAAATCTACTGGTCAGGAATCAAGATTCCGGCGCGGAAAGGAACGGAATTGCCATGAAACGCCGAATCGCTATTGTTGTCCTGGTTGGCGCGGCTGCGGCCTGTGCCTGCCTCTTCTTTTTCCGTCCCCGCTGGACGTCCGCGAAACCCCCAACGAGTGTCTTGAAGCTCTCGGGCAACATCGAAACTCACGAGAGCATTGTCGGTTTCAAAGTGTCAGGCCGTATCGTTGACCTGCCCATCCAGGAGGGCCAATGGGTGGAGCCGGGGGTCGTGTTGGCCATACTGGATACTGCCGACTATCGTCAGCAACTGGCCATTGATGAAGCCACGGTGCGGGTGCAGCGCAAACAGCTCGACCTTGGTCTGGCCGGAACTCGGCGGCAGCAAGTGGAAGTTGCGGGGCAGGCGCTGGCCGATGCAAACGCAGACCTCGCACAAAAGCAGCTCGACTATTCCCGCGCCCAAACGCTGTATCGCCAGCAAGTGGGATCGCAGGTGGCTCGCGACCAGGCCGAAACCAACCTCAAGCGGGCGCAGACTGTGGCCCACAGTGCTCAGCAGCAATATGACGAGGCACTCGAAGGTACCCGCGCCGAGCAGCTCGCCGTGGACCGTGCCCAACTGACGCAGGCGGCGCGAAAGCTGCAACTATCCCGGATCTATCTCGAGTACACCACGCTCCGGTCCCCCAAAGCAGGGGTGATTCTGGTGCGCAATGCAGAACTCGGAGAGGTAGTCGCGCCCGCCACGCCCGTCGTCACGCTCGGCGACCTGGACCACGTCTGGCTGCGCGCTTACGTGAATGAGACCGACCTGGGCCGCATTCACTGGGGGCAGCCGGTCACGGTGGGCACTGATTCTTATCCGGGCAAAATCTACCGCGGAAGAATCTCGTTCATTTCCGACAAGGCAGAGTTCACGCCCAAAAGTGTGCAGACCTTCCAGGAGCGGGTCACTCTGGTATACCGCATCAAGATTGACCTCGAGAATCCCAACCATGAACTGAAGCCGGGAATGCCGGCGGATGCGGAGATTCAGCTGGCGTCCGATACGCAGGCGCCGAAGTTATGAACACAGCCGCCCAGGCCGCGATCACGCTTGCCGGATTGAGCAAGAGCTTTCCAGGAGTTCATGCCGTGGAGCGTCTGAGTTTTGAGGTGTATCCGGGGGAAATTTTTGGCTTGGTCGGTCCGGATGGTGCGGGTAAGACCACCACGTTGCGCATGTTGGCCGGCGTCATGACGCCCGACCAGGGGACAGCAACCGTTGCCGGCTTCGACGTGGGGCGTGACCCGGAAGGCGCCAAATACCACCTCAGCTACATGCCGCAGCGCTTCGGACTTTACGAAGACTTGACCGTGGACGAGAACATCCGGTTCTACGCTGATTTGTTCGGAGTGAGCAAGGCGCAACGTGAACTGCGTTCGGGGCAGCTTCTGCGAGCGGCCGGGATGACCGAGTTTCGAGGGCGCATGGCGGGCAAACTGTCGGGTGGGATGAAGCAAAAACTGGGCCTCATCTGCGCGCTAATTCACCGGCCCAAAGTCATTCTTCTCGATGAGCCCACAACCGGCGTGGATCCAGTGTCGCGCCGCGACTTTTGGCGAATTTTGTATGAGCTTACAGCCGAAGGCGTGGCGGTCCTTACTTCCACCGCCTACCTGGATGAGGCGGAGCGCTGCCACCGTGTAGCGCTGCTGCATCAGGGCAGGCTTCTTTTTTGTGATACGCCTGCGCACCTGAAAGCGCGGCTGGGCAAAGGAGTTCTGGCAGTTACTTCGCCCGACCCGCGACGAGTACGCGAACAGCTCCAGAACGCCGAGGGAATTTCCAGCCTCGTGCTCACGGGAGATGGAGTGCACATCGTGGTGGATGATGTCTCGCGCCGCATGGCGGAATTTCAGGCCCGGCTCAAACAGGCGCAAGTGCCGTTTGACCAGATTCAGCGCGTTACCCCCGCCATCGAAGATCTCTTTGTGGATGCGGTGTCGGGAGGTAAGGAAGGCGAGGGGGCATGAACACCGCAGACCGCTCCGTCCTGATCGATAGCCTGGTCAAGCGTTTCGGTGATTTCACCGCCGTGGACCACATCAGCCTGGAGACGCGCAGAGGAGAGATCTTCGGTTTTCTCGGACCCAACGGCGCCGGCAAGTCCACCACCATCCGCGTGCTGTGCGGACTGTTGCGGCCGACTTCCGGACGCGCGACTGTAGCGGGATTCGACGTGGCCCGCGAGCCGGAATCAGTGCGGCAGCACATTGGTTACATGTCCCAGAAGTTCTCGCTCTATAACGATTTGAAGGTGATCGAGAACCTCCGCCTGTTTGCAGGGCTATACAACGTCCCTCGCGACCTGGTGGATGAGCGAATCGCCTGGGCGCTCGAAATGGCTAACCTTAAAGGGAAGGAGGCCAGGATGACCGGCACCCTGCCCAGCGGCTGGAAGCAGCGTCTGGCATTGGGGTGTGCTGTGTTGCACCGCCCGCCCATCATTTTTCTCGACGAGCCAACCTCCGGCGTGGACCCTATTTCCCGTCGCCAGTTCTGGGACCTGATTCACCAGATGGCCGCCGAAGGCGTGACCGTGTTTGTCACCACCCACTATATGGAGGAGGCCGAGTACTGCAACCGGTTAGCAATGATTTACCGCGGGAAAATGGTAGCTCTGGGCACGCCGACCGAGTTGAAGCAGAAATCCATGAAAGGCGAATTGCTGCTCATCGAGTGCGAACCACTGGGCGTGGCGGTCGAGACCTTGCAAGGTGGCCCCGGAGTTTTAGACGCAGCCGTTTTTGGCAACGCCCTTCACGTGTTGGTTCCGAACGCAGGCGTGGGAACAGCCCAGCTGCAAGCGTATCTGGTGGCTCATGAGGTGCAGGTGAGCAAAATCGAACCCATCCGGCCCAGCCTCGAAGATGTCTTCGTGGCGCTCACCAGCGAGCGCGAAGGCAGGAAGGAGCCTGTGTAGTATGCGCTGGGTGCGGCTCACAGCGGTTGCCCGCAAGGAAGTCATTCACATCATTCGCGATGTCCGCAGCCTGAGCATTGTGGTGATCATGCCCGTAGTCCTCGTGCTGTTCTTCGGCTATGGGGTGAGCCTCGACCTCAAGCACTTACCGATTTACGTTTACGACCGCGAAGGAAGCGAACAAAGTCAGGCGCTTTTGAAACGCTTCCAGTCGAGCGACTACTTCGAGATCGTGCGCGTGGCGAATAATTATTCCGAACTGGTCAAAGCGCTGGACGATGGCCGGGCTAAAATGGCATTCGTTATCTCCTCCGATTTTTCCGAAAACCTGCGAGCGGGCGGCACGGTGAGCGTGCAGGCTCTGGTGGACGCGACCGATGACAACACCGCCAATGTCATCATTGGCTATACTCAGGCGCTGGTACAGGGGTACTCCAGCGATGTGCAGCTCGAGTGGCTGCAGCGCCGCGGCCAGCAGGTGCAGCCGCCCCCACTCAGCGTCGAGACCCGCACTTGGTATAACGAAAATCTCGAAAGCAGCGCCTTCATTGTGCCGGGCGTGCTGGCCGTGGTGATGTCTGTCATCGGCGCTTTTCTTACCTCGCTCACTGTAGCCCGCGAGTGGGAGAGAGGCACCATGGAACAGCTCATTTCCACCCCAGTCACTCCATTGGAAATCATGCTGGGCAAGCTGATGCCCTACTTCCTGGTGGGGCTGTTCGACGCAGGAGTCTGCGTGGTCCTGGCCATCTTCTGGTTTCAGGTTCCCTTTCGTGGGACGGTGATGGCGCTGCTCATTAGCTCGGCCTTGTTCCTGATCGCGCTGCTCTGCCTGGGATTTTTCATTTCGGTGGTTACAAGGAACCAACTGGCGGCCAGCCAGGTTGCGCTGGTAGCAACTTTTCTGCCGGCATTTCTGCTTTCCGGATTCCTGTTTGCCATCGAACAGATGCCACAGTTTGTCCGGCTTGTGACCCGCATTCTGCCGGCACGGTATTACGTCTCTTCGCTCAAGATGATTTTTCTGAAAGGCACACCGGTCGCCATGTTGTACTCGCAGCTGGTGCCGCTCGCGATTTTTGCCCTGGTGCTAGCCGCCTTGGCCACGCGTGTCTTCCAGAAGAGCCTGGTCTGACAACATGCTTTCACGGCTCAAACAAATGCTCATTAAGGAATTCATCCAGGTTTTCCGCGACAAGCGGGCGCGCTTTATCCTGTTTGGGCCGCCCATCATCCAGATGCTGATTTTCGGCTATGCGGCGACATTCGAAATCCAACATGTCCCCACCGCGGTTCTTGACCTGGACCACACGCAGGAGAGCCGCGAGCTGATTTCCCGTTTTTCCTCTAGCCCCTACTTCCAGGTGCGCTGGTACCTCACGCAGCAGGAGGAGCTGGTTGATCTGATTGATCGCGGGGAGGCGACCGTGGCATTGCAGATCCATCCGGGTTTTTCCGAGGAGTTGCAAAAGGGCCAGACCGCCCCGCTGCAGGTGGTGGTGGATGCTACCAATTCCAATACGGCGCTGATCGCTGCGGGGTACGTCAATCAGATTGCCCAAACCTTTGCTCAGGACTACCAAGCCGATCGCATGGGGCGCATCTCGCCCTTCCTAGTGAATCACATTCCACGGGTCGAGCTGCAGCCACGGCCCTGGTACAACATAAATCTAAAAAGCCGGTGGTTCTTTGTGCCGGGCGTGATTGGCAGCCTGACGCTGGTGTTGGTTACCACTCTGACCGCATTTGCCGTCGTGCGCGAGCGGGAGATCGGCACACTCGAGCAGATTATGGTCACACCCATCCGGCCCTTTGAATTCATTCTGGGCAAGACGGTGCCTTTCTTTCTGATCGGCCTGGCGGATGTCTCGCTGATCGCCACCATAGGGACGCTGTGGTTTCAAGTTCCCTTTCGTGGATCCGTCGTCGTCCTGCTGGTCGGCACCGTGCTCTTCTTACTCTGCATGCTGGGTGCCGGACTGCTCATCTCGACCGTTTCTTCCACTCAGCAGCAGGCCATGGTCACCGCATTCTTCTTCATCATGCCCGCAGTCATCTTTTCTGGGTTCGGTTTCCCCATCAGTGCTATGCCCCGATGGTTGCAGTATCTGACCTACGCCAATCCTTTACGATACTTTTTGATAGTGCTGCGCGGCGTGTACCTGAAGGGAATCTCCTTCAACATCCTCTGGCCAGAAATGATCGCTATGGCGGCGCTCGGGTCATTCCTCTTGACACTCAGCGTGCTGCGCTTCCACAAGGCATTGGACTAGCCAGGCAGCTGCCGTGAGCGGCGACCTCCGAAATCGCCGAACTGCTTGCCCCCACGCCAACGAGGCAAGCGATAACATAAGGGCGACTGGAAGGCTCTTGAGTCTCGTCGAATTCCCCTTTTCGACGATCAACTCCAGAGTACAGACCCGAATGGCGCTATGCTCGAAGACTGCCGGAGTTGTGCTTCTCTCCGCTATGCTCGTTTGCCTCGCGGCACGGCCAGTGGAAGCGGCAGAACTAAAAGAGGAAACCGCTGCCGCGTTTGACCGTTATATCGGTGTATCCGAAAAACGGATCCATTCAGAAGTCCACAACGGGCCTTTCCTCTTTGTTGACGAGTTACCGGAGACGCGTCGGGTGGAAGTCTATGCACAACTTCGCACAGGACAAGTGCTGGTGAAGCAGGTGGACACGAAGGAAGAGGGGTATCGCATCGAAGTCCCAGGCGGACGGATTCACGACTGGATCGGACTGTTGTTCATCCCGAACTCGTCACTGGCGCAAACCCTTGCTGTCGTCCAGGATTACGACAATCACCAGAATATCTACAAGCCCGAAATACGCCATTCCAGGCTGCTCAACCACAACGGCGACCATTTCAAGGTGTTTCTCCAGCTCTACAAGAAATCGCTTGTCACTGTCATGATCAATGCCGACTTCGACATCAACTACGAACGGTTCGGAGTGAACCGCGCTATGAGCCGTTCTTATTCTACGAGGCTCGCGGAGGTGGAAAACGCCGGCCAGACAGATGAGCACGAACTGCCCGTAGATGACGCGCACGGCTATCTCTGGCGCCTTTATAGCTACTGGCGGTTCGAAGAAAAAGATGGCGGCGTTTACGTGCAGCTCGAATCGATCGCGCTGAGCCGCGCGGTGCCCGCCATCATCGGCTGGCTGGTAAACCCCCTGCTGAGAAGCATCCCGCGCGGAGTCATTTCCAGCCTGCTCGCTGCTACACGTGCCGCCGTCAGCAGCCTGGGAACAACACGCGAACCCGAAACAGTGCCATGGCACACAGCTCCTAAGATCTAAGGGAAAGGAAAATAGCTTTCGCGCAAGCTTCTGCTCGGCAAGTGTAGATCCGGAGGCATAATCTAAGAGCAGGCAAGGTCTCCAGAGCCATTCACGAGGAGGTCTTTATGTTGAGACGATTTGCGGCTGGATCTGTCGTGGCATGCATTGCGACCGCTATCGCTAGTGCTGTAGTTCTTGTGATTTCCGGTGTGGCCCCCCAACGACTATCATTGATCCTTGCCATTTGGTGCATCGTGCCGTGTGTTTGGGGCCTATGGGCGATGGTTTCTCCCTCCAATTGGGTACCGCAACACTTGCCAATCTGGGGAACGCTTCTCGGTATTGTTGCGGGCCTGATGGCGGTGTTTGTCGTCAATATCCCGTACCGTATCTTCGGAGTAGCAGTACCGACGACCACGCGGGCATTCTTCGTTGTCGTGGCCGCGCTGTTCTACTACTTGTTGTGGACAGGCGTTAAGAAGGTCTATATGAGCCTCTCTGGATCGAGTTCTGCGCCATCCCGAGGGTAGCTGACGATAAATCGCGGTCGCACTAACAACCCGATACCTGGTGTAAACGCTGACTACAATGCGCGAGGGCTCACATGTTTCTTGATGCAGCACTGAGCAAGTACGACCTCCAGGCTGTGCCGGAATATGCGCGCCGAGTGGAGGCGATCGGCTATGACTGTCTCTGGACATCCGAGACCGCGCACGACCCCTTCCTTCCCCTGGCGATTGCTTCAACCACGACCTCTTCCCTCAAACTCGGAACCTCGATTGCAGTGGCGTTTCCGCGCAGTCCGATGGTCATCGCCTACACGGCTTGGGACATCCAGAAAGCCTCAGCCGGACGATTCATCCTCGGACTTGGGTCGCAAGTCAGGGGTCACAACGAGCGGCGCTTCTCAGTGAAGTTCGAATCACCGGGGCCGAAGCTGCGCGAGGTGGTGCTGGCGCTACGAGCCATCTGGGAATGTTGGCAGCAGGGGACGCCGCTCCGGTTCAAAGGCGAGTTCTACAACTTCGACTTGATGACACCCTTCTTCAACCCCGGACCGATTGAGCATCCCAAGATTCCAGTTTTTGTCGCAGGCGTTAACCGCTATATGTGCCGCATGGCAGGGGAGGTTTGTGATGGTTTGCACGTGCATCCCTTCCACACCCCGAAGTACCTGCGCGAGTACGTGCGTCCGGCTGTCGAGGATGGATTGCGTGTGTCGGAGCGGTCAAGTCAGGATTTTGCGTACGCAACGGCTAGCTTCGTGGTCGTCGGAGATACGGAGGGTGAACGCGCGGCCAACACCGAGGCGGTAAGACAGCAAATCGCGTTTTATGCCTCGACGAGGACGTACGAAACTGTACTGGCGGCTCACGGCTGGGAAGGAATCGCGCCCGAACTACACCAAAAATCGCTCCATGGCGATTGGAAGGCAATGGCCCGGCTCATCACCGATGACATGCTCGACACGATCGCAGTGAGCGGAACTTACGAGAGTATCGGCCCGAGGCTGCGAGAGCGTTACGCGGGGTTGGTAGACCGCATTGCGCTTTATCAGCCGTATGAATCATCAGTGGATGAGACGCGGCGCGCCGCGTTGGTGAGACAGTTCAAGACTTGAATCATCAAAGTGGCGACTCCAGTTGTCACCCCGGGAAATTCCATCGTCCTGGCACGCGCTTCGCCCATCTGAAACAAACAAGGGCACGCTCACTCTGAGTAGCCGTCGTCGTCCTTGTCGTTATCGTCATCGTCATCTTCCGTGCCATCGCCTTCGTCTTCCTCTTCTTCCTCGTCTGGTTCATCTCGAACGAGGACATCGGCAGCTACCGGGCGATCATAGGTTTCTGGGTCGATGCATTCTGGATGTATTCTGTTCATGCTCAATGGTACGCCTCGACTCTGGCCATTACGGCGACAATGGGCGGCGCGAGAAAAGCTAGGCCGATTCTGAAAGCTGACATGCTCTATTTCGCACTCCTGTTAGGCGCGGGATTCGTGCTTGGTACGATTCGCACGCTGTGGATTGCCCCCCGACTCGGGACGCGAATGTCCGAACTGATCGAAACGCCTATCGCCGAAAACTTGCTGAGGTGGAAAGGTCATTTTATGACGGCTTCCAACAGTGGTTTCTTGCGCTGGGCAGGGACACTGATCGTGCTCTTCCTCTTCAGTCCAGTCCTTGCTCAGCAGGATTCGCTGGTCCGCGTCATCGCCTTCGGCGCGCATCCGGACGATTGCGATCTCTCGGCCGGTGGTGTAGCCGCCAAGTACGCCGCCTTAGGCTACAAGGTGAAGTTTGTCTCGCTTACTAACGGCGATGCTGGCCACCAATCGCAGAGCGGCGAAACCTTGGCCGCCCGGCGGCGTGCGGAGGCAAAAGAGGCGGGTCGACGCATCGGAATCGAATATGACGTCCTGGACAATCACGACGGAGAACTGCTTCCTACTCTTGCGGTCCGCCAGCAGGTCATCCGTAAAATCCGCGAATGGCAGGCCGACATTGTACTAGCGCCTCGGCCGAACGACTACCATCCCGACCATCGCTACACAGGCATCCTGGTACAGGATGCTTCTTACATGGTCACTGTTCCCGACATCGTGCCCAATACGCCTGCGCTTCGCAAGAACCCCGTGTTCCTATATTTCTCCGATCGCTTCGCGCGCCCCCTGCCGTTCCGGCCGGACATCGTGGTCTCGATTGACGATGTGTACGGCAAGAAGATCGACATGCTCGACGCCCACGTATCGCAATTTTATGAATGGTTACCTTGGCACGACGGACAACTGGATCAGGTCCCAAAAGATCCGGCGGAGCGGAAGAAGTGGCTCGCCAGTAACCTTTCGAGGAGCAACCCTCCGGAATGGCGCGAGGCGCTCCAGAAGCGGTATGGCAGCGAAGCTGCGCATATCGTGCATGCCGAAGCATTTGAAATCACCGAATACGGTCGGCAACCCGACGAGGATGAAATTCGCAAGCTCTTTCCATTCTTTCCTGCGAGGTAGCGCTGCTCTCGCAGGCGGCAGGAGAAAGGTCATCATGGAACGGCATCTTGGATCAGTTCTGGTTCTCCTCTCTGCCTTCATGCTCGTAACGCAATCTTCTGCCGATGGGTTGAAGGTCCTAACCAATCATCTGGGGTACGAAACCAGCGGTCCGAAGCACGCAGTGATCATCGGCAAGGCAAGTGATGGCGTCTCTGCTTGTGTCCTAAAGGATGAGACTACCGATCAGGTAATTCTGGCGATCGCACCGAAGGCAACCGGTCCCGTTCAGAGGTGGAGAGACTGGTACTTCTGGACTCTTGATTTCGACTCGTTTGCCACCGAGGGCAAGTATTACCTGGAATGCACGGCGAAAGCAGCGAACATCCGGTCATTTCCGTTCTTGGTACAAAGCGACTTGCTGGAGCGCGGCACACTTTCCGATGTCATCTACTACTTCAAAGACGAGCGCAGTTCGGGCGAGATGGACAAGGCCGATAGCCACCTGCGCTTTGAGGGTACGAAAGGCGGCATGATCGACGCGCACGGCGGATGGTGGGATGCCACGGGCGACTACGGCAAACACTTCTCCCACCTATCCTTCTCGACATACTTCAATCCCCAGCAGATTCCGCTGGTGGTCTACAGCCTGCTTAAGAGCTATGAGCAGGCGAATCGCCGCAATCTGCAAGGGTTCGCGCGATACAAAATGCGTCTGCTGGATGAAGCCATGTTCGGGGCCGACTATTTGGTGCGGATGAAGGTTCCAGGGGGATCCTTCTATCGTTCCGTATCGACGGGCAGCGTGAAGCAGGTTCCCGAAGAACGCAAAATTGCCGGCGAGATGAAGCGCTTTGGAATCGAAAGCACCCCAGGCCAGGGTGCTGCCGGAATGGTCGAGCGCGCTAACAATGACCTGGAGTATGAGGTCAGTTATCGCTCCGGGGGAGGAATCGCGATAGCCGCACTGGCGATGGCGAGTGCCCGCCCTGTAGCCGGCCAGTTTCGCAGCTCGGATTACCTGAAGGCCGCTGAGGACGCCTTTGATTACCTGGAGAAGAACAATCTCAAACTCGCCAACGACGGCAAGGAAAATATCGTTGACGACTATTGCGCACTGGCAGCCGCCACCGAACTCTACCGGACGACCCACACCGAAAAGTACAAGCAAGCTGCCGACCACCGCGCCAAGACTCTGATGGCTCGCCAGATCAGTGCGGGAGGCTACCAGAACTACTGGCGGGCGGATGATGGTCAGCGTCCGTTCTTTCATGCTTCCGACGGTGGTTTTCCGGTCGTGAGCCTGCTCTACTACTCCGAGATCGCTGATCCCACGGCAAAAGAGCAGGTGCTCGACACGGTGAGGAAGTCTCTGGCGTTTGAACTCGCCATCACTTCTGAGGTGAATAATCCGTTCGGTTACAGCCGCGAATACGTGCAGGACAAGACGGGATTGCGCCACTCCAGCTTCTTCTTCCCGCACGATAGCGATGCCGCTCCTTGGTGGCAGGGGGAAAACGCGCGTCTGGCTTCGGTGGCGGCCGCAGCGCGGCTGGCAGAACTCGCCTTCCCCCAGGAAACGGCTCTTCGCAAGCAACTGGAGACGTTGTCCATCAGCCAACTGAACTGGATCCTGGGATTGAACCCATTCGATTCGAGCATGTTGAATGGCGTCGGGCGCAACAATCCTCCTTACATGTATTTTGACTCCTGGGAATTCACCAACGCGCCAGGCGGAATCTCGAACGGCATCACCAGCGGGTTCCGCGACGAGAGCGACATCGACTACCTGCTGTCTTACCGGCAGACGGGCGCTGACAATGACTGGCGGTGGGGGGAGCAATGGCTGCCGCACGCGGCCTGGTACCTTCTGGCGGCTTCAACGGGAGGCGATACAACCCGCTAATTGTTCTTCGGTCGAGAATGGATCGTCGGGCATGATGAACTTGCCACTCGAGTCTTTGATTTCCATGTCGATGATTTTCCAGATCTTCACCGCTAGGGTGCCCTGCTCGAAGTTCTGCTCGATCTGCTTGATGGCTTCACATGGAAAAGACGGATCGATAGACCTCAGCTTTACTGTAAGTTTCAGACCAAACCCACGGTTTGACAGATGAATCTTTCCCGGATTCACCTCTGTTATGCTGGACCCGGAATGGACCCACACAATCGAAGTGACATTCTTGTCGGAAAATTGATCACCGGCCTAGGGATGCTCGTGCTGGCAGGTGCCTTGTGGGCGCTCCACGGTCGATACGTCATCTTCACATCCTGGCCGACGGTGGAGGCAGAAGTAACGAAAAGCGAGGTCACCGGTCCGGTCCAGCTGGCGCGTGGTGGTGCCACCAACTCGGTGTATTACACCAGAATTCAATTCCAGTTTGTCTCCGACGGGAGGCAATTCACCGCATCGGCCAGAGACAAGAGCGATAACTGGAGCGGCGCGAAAATGGTCGCCAATACCTACTCCCCCGGAACCCGCCACACAATTCGGTACAATCCTGCAAACCCCAACGATATTCGTTTCGATATAGTGAATGCGTTTGAAACTCCAGTCGCAGTGGGAATCTTCGGTGTAGCTATGCTGGTTATCGGTCTGCGGTGGCTCTTCAGGGGTCGGCGAGGTGAACATTCCGGCGTAGGAGTTGTGCAGCGCGCTCATGTGAATCACGACGATTCAGTGCTTCCGTCTTGAAAAACGAAGGAAAGGTTGGCAACGTCTCCCAGTCTATTGGAACGTGATGACGACTTTCGCTGGGGCGTGACCTTCTTCCACGTAAGCGATGGCAGCGGCAGTTTCAGTCAGCGGGTAGCGTCTGTCGATCACCGGGGTTACTTTCCCGGCTTTGATAAGTCCGCAGAGGGTCGTCAGGTCGTCTTTATTCACTTTCGCAATGAAGAATGTGAATTTCTGCCTCATGAACGGTGACCACGCGACTGCTCTGCACAATCGGGTAAGCACTGCCCAGAGTTCCTTAGGCGCCCCGGCCATGACACACTTGCCATTCGGACTCAGAACCCGCCTCATCGCTGACAAGGTGCGGTTTCCCACGTTATCGAGAAGCAGGTCGTAACGTTGGCTGTCCTGAGCGAAATCATCGCGAGTATAGTCAATGACCCGGTCGGCACCGAGGGAGCGTACCAATTCAACATTCTTCGTGCTGCAAACGCCGGTTACGATGGCCCCAAATGATTTCGCAATCTGGACGGCAAAGGTGCCGACCCCTCCCGCCGCGCCGTTAATCAAGACATTTTGCCCCGGCTGGAGGTGTCCCTTGTCGCGCAGCCCCTGCAAGGCAGTAAGCCCTGCGACCGGCACAGCAGCCGCCTGGTCGAAGCTCACGCTTTCCGGTTTCGGGACTAACCTGTCTTCGAGAGCACACGCGTATTCGGCAAAGGCGCCTTTGCAAACGCCGAAGACCGCTTCTCCTAGCTTGAACTGCGTCACCCTTTCCCCGACCGCTACTACCTGGCCAGCGACATCAACGCCGGGCCGGTGGCTCTTCATGCGCCAGTCCAGCGGATTGACGGAGGCCGCGCTAACCCGTATGACCACTTCGTTCTTCCTCGGAACCGGCTGTTCGAGGTCCTTCAGTTCGAGAACCTTTCCCGATTTGTCGTTGGTGTAGACGGCGGCTTTCATAGCGGCTGAGATGTTATTCGCGATCTGCCCGACCCGATGTGACGAGGATCATAGAGTCTTCGAGGCCATGAGATCCCGGTAGGGATCACTCGCGTGATACCCCCCGGACGGTCCCGGACGGGCGCTTGTTAGCGCATCCGGTTCTTATCTCGGATGACTGGCGGCGAAGCACACTGCGGGATAGGGATGGAGCACACATGGTTGGGGTAACCAGCGTTCGCCCAGCGCCATCATCCGGATCCACGAGAGGTGACGCTGCTGGCTCCGTCGACGAAGACTGTGCCACCAGAGCGCCCGCACTCGTTTCCGAAAGATGGCTAAGCTACCCACCCCACCTATTCCCCTGTTTACGCTTCCTCGTGCATCTCGCGATGCCCTACGCAAAACTCGGGGCCGAGTGGATCGCTAGTCCTTTCTCGTGAGGCTTCTTCCTCCCCTGCTTCATGCCGGTTTAGCCTGCGCACTGTAATCCCGATTTTACGCCAACAACGTTTTGAGACGCCGCCAACTCCCCGGCTTTCATTGACTTACCCAGTCACCTTTCATCGTCATGGCGGTAGGACTCGCCGAAGCATTGTATTGCGGGCAGGCCACAGGATCTTGAAACGGTGCGATTTGCCGAGCGCTGTCTGCCCCGGGGGGAGCTGTTATGGAATCGCGTAGGATCGAAACGGGGGAACTTCCCAATCCATCTGCTCGTATTCATCCACTGTACACTTGCAAGGTGACCTTCATGAAACTTCTAGTCCTCTCGCTCTGCCTGTCATCCCTTTTCTTGGTTAACGCGCTTGCACAGAAACCGGTGAAAGTCGTGGAAGTGGGGCAGGATCACTTCGAGGCCGGCTTTCTTTCCGGTGGACAATTACGAATGCACATTCGGTCTGGGGCGATCAGGATCATGGGAAGCGACGAAAAGAAGATTCAGGTCCATTACAGCGGGAAGAATGCCGACCAGCGCAAGGACGTTAAAGTGAGCTTGAAAACCAGCGGGGACGTAGGTGAACTGAACATCAGCGGGGGGCCACGCAATGGGTTCGGAATCGAGGTTGAGGTTCCGAAAAGCTGCAATCTTTACCTGCGCATACCAGCGGGCGAGGTGGAAGTGGCGGGCATCACAGGTGATAAGGACGTGGAGCTCTCCTTCGGCGATCTAACGGTCGAGGTCGGCAAGGCCGAAGACTACGCTCACGTAGACGCTTCTGTTTATTCGGGTGATTTGGACGCGGAGCCATTTGCTATTTCGAAAGGGGGGGTGTTCCGATCATTCCAGAAGCAGAGGCCCGGCAAGTATCGGCTTCATGCCCATGTGGGAGCAGGAGAGCTGGTGCTAAAGCAAGCCAGCTAACGTTGCGGCTGAATGACGGAGAAAAGAGAGCTGTCGTAAACGCATTATAAAAGGGGCGCCCCTTTGGGAGTAGGTTGTGAGCGCTAGCACCACAACCTGCGAAAAGGAGCACCCTCGTGAACAGTGAAAAATATATTGGGCTGGACGTTCATCAAGCAACGATCTCGGTCGCGGTGATGGATTCTAACGGCAAGTTGGTAATGGAATCCATCCTGGAGACGAAAGCAGCGACGATTCTTCAGTTCTTTGCCGGACTGCGGGGACGCTATGGTGACCTTTCGAAGAAGGGACCTGCGCCGCCTGGTTGTACGATCTGCTCAACCCGCATGTGGCCAAACTGGTGGTCTGTAATCCACGCAAGAACGCCCTGCTGAAATACAGGAACAAGAGCGATCGGATCGATGCGCGAAAGCTCGCCGAGTTGTTACGCGGCAATCATCTCAAACCGGTCTACCATGGCGAGACGAGCGTGCGCACGCTGCGCGAACTGGCCCGGGGTTTATGACCACGGTTAAGGACCTGACCCGGGTCATGAGCCGCTTGAAGGCGCTGTATCGCAGCTGGGCGATTCCCTGCGCAGGAAGGGATGTCTACTATACCCGTCATCGGACGGAGTGGTTGGGAAAGATCGAGCACACCGGTGTTCGTCGCCGAGCAACTGTACCAGCATCTGGACGTACTGCAACGGTTGCGCCAGGAAGTTCGACGGGAACTGTTGGCTGAGTCGTAAGCACCCGGCCACCGCGAAGCTGCGACAGATCCCCTACCTGGGGCCGATTCGATCGGCTCTGTTAGTGGCTCCCATTCAGACTCCGCATCGCTTCCGCACCAAACGCCAGCTATGGGCCTACAGCGGGCTGGCACTGGAGACTCGTACCAGTGCGGAATACAGTTATGTCGAAGGACAATTGCGACGCTCCAAGAAACTGCTCTCCATCCGGGGTCTCAACAAGGACCACAACCATGATCTGAAAGCTCTGTTCAAAGCTGCCTCCATCACGGCCAGCGTGCGGCCCGGACCGTTCCAGGACTTCAACTCTGCTGGAAAAAGGCATGAAGCCTACGATGGCGCGGCTCACACTCGCGCGCAAGATCGCAGCCATTACGCTGACTCTGTGGAAGAAGGGAGAAGGTTTCGACGCGGACAAACTGAAATCGCAAGCGGCTTGAGCGTCTTCGGTGAAGAGCCCCTTCCATCTCCGCGGATCTTCTCTGGTGGTGGCTGGTCGGTTCTGGAGACGCTCGGGTTCGAGGGTGAGTATGACGCCAACAATCCCAGCAGAAGGCGGCGCATGCTGGAGTAGCTTCCCAGACGGATGTAGACATCTTATGATCTTCCGCGCGACGGCTGAACTATCAGTAGATACGTAGATAACCGAGTCTGGCGAAGCGCCAATCACTGGTTCGGCCTTGTTAACGCCGCTTACTGCTTTGGGCTCTCCGCCTTCACTGGGATAAAGGCGAAGAATGCCCGCTGCGTTGCGACCGCAAACATGGTCGACAAATCTTGCCCACTACAGGTTCTCAGAACGCAGCGACCCGCACAGCGCCTTACTTGTGCTTTTGCACGCTCTCAAAGCCCTCTTCAAATTGGGTGACCAGCGGAGTCTCGCCCGATGCGAGGCCCTCGCGGCCCATGACGCGCCAGAGGAACTTGCCGCTCGTCCCCTGGTGCCCGTCGTATACCGCCAGCACATCCTCGGAGGGTCGGCTCATCACCAAAATGATGATGTCGGCTTCGGAGGGCTGGTACACGAGCGTCAGTTTGCCCCAATTCTGAATGGCGCTTTGCACGGCACCAATCGCGTTCCGATCTTCGGGAAGCAAGTTCGGGTTGAACTGATCTCCGTCGTAGGAGGCAACGTAGATATAGCGCGCATTCGCCAGAGTGCCCGGAAATGCTGGTACGTTCGCGCTACTGGGACTAGGCGCAGCCAAGGCGGAGATTGCCGCCGTTATCATTAAGATGGCTGCCAGGATGGAAAATCGCTTCATATCAATGCCCCTAACTATTAGATGCGTTCAGAGAGGGTGGAGACGCCGTGCTAAACCAAGGGATTGGTACGAGGCCGACTCGACCGATACAACTGCGTCAGCGTTCAGGATAGCCCGCATTGGGTGAAGAGCGCGCGGGGACCGGCACGGCGGCGACTGCCCAACGATACTTCATGAACCGATCAAAAAACTCTAAAAAGTGAGCGAGATAGTCAATTTCTCGCTAAATTGGCCGCCTTTTTGTTCTTTGTTCTCAATCGCGATTGAAAGCGATTCAAGGGAGTGGCGTCGCAATGAGCACCAAAGATATGCCCGGCCAGAGACCATTTCTCGCAATGGGGACCTGCAAGGCTCAGCGCTTTCCGGGCGCGGAGTGAAACGGATCGTCTCGCGAAGTATCCGGAGCGTTCTCCGGACTCGGAATGTCCAGATTGACGACGACAGGCTCCTGACCACTGCGCACGATGACTGCCTCCACTGGCTGGTCTTTACGTGCGTTCAGCTCCTGATGAGGCACATAGGGAGGAACATAGACGAAGTCTCCAGGACCCGCTTCATCGACGAACTCCAAATGGTCTCCCCAGCGAAAGCGCGCGCGACCCCGCACGACGTAGATCACGGTTTCCAGATCGCCATGATGATGAGGACCGGTCTTGGCATTGGGCTGCACCACCACCGTTCCCGCCCAGAGTTTTTGCGCGCCGACTCTGGCACGCGAGATCGCTTCGGCGCGGGTCATACCGGGCGTCTGAGGCGTATTAGTGTTCAGATCGCCGCTGCGAATGATACGCAAGCCGTGGTTCTTCCAGTCGGGATTTTCGCTGGAGCGCGAATCGTTCATGGTCTACGATTCCCTGCTATCGTGAACGCCAAAAGGGCCACCATTTACCAGCGTCGATGTTTGGAACCATCTAGTTGCATTATCCCCACTCAGTTTGGCCGCTCGCCAGTTCCCCAGAAGGGGCCGGAAGTATTCCGCTGGCACGGGTTGTCGCCTTTGTTTATACATATTGCCGCTCCCGATGCCGTATAGCCTTGTAACGCTCGAAGGCTCTGCGCTGGTCTTCCAGCCCGAGCACCGAGCGCAACGTACAACCGCGGAAGGTATGGGTCAGCATCTGCGGGGCATGCCGAACGACGAACCAGGGATCGTGGAGAAGGGCCGCAGGCATATGGCGAATCTTCATCCAGCGCTCAGCCTTCCAGCGAACATACTCCACCTCTTCCGCCGAAACGTGCTCCGTGCGGACGACCGCGGTAGTACCGTCGTATTCCTCCAACCGCTGATTCATGATCAGACCGCGCTCGCGGAACTGTTCCGTCATGGGCGTCCGCGGATACGGCGTGGGATGTTGGATGTAGGGCCAGTCCACGTAGCGGCGGGCGAAGGCAAGGTTGGCTTCGATGGATTCCCGGGTATCCTCTGGATTTCCGACGATCAGGCCTCCGACTACGAACATCTTGTTTTGACGCAGGTAGTCGATAGCCTTCACTGAAGCATTGCCGGCATGCTGTCCATTGTCGCGCTCGGTGTTCTTCGCGGTGGCGCGCAAGAACTGGAGATCGGTTTCCAGGATGTTTTCGATCCCCAGAAAAACGTAACGAAATCCTGTCTCTCGCATCAGGGGTGCGAGTGTTTTGCCGTGAATGGCAATGGCTGAGGTCATGGCCTGGACAAAATAGTCCAGCTTGTTCAGCCCAGCGTCGATGATGGCATGGCAGAGCGCTTCGAAACGACTTATATTGAGCGTGATGTTGTCGTCCACCAGGAAAATGGTGCGCGCGCCATGGTCTCGCGCGTCAGCGATGTCAGCCAGGACGCGGTCGAATTTATATGTGTGAAAGTTGCGGCCGCGCATTTCGATGATCGAGCAGAAACTGCAGTCGTAGGTACAGCCGCGCGAGGTCTCGATGACATCGACCTGGCGTCCGAGCAGCGTATAGCCTTGTAGCACGCGGGCTTTACGGTTGGGCAGGCGGATCTCATCGTCTTCCAGCCGATGTACCGGCCGGCTGGAGTTATGGAACCACCTATCACCGGCACGGTACGAAAGCCCGGGGATCCGGTCGAAAGCTCCAACCTGCTCCATGGAACGCAGAAGTTCGCGGAAAGTGACCTCGCCTTCGCCGCGCACGATGAAATCCACGTCCATTCCTTCGTAGGCATCGCTGGCAAGACTAGGGTCATAGCCGCCTACAACGACCTTCACACCGGGCTGGAGCGCACGCACCAGATTGATGATTCGCCCAGCAGTTCGGCGCTGGAAGGTCATCACCGAAAGCCCGACCACATCCGGATCAAACTCACGAACCAGCCTGGTGACCGTGTTCCGCACTTGACGATGGCTGAGAATCAGATCGGCAACGGCTACTTGGTGGTGGGAGTCAACGTTTCCTGCGAGTGAGGTCAGAGCTCCGTTCGGCATCCGAACGGCGATAGGGGGCATGTGCTCGAAATAGTCCGGCATGGAGAGTAGAAGGACGTTCATACAGCTCCGTTGGATTGCGAGCGTGCTGACTTATGCATGTGACAATCGGTTAGGCGTGTTCAACGGGTAAGCCAACAGAAGTCTGCTACATCAGGACTACTCTTGTAAACAGGCGACTACAGTCATTGCCCCCCGGAGGGGTGCACTGGGGGCGGGCAGCTTATCGCCGGTGAGCCCCGACCAGATGAATAGTTGGACGCCGCAATGTGCTTGACCTGCACGGCAAACGTGCGCACACCCTTGTAGTTGCTGCCCGGAAGACTCAAGCTATCTGGAGAGAAGTTGAACTTGTCCTCGGGCATGGCTTCGGCCGCGTCTAGAACTTGCCTTTTCGACCGCACTGATCTTGCCGTCGACGGCACAGAGCACTTGCTGGTTCCCACTAGACGAAGTGGTTTTGTGAGATTCGCATCGCAGAAGTCTGCAGAGGAATAGGAGACGAAAACACAGTCAAACGACGTGCCTGAAAACCTGTGGCGTAACGAGGTCTTTCACGACCGTGGCGATTAGCAAGGACAGCCACGCGCGGATCATCATCATGATGCGCCCGGAGACCACTCTCCACTCAGAGGCCGGATACATTTTCGCAGACTATTCTCGTCCAACCTGATTCCTCTTGCAGTTCCGCGGCGGACCATACATTTTACGGCAAGAACGCAAATTTCCCCGGTCGGCGAGGACAAAGAAATAGCATCATCTGGGCGATGTGATCTCTTGTAGGTAGGCCACGGACCTGACGATCGCGCGCTCGATCTCTCATAGAAGTGTCTCGAATGATTCTTCTCCAGCACCCAAACGATCATGCTGGTGAAGCGTTTGCTCGAAAGCGATTCTGCAATCTTCTTGAGAAGAGCTGTTCCAATCCCTTGTCCTAACGCCTGCTCTAACAGGTAGATTGCATACAACTCAGCATCGTATGTCTGGACTGGCTCACGAATCGCTCCTCCGCTAATACAACCCACAATCTCTCCGTCCAGATCGGCGATATAGACCGGTATGTCACGGGTGAGCCATTCTCGCCACAGGAGCACACGCTCTGCCTCGTTCAAAATGGCGAGGTATTTCTCGGGGACGGCGCGAGCGTAAGTCGTCCGCCATTTTTTAGCTGATGAGCGAGGCCACGTGTGCAGCCAGAATTCTGTTGCGTAGTCACCAAGGAGTTCAATAAGCGCGCCGTAGTTTAAACTGGCAGCGGCGTCAGGAGAGAAGCCGTCATGCGAATCATTGCAATTTCCCAGGACGAATGCAGTGAGCTGTTGAAACGCGTGTCTGTCGGGAGGCTGGCATGTTCGTTGGACAACCAGCCGTACGTTGTACCTGTTCGCTTTTCGTATGAACCTGACCGCATCTACATCTTTTCGACTGTCGGCAAGAAGATTAAGTGGATGCGGCAAAATCCCAAGGTTTGTCTGCAAGCAGACGAAATAGCAGATTCGTCGAACTGGCTTAGCGTAATAGTGACTGGAACTTACCTGGAACTGAGTGAGCCGCAGTACCACACCGCTCAGCGCGAGCATGCGCGGGAACTACTCGCGCAGCGCCCTGAATGGTGGCGAATCCCTCTATCGGAAGCACGCGACAGATTGCTGGTTTCTTCGATGGAGACTGTGTTCTTTCGCATCGACATTAAATCGATCAGCGGACTTCGTGCCGAGCCCGAACCGACCATTTGAGAGGGGAGCCAGCTTGAGAGGGGTGACCAGCGCGCTATGCGCCGCCATGAAACGTGTGTCCAAACTTACAAAAACCAAAATACCAACTCCCTTGACACGTACGACGTCGTTGGAGAAAAGAGATTACACCAACTACCCGGCTGAGCCTAGGGCCGCGGAGTGTTCCCCAGGGGGTCATTGGTTTAATGTCCGACGTTACGCCGACGATGCGCAGCCGCCTACTTCCTACGATGACTCCACAAGAGGAAAATGGCCTGGGCGGTGTAGGCCCTTCCCCCTCCGCTGATTGTGATTGCACCTAACTGCGACTCTGGCGTATAGTTCGTGCCATTCAAAGCTTCTCAAAGGGCGTTGTTCCAGGCGCTAGGAGACCTCCAATGAAAAGGCTGATCTGGTGTTGTTTTGCGTTGTCGCTGATGGTATCGCTGGCAGCGGCTGCCTCGGCCAAATCGGACGCGGCGAAAGCGAAATGGATAAAAGGATGGGTTAGTGACTCGAAATGCGGAGTCAAAGGAGCCGGTCTAGGTCATGAAGCTTGTGGCATCAAGTGCCTTCAGGCCGGTGAGCACGTGGTTTTTGTCGACGACGTTAAACATAAAGTTCTCAGCGTCGACAATCAGGACGCGCTCAAGGATCACATGGGACACCGTGTGGCCGTCCAGGGTGCCGTAGACGAAGCGGCTGGCACAATTCACGTGGACAAAGTAAATATGATCACCCAGGGAAGTAAGAAAGCTGAAGCTGCTTCCATGGATGAGATGCATAAGTAGTATTTTGTGGTTCAAGGTAGCCAGGAGCCCAGTCGCTCGTGAGGTAATTCCTGGCGAGTTTGAGGAATTGCGCCGCGGGGAAACCCCAACGCAGCCTAGTGACACCGCAAACCGCCCATTGAGGGGCGCCTGCAGTTTTCGGGAACGCGGAATTCAGGGGGCTGGACTGCCCCGGTCCAGCCCTGCTCAGGGGTCCGATCATGGCGTACCAGTACATCTGCCGCAATCCGAAATGTCCCCGGCACGACAGAACACAGCAGCGTGAGTGCTCCCCGCAGCAGTGGGAAGCACGCGGTGAAGATCTACCGATCCGCTGCTTGAGTTGCGGGTGGGCGGTCGAATTCTTAGGCGAAGCGCCAGCGGCCTGATTCAACCCGGCCACTGGGATTGCGCAATCACCGCGATCTGGTCAATGCAATATGAGAGAGCGGCCCCATAGACATGTTGTCGAGGAGTGTGGGGCGATGGACACGGGAATCATTCGGCCGGGCAACTTGTACATCACCTCGCCTTCTGGAATGGGCAGATGCTGGCAAAGTCAAGGGCGAGACCCCTGCGAAATACAGCGGCAAGAACGATGAAACCTTCAGCAACTTCGACGCGAAAAGGTGGAAGCAGACCGTGGAGCAGTTCGATAAGGTGATGTTGGATCTGGAAAAGTTTGTGGATACCGCCGACGAGTGTAAATGGGGAATCCGCTTACATCATTCCGGTGACGTCAAGCTGCTTGTGTAAATAGGTTGAGGGTGCGGGTTTTCCATTCCAGGTTGAATCTCTGGAAGATGGAGTAGATGATGCGGTCCACGCTCTCGACATTCACAAAGCAAACCATGGGCCTGGTTCGCCGCCGTACTTCGACGAAGCAGCGCTCGATCACGTTGGTGGTGCGCAGTTTGCGCCACAGGTGCCGGGGGAACGCGAAAAACGACAACAACTCCGGCAGGTCTCGGCCCAACCGTTTCACCGCTCCGGGATAGATGCGTTGCCAGCGGGCGCGGAACTTGCGGAAGGCGGCTTCGGCCTGCGCCCGGCTCTCGGCCAAATAGATGGCCTGGGCTCCAGCTTTCACCTCGTCGTAGTCGCACTTCCGCGCTTTCTCCAGAATGTTGCGCATCTTGTGCACCCAGCAGTGCTGATGCCGCACCCGCGGATAGACGGTGCGAATCGCCGCCGCTAGACCCGGACAGCCGTCGCTCAGAATCAGCTGCAGCGATCGGCCTTCCAGCCCACGCCGGTACAGATCCTGGAGCAGGGCTTCCCAGTCGGCCTGGCCTTCGCCCTGACTACGCAAAAGAGCCAGCAGGTGCCGGCTCCCGTCGCGGCGGATCCCATAGGCCACCAGCATCTGCACCCGCTTGCGTCCCGTCGGCCGCCGCACCCGCAAGCTCACTCCATCGAGAAACAGGTAGACATAGTCATCGCTCAACTTGGCCTGATGAAACTGGCGCACCGCCTCGTCCAGATCCCGCGTCAGCTTCGACACCGTCTGCGCGCTCACCGTCTCGCCCGTGATCGTGGCCACCACCCGTCCCACCTGCCGCGTCGAAATGCCCCGCCAGAACGCTTCCCGGATCAGCAACGAGACTTCTTCGGCCCGCCGCTGAAAACGGCGCAGCCCCACCGGCAGAAAACTCCTCTCCCCAGTGCGCGCAATGCGCAGTCGGATCGTACCAAAGGGGGTTACAAAATCCCGCTCGTAGTAGCCGTTACGGTAGACTCGCCGTTTTCCCCGCCTGCGTTCATACCGCCCCCCACCGGAGAACCGGTCGCGCTCCCGCTCCGACTGCAGCTCGAAAAACTGTTGCCACGCCCGGCGCGTCTGCCCATACAGATCGCCCCAGAAACTGTCTTTCATCTCCGCCAGAAAATGTTGGAAATGCTCGGTGATCGGGATTATCTTCGCCATGGGGTGTAGGTCTCCTTTTCCAGGAAAGGCTTTAGCTTGCTAGGCCAAAGCCAACTTACACCCTCTTGCTTTTTACACAATCAAAGTTACGTCGCCGCAGCATTCCGTCTTACTTGACATGCTCCGCAGCTCCGAGCAGCATATTGCCGCAATATGGAGGTGTGTCATGGCAACAGGCAACGACCCTATTCTCGATAATCTAGGAATGGCCCACATGGGCAGCCCGAAGGCATTGCTGGGGAAAAGAGGTCACGGGATGCTCGGGGAATTCAGAGATTTTGCAATGCGCGGCAGCATGCTCGATATGGCGGTCGGGATCATCGTCGGCGCAGCCTTCGGGAGAGTTGTCAGTTCTTTCGTCTCCGACATTCTGATGCCCCCGATTGGCCTGTTCTCAGGCCACTCGGACTTCTCAAACAAATTCATTAACCTCTCGGGGCACGCCTATGCCACCCTCTCTGAGGCGAAAGCTGCCGGGGCGGCCACGCTCAATTATGGTGTCTTCTTCAATGCTCTCTCCGACTTCCTAATTGTTGCCTTCACGGTATTCATGCTTGTCCGGCAGGTAAATCGACTGAAGAACGAGCAGAAGGCATCCGTTCCATTGATGCGAGACTGCCCATTCTGCTTTTCTACGGTTGCGATCAAGGCGACTCGCTGCCCGCATTGCACGTCCCCTCTAGCTGCGACTTGAGTCGGGATTCCGAAATGGTGAATTGGCAAATTGGGGCGCACGAGCAGCAACTACAAAAAGTATGACGAGAAATCGAGATAGCTCGGTCATAGTGGGCCTTTGATATAGTTTTGTGACCCAAGGTAGGCTGCGGTGCCTCTTTTTAAGCGGAATTATCACTGCTTTGCCCGGTCTGGAAGATGGGGTGTGGGTATTCTTGCATGCTGATTGCCTCTGTTTGTATCCCCTAGGTCCAAGCCGAATGCAGGATGGTCGTAGGTGCCAGTGATCTTGACCGGAGCCAAGTAGCCTTTGGGTTTATTCTTGAAAAACGGATCCAGCATTTTCAGCATTAGCGCTCTGATACCGTGAGTTGTCTTGGAAACCTCGGCCTCGGTTTTCAATGTTCCATGAAGATCAATTTTCTCGCTGATCAAGTCGTAGGTTCCCTGCATCTGCGCCAATGCGCCAGGCACCCCGAAGGAAAGATTGGAGAACGTGGCCATGCCATTTCTAAGGAGAACGTGACCCTTCAAATCGGAAAGCACGTTCCGAGAATCGGTGCCATCGTCTTCAGCCTTATGGCTTTTATCACCGAGAGCACCCTCGCTCAGGTTGTTTACTCCCTGTTGTGTATCGGAGCTGGTAAAACTACCAGCATCAATTCCAAAGTCGCCCTGCAACGCCATTTTTTTCAGAAAGGACTCTTCTCCCGGTGGAAGTGTGACTCTGGCCTTGAACGAGACGATACCGGACATCGGTGCTTGCGGTGACTTGATGAACGGTAACAAAAGGTCTTGAATTCTCCCGTCTTTGCTGCTCATGGTGAGCAAGGCTGTTTTGCCTGCATGACCGGCTTCCCGCGCAATGCTGCCCCGAGTCCAAATGGTGGTTTGGCGAAGATTCGCATTTACATTCTGCAAGAAAACATCTCCGTTTTTCGCATTCACAATGGCATGGAACTGGGTCCGGAGTGGTGCATGATGTGAACTTCTTGCTACGGTGAAAAGCGGAACGTCAGTACTTCCCTCAACCTCGATATGTTCCAATGTACCCGTATATTTTCCCGAGGAAGCAAGTATCCCGCTAATTCCGTGGAAGGCGCCCAGGTCCACGTGTTCAAAGCGATAGTCCCCGGATACCGCGGTCCTGCCTACATGGTCAGCGTTCCACGGACCAAACTTCCCAGTGGTAGTGATTTCTCCCGGCGGTTCCGGATTTGAGAGCGTGGCTTTAAATCCTGCGGGAGCATTACTGCCCACATCGCTGATGTCGAGTTCATAGAAGGAGAACTCAAGCGGCGGTTTGCCCGCTTCGCGTGACGCCACCTCCAGAATCGTTCCGTCTGCTACCAAGTCATCAATCACAACCGACGACCTTTTGGGGGGGGGGAAATGCTCGCTTCCCAGCGGCGGGATCAGAATATGCATGCCCTCCACCAGGACCAGCCTTACGTGTTTAGCAAAAATGCCTGTGAAGGTGCCTCTAATCGTTATTCGTTTGACGGTGATCAGCGGTGGAGCGCCACTCTTTGGATTGTGTTGGAAAACGACCTGTTCTAGCACGCAGCCGGGATGGGGGAAGTAAGTCGCGTGAAAGGAGCCTGCAGTCACTTTGCTGTCGCTCTCGTCCGCCAACTCTCTTGTGACAGTTTCAAGCCGAAAAGGCCAAAAGAAAGCCAACAAGAATATCGCCAATAAGAAGACCGCAGCACTGCCCAGTCCCAACCCGGGCAATCCTGTTGAGTTAAGCCATCGTGGCTGGCGCGCAGGAGTTTGTGGGGACACTTGAGACATTGCCAATGCTTGGAGGCGCATTGTGTGTTCTGGGTTGTTAGAGTGTTCTTCGGGAGAGCAGGCAGCCCAAAATGCACCGGCACTGAGGCATTGTGCCACTCGAAATCCGCAGGCTGGCAGTCCCGGATACGTCCTATGTCCGGTCTGCCCGCATCCAAAGCGTGCACGATTCTGGAGGTAAAACCCCAGCGAGGGCAGAATGGAAGACGCGGAGGAAGCTTTTGTGCGAACCTTGGCCATCATCATCGTGCTTGTATTGGCCGTGGGCTATCCCAGCGAGACCGAGGCTTACGCTGTCCTTGCGCACGAGGCCATCGTTGATAGTGTCTGGGATACCAACATACGCCCTTTACTGTTGAAGCGCTTCCCTGGTGTGACACCAGCGCAAGTCAAAGAAGCGCACGGTTACGCATACGGCGGAGCCATCATCCAGGACATGGGTTACTACCCACACGGAAGTTTTTTCTTTAGCGACTTGACGCACTATGTGCGTAGCGGAGATTTTGTTCTAGCTCTGATCCGCGATTCCAAAGACATCAACGGGTTCGCGTTTGCGCTTGGCGCTCTTGCTCACTATATAGCAGACACCGATGGCCATCCCATGGGCACCAATCGCGCAGTTCCGATCTTGTATCCCAAGTTGAAAAAGAGATATGGTGACTCCATTACGTATGAACAAGACAAGCTGGCGCACGTAAAGACGGAGTTTGGATTCGATGTGCTGGAAGTAGCGCGCGGACGATACGCTCCGGATAGCTACCATGATTTTATCGGCTTCGGGGTCGCGGCTCCGCTACTGGAACAAGCGTTCCAGGAGACATATGGTTTAGATCTGAAAGGCGTTCTTGCTGACGAAGACAAGGTAATCGGTTCGTATCGTCACGATGTCAGCCAGCTTCTTCCCAAGGCGACGCGTGTTGCCTGGAGTCTGAAAAAGGACGAGATCATGAAGGATCAGCCTGGCATGACGAAAAAGAAATTTCTCTACAATCTTTCTCGCGCAAGTTACCAGAAGAGCTGGGGAAGTGACTATCAGCCGCCCACTCTCGGCGAGGAATTCCTCGCTTTCCTCGTTCGTATCCTTCCCAAATTCGGGCCGCTAAAGGTACTGCAACTGAAAACGCCTACGCCTGAGACGGAACGAATGTTCGAAGCGAGCTTCAACACGACCCTGGATCGTTATCGACAGCTGCTGGGCCAGGTGGGCACCGACCGCCTTCACCTAGCGAACGACAATTTTGACACGGGTCAAATTACCGGGCCTGGAAAATATCGCCTCAATGACGAGACGCATGCAAAGTTGCTCGAAGCCTTGGCGAAGCAGGATTTCCGTGGTGTATCGCCGGAAGTTCAGGCCGAACTGCTGGAATTCTTTGGGCATCCGGATGCGCCTTATGCCACTAAGCGCAAGCCAAAAGACTGGGCGAAGGTTCAAGCCGAACTTGAACAATTGAAAAACGCAGTTCTACCCACGGTCACGACGGCCGATCACGGGTTGCCGATAGAATAGGGTTCATGCCAGAACCCCTACATCTCATCTGAATGGAAAAAGCAACTGGAGCGAGTGCCCGAACAGTGGCGGCGTGTACGGGAAACCCGAGAACTCTTACGGGAAACACCGTATGGCATTGCCACCCTGAAATCTGCCATTCTTTAGAAGTCCCCGTTGCCATGCCGCCGCCCAGTCTTGAAGAGCGAGTTCAGGTCCTGAGCGATAAAGCTATCGCCGCCAAGACTCAGACGGAATTGGATGCGATCCTACGAGAACTGAAAGCCGCCATTAGGCTCCTCGGCGTAGAGCGCAATGCCGTTCAGCCGGCTTGCATGCGGTTCAACTCTTCTCCCAGCACATCCTGACAGTGCGCGACAGCATCGAAGCTAATGACTGGAACCAGCTTTATAAAAACAAAATGCGATCCTTCTATAAGCAGGCTGCAAGGATTCAATCGCTGTTGCTGTCCTGCATCTTTGCCCTGGGGGCAGGGGCGGGGTGTGGTCTTTCGTCTGCTAGCGGCCCAAGCCCACCAGGGCCATCGCCGTCTTCCTCCGGTTCGGTTCCGCAGTTTGGCCATGTGGTTATCGTGGTCGAGGAAAACCACAGTTATTCCGAAGTGATCGGAAATTCGGCCATGCCTTATCTAAACAGTTTGGCGTCGCAGTACGGCTTGGCCACCCAGTACTTTGCCAATACGCATCCCTCCATCGGAAACTACTTCATGCTCACGACTGGGCAACTGGTTACCAACGATGATGGGTTTACGGGCACGGTTGGCGTGGACAATATCGTTCGCAATCTTATTGCGGCCGGCAAAACCTGGAAATCATATGCCGAGAGCATCCCTTCGACAGGCTACACGGGGGGTGATTCGTATCCATACGCGAAGCGTCATAACCCTTTTTCGTACTTTACTGACGTCGTAAACAGCAGCACCCAGGTGAACAATCTTGTTTCGTTGTCTCAGTTCAATTCGGATCTGGTCAATGACCAGTTGCCGACCTTTTCCTACCTGTTGCCGAATCTTCTGAACGACGCCCACGATGGCCCGCTCCAGTTGGCTGACGCCTGGCTGCAGCAAAACATCGCGCCGCTCATCTCCAGTGCGACATTTCAGACGGATGGTCTGCTGATCATTGTTTTCGATGAGTCGGGGACCAATGATTCGGCCCATGGCGGAGGTCACGTAGCGGCAGTCATCATTAGCCCTAAGGCAAAACAGGGTCATCAGTCCACAGCCATATATCAGCACCAGAGCGCTCTGCGGCTGATTCTCCATAGTTTGGGAATACAGACCTACCCGGCCGCCGCGAGCACTGCTCCCGAAATGAGCGAGTTTTTCTAGGGGCAGACTCCTCTCGGACTACCTGACGGTCAGGTGGCTGTTGTAATCAGGGTTTACAGGTCCCACAATAGCCTGACCACCCCAGCCAACCTCTTAGCGCTCGCTTGCCGGATTTCCAGAGTAGCCCATCCAAGCCATATACGGACCACCCACCCCACCGCCAGGCTAATTGTGAGCAGACTCCTGGGGAGGGCTGTTCGACGAACGTCCCATGACTTAACCCAGTCTGCCTCAGTGGTCACCCCAAAACCGGCCAATGGTGGTCAGGGCAAAACCGGCCAACGGAAGGGGCCGGGGACTAAGTTGTTTTACCCCGCGGCTTGCTGCGGAGGCAAGTCGATTTTCGTACGCCAACTCCGAGGACCGCATTTGAGTACATGACCATGATGGAGGAGGCGATCGAGCATGGCGGTGACGGCGGCGCTGTCTCCGAGCAGTTTGCCCCAGTCCTCGACGGGTCGGTTTGAGGTGAGCAAAGTACTGGTGCGCTCATAGCGTCGCATCACGATCTCCAACAGTTCCTCGGCGGCGGCGACGGGTAGCTTGCGCATGCCGAGATCATCAATGATGAGGAGCGGAACGGAAGCGAACAGTTCCATTTGCTCCTTGCGGGTGCCGTCGATGGTGGCTTCGGCTAGGTCATCGAGCAGTTTGTGGGTCTCGCGATAGAGCACGCGATAGCCTTGCTGAATGGCGGCCTGGCCGATTGCCTGAGCCAGATGGCTTTTGCCGGTTCCTGGCGAACCAGAAACATAGTGCACATCATTTCGAGATAGTCACAGTCCATTACCGTTGGCATCCGCTATTTGGCCGGTCTTTGCGCGTGCACAGGCGCATGAAGAACCGTAGCGGAGAACAGGTTTTCTGCGAGCTGCCGAATGACACCACTTGCGCTCTACCGACATGGATGTTCAGCGCAGACTGTGCGCGGTTCACGTTGGGTCGCCCGCTGATTAGAATCGAGGCACTTCGTGAGCTCCGCGACGTGCTGACGTCTCGGCGGCTTGATCAGGTCTCCCTCCGCATTCTCGCGGGTTGCCAACGATGTCACCTCGTTGCATTCTTTTGGCCCCTGGCCAAACACAGTTACGGCCGCCAGGTTTGCGTCATCTGGCTGGTCAAGGTTTATTCGCCGAAACGAACTACTACACTCCATCAGGGTGCACCCCAAATGAACGGCCCGGAACGTCGTCTAACTCAACGGAAGACCGTAGAAAGATTCGCCTACATCAATATTGAGCCCAGTAACGGCGGCAGTGTGGTGAATGTTTCTGAAGGGGGGCTTTGCTTTCATTCCATTGCTCCCATTCAGCAAAGTGAGACAATCCGTTTCTGGTTCCGAGAACATGATCGTCGAATCGAGGTCCAAGGCCACCTAGTATGGACGGATAAGGCGCAGAAGACCGCCGGATTGCGATTTACCAATCTGCCCGAAGAAGGTTGCGAACCAATACGCAGGTGGACAAGCCTCCCTACGCCAGTCGCCTCTGAACTGTCCCCGTTGTCGACCCTTTTCCGGCATGCAACCCCTACGCTTGAGATCAGCCGACCCGAGGCAAAATCCGCTTCCAACGGTTCTGAAGAGCCAGCGTTGGTCTCGAGAGATGCGAAGGCACAGCCGCCATTCACCACCTTCTCTGGAGGTTTGGCTACTGGACTTCTTCA
>Ga0335084_10000558_pt1 | contig 31884 bp, 42 predicted proteins | sample Lox_Sample_44_FD_206721 | JGI IMG/M metagenome (GOLD analysis project Ga0335084, IMG submission 206721) | Soil microbial communities from Loxahatchee National Wildlife Refuge, Florida, United States - Lox_Sample_4.4 | ecosystem: Environmental > Terrestrial > Soil > Wetlands | place: USA...
AACTGACTCCGCCCGAGCAGCTGGTGCTGGCCGACGCGCAGACGAGCGGCGGGCTGCTCGTGACCACGCACGATCCGAGCGCCCTCGAGGCATCCGGGCTGTTCACACGCGTCGGCGCGGTCGTCGAGGGCGCTCCGGGCGCGATCCGCGTCGTTGGCCGGCCGGCGGAACGCCACGAAGTCTCGACGTTCTCCTAACCCACTCTTAGCCGACCGGCGCCGAAAGTAGGCAGATGCGACCACGTACGTATGCGCCGCCACGCCCTGACCGGAGCCTCCGCGGCGCGCATCGCCATGCGACGTTCGGTGCGCTCCTTGTCGCCGACTGGCGCGCCACGGGATGGCCCCTGGGGATCCTCCGCGCGTTCCTCGGTGGCACGTTCGTGTTCGCGGGGATGCAGAAGCTCCTGGACCCCAACTTCCTGCGCCGGGGGAGCCCCGACTACATCGGCACGCAGTTGCGCGGGTTCGCACTGGGCACGCCGCTCGGGGCCGTGTTCGGCGCCCTCGCGCACCACGCGGTATTGGTGGGCGTATCGACCGCGCTGCTCGAAACGGCGATCGGCCTGGCCGTCCTGTTCGGGATCGCGTTGCCGCTCGCGGCGCTCGGCGGGTTCCTCGTGAACCTCTCGCTCCTGCTCTCGGCGACGTGGCACGTCCACCCGTACTTCCTCGGATCCGATTCGATCTACGCCGTGGCGTGGCTGGCCCTCGTGGTCGGGACGTGGTCGCGCTTGCGTCGAACGCCCGTGCCCGGCGCAGGGGGTCGCGTCGCGTACGTCAACGCCGGCCCGCCCGTCGACCGGCGGGTCGCCCTGCAGGTCGCCACCGTCGGCCTCTGCGCGCTCGTCTTGGACGGGGTCGCGCGGGTGTTCCGCGGCGTCCCGACGAACGTCGACGCGATCTCGCCGGCGATCCGTCGATCGCCGGCGAGCCACTCGCCCGCGACGGCGCCGTCCACGCCCGCCGCGGGCGGGACAAGCGCACCAGCGCAACCCTCTTCCCCAGCCTCGCCTGCGGGCACCGTGATCGCGAACCTCTCGCAGCTCCCCGTGGGCAAGGCGGTCGGGTTCTCGGCCCCCGGGGTCGGTCCGGCCGTCCTGCTGCGGCTCGCGAACGACAGCGTGCTCGCGTACAGCCGGATCTGCACCCACGCCGGGTGCGTGGTCGGCTACGATCCGGCGTCCCAACTCCTGATCTGCCCGTGTCACGGGGCGGAGTTCGATCCCTCTCGAGGGGCCGAGCCGGTGGCCGGGCCCGCAAGTGCTCCGTTGCAACGCATCGACGTCGTCGTGGACGGCTCGGGCAGGGTCGTATTACCCGCCTAAAGCCCGTATCGGGAATAGCCGGTCCGCTGATAGCATTTGCACCTGCAACAGGCGGGGTTCCGCGTCTGTCGACGATGGAGACGAGCGTTGAGCGAGCTGGACGGCGTCCTGTACAAGGAGATCCTCGAACAGGGGATGCGTGAGTTCCCCAACGAATGCTGCGGCCTGGTCGCCGCCGAGGCCGGGGCGCCGGTGAAGGTGTTCCCGATGAAGAACGCCGACGCCAGCCCGGCGACGTACCGCCTGGACGGCAGAGAGCAGCTGCGGGTCTTCGACGAGCTCGACGAGCACGGCTGGGATCTCTGGGCGATCTACCACTCGCACACGCACTCCGAGGCGTACCCGAGCGAGACCGACATCAAGCTGGCCTTCTACCCCGACGCCCGCTACATCCTGCTGTCGCTGGCCGACCGCGAGCATCCCGTCCTTCGCTCGTTCTTCATCCACGAGGGCGAGGTCACCGAGGAGGAGCTGACGGTCGCATGAGCCAGCAGCCGATGTTCACCGAGGAGCAGGTCCAGCGGTATTCGCGACACATCATCCTGCCGAACATCGGCGGGAAGGGCCAACGCAGGCTCCTGGACGGTTCGGTGCTGGTGATCGGCGCCGGCGGGCTGGGCTCGCCGGTGGCGATGTACCTGGCCGCCGCGGGCGTGGGCAAGCTCGGCATCGTGGACTTCGACCGCGTCGACGTGACGAACCTCCAACGTCAGATCCTGCACACGACCGCCGATGTGGGCCGTCCGAAGGTCGAGTCGGCCGTCGAGCACCTCCGTGCGATCAACCCGACGATCGAGATCGTCGGGCACGACACGCTCCTGTATTCGACGAACGTGTTCGACGTGATGAACGGCTACGACGTGATCGTCGACGGCACCGACAACTTCCCGGTCCGCTACCTGGTGAACGACGCCACGCAGTTCCTGGGCAAGCCGCTCGTCTACGGCTCGATCTACCAGTTCGAAGGCCAGGCCTCGGTGTTCATGCCGGGGCAGGAGACGCCGTGCTATCGCTGCCTGTTCCCCTCGCCGCCGCCGCCGGGCACCGTGCCGTCGTGCGCCGAAGGGGGCGTGTTCGGCGTACTGCCGGGCTTCATCGGCTCGGTCCAGGCGACCGAGGCGATCAAGATCCTCACCGGCGAGGGCGTGACGCTGGAAGGAAGGTTGCTCCTCTACGACGCCCTCACGATGGACGTGCAGGAAGTGAAGATCCGCTGGGACGCGGACTGCCCGGTGTGTGGCAAGGAGCCGACCATCACCGAGCTGATCGACTACGAACAGTTCTGCGGCGTCCCCGCCCGGCCCGAGTAGACCCAGACCCCTGAGGAGAGCCGACATGACCGTGACCGTGAAGCTGCCGACGATCCTGCGGAAGTTCGCGGGCGACGAGGCCCGCGTGGGTGCGGACGGCGCCACGCTGGCCGACGTCCTGCAGGACCTCGAAGCGAAGTACCCGGGCATCACGAAGAACGTCGTGTCCGAGGACGGCGGCCTGCATCGGTTCATCAACGTGTACCTGAACGACGAGGACGTGCGCTACCTCGGCTCGCTCCAGACCGAGGTCAAGGAAGGCGACACGGTCTCGATCCTGCCGGCCGTCGCCGGCGGCAGCTAGCCCGAGCTCCGTCCCGGAGCTAGGGCGCGACGGCGGGTCCCCAGTCCGGGCCGTTCTCGTTCAACCCCGTCACCCGCAGGACGTGAACGCCGGTCCCGTCGCGATCGATCACGAAGAGGTCGCCGCCGAGGGGACCGGAGGGAGCGTGTGCGAACACGAGCTGCGATCCGTCCGGCGACCACGACGGGTGGTTCGTGGCGGTGCCGGCGAGCTCCGGGGTGAGCGAGCGGAGGCCCGAGCCGTCCGGACGGATCGTGTACAGCTGTTGCATGGCCCCGCCCGGATCCGGGGGCGACTGGAAGGCGATCAACGCCCCGTCCGGCGACCACGCGGGGTCTGCGGCATCGAGTCCGTCCGGGGTCAGCTGCCGGCTCCCGGTGCCGTCGGCGGCAGCGATCTGGATGGTGAACCGATCCGGGTGGCCGTACGCCCAGTGGAGGTAGACGATCTGCGTCCCGTCCGGCGACCAGCTGGCCTGATCGTCCTGGGCGTGGTGCGGGTCGGTGATCTGCCGTGCGCCGGTCCCGTCCGCGTTCGCCGTCCAGAGCTGCACGTGGATCGGGATGGGTCCCCGGCCGTAGATCGCCCGGGTGAACACGATCCGGGTCCCATCGGGCGACCAGGGATCGCTCTCGACCGCGTCTCCGCAGCGGCCCGGGCACCCCGTCGGGACGACCTGATGCAGATCGGATCCGTCGACGTTCACGACGAAGATGCGATCGGGGCGGGGATCGTGGATCCGCGTGAACATGACCCGCGTCCCGTCGGGGGAGATGGACGGACCCACGTCTTTCTCGCTCGAGACGACCAACCGTCGCACATGCGAGCCGTCGTCGGATTCGATGTAGAGCTGCGCGTGGCCACCCGCGCTCAGGGGGTCGTTCCCGAACACGATCACCCCCGGGGTCGGTGCGATCGACGTCGTCGGCGCCTGCGTGGGACCCGACCCGCCACCGGTGCAGGCACCGAGCAGCGCGACGGCACCGAGGAGCCCGACCCCGCGAGTGATGTTCACCACGAACCTCCTGGGTAGAAGACGGGCCCGACCCGGCTCCATGCCTTGGTGAGCACGGTCGTTGTTCCTCCGTCGGGATCAACGAGCAGGAGGCGGCCGTTGGAGATCACGGCGATCCGCGAACCGTCCGGGCTCCACGCCGGCGTGCTTTGCTCCGCGACCCCGAGGCTTTCGACCCGGGTCGCGATCCCGCTTTCCGTCCGGAGCACCCATACCGATCCGGTCGGACCTCCCTCCCCTTGCACGTACGCGAGCGACGTACCGGCCGGTGACCAAGCGGGCGCGTATCCACTTCTCTGCGTGTGTCCGAGGATCAGCTCCCGCGTGTCGCAGCAGATCGCCGTCTCGAAGAGGGTCGGGACCTGCGGACCGTGCGATGGCATCGCGCTGAACGCGATCCGTGACGAATCGGGCGACCAGGCCGGATCGCGGGCGTCGGCCAGCCCGACGTCGAGCGCGCGATCGTTCGAGCCGTCGGGGTCCACGAGCCGGATCGACGCTCCGTCGAGACGGTCGATCGTGTAGGCGATCGTGGTCCCGTTGGGCGACCAGGCCACCGAGCCGATCTCGGAGCAGGAAGGCGGCGCGCACGGCACGATCCGGGTGCTCCGGCCCGACCGGAGGTCGAGCACGTGCAACCCAACCGCATCGGTCATCGTCCACGTGGTATCGCTCACGGTGTCGGGGTGGCTCTCCGCGAGCGAGTACACGAAGCGGGTACCGTCGGGCGATGCGGCGACCCCGTTCACCCGGACGCCCGGGCACGATCGGTGCCCGGCGGCATCCTGGGTGCAGCTGAGATCCAGCAGCTTCGAGACGTTCCCCGAAGCCGGGTCGTAGACGTAGACGCTCCCGTTGTCCGTCGGCGCCCACGCCGATCCGCGGCCGACGAACACGATCGACCCCGCGCGCGGCGGCGGGAGCGCGGGGACCGCGCCCTGCGCCCGGTCGAACGCGTGGACGGCGAGCCCGGTCGCCGCCACCGCCACCGCGATCGCGACCACGGCCGCCGTGATCCGTCGGCGCCGGAGCAACGAGTCGCGGCGACGGAAGAAGGCCTCGACCGTGATCGGCTCGATCGGGGTGCGGTCCATCTGCCGCTCGAGGACGTCGCGCACCTCAGGCATCGATCCCTCCGGCGATCCCGGCCAGGGCGCGCCTGGCCTGGTGGGTGAGGGCGTACACGGTCGAGGGCTTCACGCCGAGGAGCTCTGCGGCTTCCTCGCCCGAATAGCCGAACGCCTCCGTCAGCACGAGCGCGGCTCGTTGCCGCGGCGTGAGCTCGGCGAGGATCCGCCCGGCCTCGTCCCGATCCTCGACCGGTCCGAGACCGTCGTCGTGCCGGTCGACCATCCCGGTCGTTCGCTTCAGCTCACGGACGGCCCGGCGGTACCGGCTGCGGAACAGGTTCATCGCGACCCGATGCAGGTAGCCGGCCGGCTGGTCCATCGTGCCGACCTCGTCCCAGCGCGCGAAGACCCGCATGAAGGACTCCTGGGCGATGTCCTCGGCGTCGGAGCGGCTCCCCGTGATCAGGACCAGCGCCCGCTGGAGCCGGTCCATCTCTCGGATGAAGAACTCCTCGAACGGCTGCGCGGGCCCCGACAACGCTCGGCTCTCCGCGATCAACTCGTCCACATGGGCGACTTCTTCCATCGTCTCTTCCAACGCCCGGGGCGGCCGGAATCTGTAGAGGTGCCGGGTCGCGTCAGTCCCAGGTCCGGCGCTCGCCGGGCATCGACGTGAGTTCCCCCCACGCGGGGCGTTCCTCGCCCAGGCGGAAAGGGAGCACGCAGGTGAGCGGCTCCGCGTCCCGATGCTCCAGCTCGACCCGGATCGCCCGCGACGCCGGAACGTCGACCACGACGTCGGTGCACACGCCCACCGCCAGGAGCTCGCCGCGATCGGCGCGTCCGCGGAGCTCGTCGCGCAGGACATCCAGCTCCTCGGCCGAGGAGGTCTCGAGCTCGCCGTCGGGGGCCATCGACGCGCCGAACGGCGCGAAGCCGTCGTCGGCCGCCACCGCGGCGCGCGCGTACGCCAGCAGCAGCCGCATCAGGGCGTCCATCTGCTCTCGAGGCTCACCGGGGAGCTGGCTCACCGGCCAACCGTGACGGCGGCGCCCGGGTGGGTCAAGCTCGGCGGATGGAGATCCGTCGACTCGGCGCGCGCGACGGCGCCGTGATGGATGCGGCGGTGCGGGCGTTCCACGGTTTCGAGTTGCAGACCGATCCCGCGTTCCTCGCCGACCCCCGATCGCTCGCGTTCGTGGCGCTCGACGGCGAGACGGTCGTGGGGTTCGCGTGGGGCTTCGAGCTGCCGCAGCCGGTGGGCGGGCCGTCCGATCTCCTCTGCGGTCTCGAGGTCGCGGAGGCCGTCCGCGAGCACGGCGTGGGCAAGGAGCTGTTGGGCGCGTTCGTCGCGGGTGCGCGGGCGCGCGGCGCGACGAAGATGTGGATGCTCACGAACGCCGGGCATCGGGCCACGAGGCTCCTGTTCGAGGACGCACCGAACCCCGGCGAGCAGGGACTCGGCCCGTGGTGGGTCATGGGATGAGCGGGTCCCGGCCCCCTCGCGCTGGGATACTCCGTTCTCGTGCGCTTCGACTCGATCCTCGATGCGATCGGCGACACGCCGCTGGTCGGCATCCCTCGGCTGTCGCCTTCGCCGTCCGTTCGGCTGTGGGCGAAGCTCGAAGGGCAGAACCCGACCGGCTCCACGAAGGACCGGATCGCGCTGGCGATGGTGGAGGCCGCCGAAGCCAGCGGCGAGCTCACGGCGGACAAGACCATCCTGGAACCGACGTCGGGCAACACGGGCATCGCGCTCGCGATGGTGAGCCGCCGGAAGGGGTACGCGCTCACGGTCGTGATCCCCGACAACGCCAGCGAGGAGCGCATCGTCCTGCTCCGGCTCTTCGGCGCGGAGATCGTCTTCTCCGACGGTGCGAAGGGCACGAACGGGTCGATCGAAGTGGCGCGCGCCCTCGCGAACGACGAGCGCTACTACATGCCGTTCCAATACGGGAACCCCGCGAACCCGGGCGCGCACGAGCGGGGGACGGCGCAGGAGATCATCCGCGACCTGCCGACCGTGACGCACTTCGTCGCCGGCATGGGCACCGGCGGCACCTTGACCGGCACCGGCCGAGGACTGCACGCGCACGACCCGAACGTGAAGATCATCGCCGCGGAGCCCGAGCTGGGCGACCTGGTGTACGGGCTCCGGTCGCTGGACGACGGCTTCATCCCGCCGATCTTCGATCCGGCGCAGATCGACCGGAAATTCCTGGTCAACTCGGCGGACTCGCTGCGGGCCACGCGCGAGCTGACGGCGCGCGAGGGGATCTTCGCCGGGATCAGCAGCGGCGCCGTGATCCACGTCGCCCAGCGCGTCGCCCAGGAGGTGGAGCAGGCCGACATCGTCTGCCTGCTGCCCGACGGCGGATGGAAGTACCTGTCGACCCAGGCCTGGGCCGAGGACCTCACGAAGGCGGAGCGCGGCGTCGAGGAGTCGTTGTGGTGGTAGTCGGTGTCCGATAGCCGCCCGATCGGCATCTTCGACTCCGGGGTCGGCGGGCTGACGGTCGCCCGGGCCGTGCTGGACCGGTTACCGAACGAATCTCTCCTGTACGTCGGCGATTCGGCGCACTTCCCCTACGGTCCCAAACCGGTCGAGGAGATCAGGGGCTACGCGCTCGACATCGCCGCGTACCTGGTCGAGCGCGACGTGAAGCTCCTCGTCGTGGCCTGCAATTCGATCGAGGTCTCGGCGATCGGCGACATCGCCGCGGCGCATGGGGTTCCGGTCATCGGGGTGATCAACCCGGGCGCGCGGGCGGCCGCCCGCGCCACCCGCTCGGGGGTCGTCGGGGTGATCGGCACCGTCGCGACGATCGGAACGGGTGCGTACCAGCGCGCCATCGGCTCCGCCGTGGAGCTGCACGTGGCCGCGTGCCCGGTGTTCGTCGAGCACGTGGAGCGGGGCGATACGACTTCCGACGAGCTACGGATGGCCGCGCGGGAGTATCTTGCTCCGCTGAGAGAAGGGGGCATCGACACGTTGATCCTCGGCTGCACGCACTACCCGCTGCTGTCCGGGCTGCTCCACTCGGAGCTGGGGCCCGACGTGGTGCTCGTATCGTCCGCGGAGGAGACCGCGAAGGACGTGGAGGCCGAGCTCCGGCGGAGCCATCATCTCCGAGAGGACCCCTATCCGCCCGTGTGTGCGTTCGGCACGACCGGCGATGCGGAGCGCTTCCGCGACCTGGCCGAGCTGTTCCTGGGGCGCGGCATCGGCGACGTCGAGCCGGTGCACATCGAGGTGGGGGCGCGCCGATGAAGCTGACCGTGCTGGGGGCGCAGGGCACGTGGCCGGGCGCCGACGGCGAGTGCTCCGGGTACCTGGTCGCGCAGGACGGCTACCACATCTGGCTCGACGCCGGAACCGGGACCTTCGCGCGCCTCCAGGAGCACCTCAAGGTCGACCAGGTCGACGCGATGCTGATCACCCACGGTCACGCCGACCACTTCCTCGACATCATCCCGGCGTTCTACGCGCGGCACTACGGTGGCAAGGGCGATCCCGGCCTGCCGCTGTACTCGCCGGAGGGGTTCACGGATCAGGTCGCGCTCCTGGTCTCCGAGAACGGCCGCAACGTGATGAGCGAGGCCTACGCCTTCACCACGGCCGAGCGCGCGCAGCCCTTCGAGGTGGGTCCGTTCCTCGTGACGCCGTTCGAGATGACGCACATCGGCGTGTACTCGCTGGGGTACCGGATCGAGGCCGGCGGCGTCGTGCTCGCCTACAGCGGCGACACGGGCCCGTGCGAGGAGGCCGTCGAGCTCGCGCGCGGCGCCGACCTCTACCTCTGCGAGGCCACGTACCAGAACGCGTCGAACCTGACGTACTTCCATCTGAGCGCCGCGCAGGCTGCGCAGCACGCGGCGAGGGCGGACGCGGGGCGCCTGATGCTGACGCACATCACGCCCGACCTCGATCCCGACGTGTCGCTGGACGAGGCGGCCGCGGTGTTCGGTACGGTGGAGATCGCGGTGCCGGGCGGGTCGATCGAGGTCCGTTCGTGACGCGGTCCGACGGCCGGGCCGCGGACGACCTCCGTCCCGTGTCGTTCGAGCTCGGCTTCCAGGAGTGGGCCGACGGCTCGGTCCTGTTCTCGATGGGCAGAACGCGCGTGCTGTGCGCGGCCTCGATCGCCGAAGAGACGCCGCGGTGGCTCCGCGGGACCGGCAAGGGATGGGTGACCGGCGAGTACTCGATGTTGCCGGCCTCCACGAGCGAACGATCCCAGCGCGAGGTGAACCGCGGTCGTCCGGGCGGGCGGACGCAGGAGATCCAGCGGCTGATCGGCCGCGCGCTCCGGAGCGTGACCGACCTGCCGCGCCTGGGGGAGCGCATGATCACGATCGACTGCGACGTCCTGCAGGCGGACGCCGGCACACGGACCGCGTCGATCACCGGCGGGTACATCGCGCTCGCGCTCGCACTTCGGAAGATGAGCGCCGCCGGCGCCACGCCGGACGATCTGCTGACCGACTCGGTGGCCGCCGTGTCGGTCGGGATCGTCGACGGCGAGTCGCTGCTGGATCTGTGCTACGAGGAGGACGCGAAGGCCGAGGTGGATTTCAACGTCGTCATGACCGGCTCCGGCGCGCTCGTCGAGGTGCAGGGGACGGCCGAAGGCGAGCCCTTCTCGCGCAGCCAACTCGATGCCATCCTCGATCTGGCCGGCGACGGCATCGCCGCGCTCACGAAGGTGCAGCGCGACGCCCTCGCCGGCTGAGGTCCGGATGACCCTGCCGGACACGATCGCGATCGCGACCCGGAACCCCCACAAGCTCCGCGAGCTGGCCAGGATCTGCGGCGACTGGCCGGTGACGTGGGTGAGCGTCGCGAACGCCGATCCGGCCGCGTTCCCCGACGTCGAGGAGACCGGGGCCACGTACCGGGAGAACGCGGCATTGAAGGCACGCGCGGTGGCCGCCGCGCTCGGCCTCCCTGCCGTCTCGGACGACTCCGGTATCGAGGTGGACGCCCTGGGCGGCAAGCCGGGCGTCCGGAGCGCGCGGTACGCGGGCGAGGGCGCCTCCGACCAACGCAACCTTCAGGAACTGATCCGTGCGGTCCGCGGCATCCCCGCGGGCGGCCGGACGGCTCGATATCGGTGCGCGGCGGTGCTCGCGCTCCCGGACGGGACCGAGGCAGACGCCGAGGCGACCTGCGAAGGGACCCTCCGGAAGGACCCTCGGGGCGACGGCGGGTTCGGCTATGACCCGATCTTCGTGCCCGCCGGCTGGGACCGGACGATGGCCGAGCTGACGCCGGAGGAGAAGGACCGGATCAGTCACCGGGGCAAGGCGTTCCGGGCCCTCCGGGCGGCCCTGGAAGCGGGTCCGACCCCGACCTAGGTCCCGGTCCGGCCTACCGAACTCAAGGTAGGTCGGCCGGGGGCCGAGGACTCCACCATGGGTTCGGATACCCGTGGTGGCTCCGGCGCGGCTCGGGCGCTTCCCCTCGAAGCGTTCCTCGGCGGCGCCCCGAAAGCCCCCTGCATCGTGGTCGCGGTCTGCTTCGTGATCGCGGTCGGCGTGGTCGACCACCTCACGGGCCAGGGCGCCTCGCTGGCGCCGTTCTACCTGATGCCGGTGGCGCTCGTGACGTGGAACGCTGGCCGCGCGTGGGGGCTCACGATCGCGGGGCTCTCGGCCGTCGCGACGCGCCTGGCCGACGCGAACGCCCAGGACGGTAGCGTGCTCGTGCCGTCGTGGAACGCCGTCGTATGGTTCGCGGTCCTCGCGTTCGTCGTGTGGATCCTCTCGGCGCTCCGCGGCACCGTCCGCCGCCAGCGGATGCAGATCGAAGAGGAGACGGAGGTCTCCGATGACCTCCGGAACCAGAACGACATCAAGAACACGTTGCTCCACGCGGTCTCGCACGACCTGAAGGGTCCGCTCGCGGGGATCCTCGGGGCGATGCAGACGATCCGCCGCGCCGAGAAGCTCAACCTCACCGAGGTCGAGATGGAGGACCTGTACGGCGTGATCGAGCAGGCGGGGCGCAAGGCCGCGCGGCTCGTGGACGACCTCCTCGACCTCGATCGCCTCCGTCGTGGCCAACTCCAGCCCGAACGCGCCCTCACCGATGTCGGGGCGCTCGCCGACCGGATCTCCATGGAGCTGGCGCCGCTCGCGGGGCACCCGGTCCGTGTCGAGAGCGACCCGGTGATGGTCGACATCGACCCCGCGAAGGTCGAACGGATCGTCGAGAACCTGCTGAACAACGCGGCGCGGCACACCCCGCAGGGGACGCCCGTCCGCGTCTTGGTCAACGAGCGGCCTGACGGGGTCACGCTGGTCGTCGAAGACGAAGGCCCGGGCGTGCCGAACGAGATGAAGGACGCGATCTTCGAGCCGTTCCGGCAGGGGGAGAGCGCGCGCGGCGGCGTCGGCATCGGTCTGTCGCTCGTGTACCGGTTCGCCCGCCTGCACGGCGGCGACGCCCACGTCGAAGATCGCGACGGCGGCGGGGCTCGGTTCGTGGTCACGCTGCCCGGCCAGGTCGAGCACGTGCCGGAAGCCGCGCCGCTCCGCGCCGTCTGAGCGATAAGCCGCGCGCGTCCGCGTGTCCGCCCGCGTCGGTAGAGTGCGCGCCGTGAGCCGATCCACGCTGGACGACGCGTTCGGGCATCACGTTTGGGCGACCCTCACCCTGCTGGACGTGTGTTCGGCGCTCACGCCCGAGCAGCTGGCCGCTCCGGCGCCGGGCACCTACGGGTCGATCCTCGACACGATGCGGCATCTGGTCGGCGCCGACGCCTCCTACCTGTTCCGCCTCACCGACGGCCGGGTCTCGAACATCGACGAGGACACGATGGATCTGGCGCAGCTCCGCGCGGTGATGGAGCGCAACGCCGGCGAGTGGTCCACGGTGCTCGCCGCCGACCCCGATCCGAACCACGAGGTCGTGGCGGTCCACGCCGACGGTTCGCGCACGCGCGCCCCCGTCAGCATCCGGCTCGCCCAGGTGCTGCACCACGGCACGGACCATCGCAGCCAGATCTGCACCGGTCTGACGGCGCTCGGCATCGAGCCGCCGTCGATCGACGTGTGGGACTTCGGCTGGCAGGACGGTCGGGTCGTCGATGAGCCCGCCGAGACCTAGGTCGCTCGGTCGCCGACGGCGTCCAGCAGTTCGTCGATCGTCGCGCGCGTCAGCGGCCGCGTCGTGAACTCCTCGGCACGTCCCACCGCGCGGGCGCGGTCGGCTTCGGTGGCGTTCGGATCCAGCCATCGACGGCATGCCAGCTCACCGATGTGGCCCAGCTGCGCGATGACCATCGAGAAGCTCCCCGGCGCCTCGAGCCGGCCCGGACCGCCCGCCTCCCGGTAGGCGGCGTGCAGCGAGGCGGCGCGGGCGGGGTTCCCGGCGCCGAACTCGAACAGCACCAGCGCAAGCTCCTGGCTCGGGTCGGCGAGGCCGAAGTTGTCCCAGTCGATGACGCACAGCTCGCCGGTGGTCGTGGCCCGGACGTTGTCGGCCCACAGGTCCCGGTGGCAGGTCCGAAGCGCGCGTTCGGGCTCCAGCAGGGTCTCGAGCGCGACGAGCTCGTCGCGCAGTGAGGCGAGATCGGGCGCGAACGAAGCGCCGCGACCGGTCAGGTCCTCGACGAGCTCGTCCCATCGATCGGCGCCGACCGGCTCGCGGTACCACGGGTCGACCGGCCTCGTGCCCTCGAAGGGCACCTGGTGGATCGCCGCGGTTAGCTGGCCGACGAGCGTCGGGTCGAGTCCTTCGTCGCGCTCGCGCAGATCCACCCATTCGAACACCCGGACCTGCGCGGTCGGCAGATCCAGGAGCACGGCGCCGTCGATGGTGCGGATCACCGCGGGCGTGGGGACGCCGGCGGCCCGCGCCGCGCGCTCGAAGTCGGCGTCCTCCCGCGCGTCGGCTTCCACCGACGCCTCGAAGGGTTCCTTGACGGCCCACGCCCCCCGTGCGGTCCGGAGCCGCCACACCTGCCCGAGCTCTCCTCGAGCTTCGGGGCCTTCGAGGACGCCGTCGGGACCGAGCGCGTAGCGATCGGCGATCCGAGGGGCATCGAGCGGATCCAGCATCGCGCGCTCAGGCTCGGCGGCGCACGACCGCCAGCGCCACGCCGTAGCTGATCCCGAACACGACGCACACAGCGCCGTACGCGCCGGGATCGCCGCCGGTCCGCGCGATGTTCACGATCGCGGCGATCACCGTGAAGAGCGCGGTCACCGAGCCGGCGGCCGCGGTCGCCCGCAGGTCGATCGCGCGCTGCCGCTCATCGGACCCGCCGCGCAGGATCGCCGCGACGTCGCCGCTGCCGCCCGACCACACGAACGCGATCGCGGCGAGCACCACGTACGCGCCGACGACGATCGCCGCGACGCCCGGATGCCCGCCGGCCCACGCCGCGACGGCGACGGCCCCGCCTCCGACCAGCAGGATCGCCGCCGACGAGCCCCGATGGCCGTTCTTCGTCCCGCGCATCACCCGTCCTCCTCGTCCATCTCGAAGATCTCGTGCACCGGGGAGCCGAACAGTCGCCCTATCTTCAGGGCGAGCGGCAGCGAGGGCAGGTATCGGCCGGCCTCGATCGAGTTGATCGTCTGCCGCGACACGCCGAGCGCATCGCCCAGGTTGGCCTGCGTCATCCCCACCTGCGTCCGCAGCTCTCGGACCCGGTTCCGCACGGAGGTAAAGGTAGCTTTCCATCGGCCGAAGTGTCAAGTTGACTTTCCATGCTGGGCCACTGAGGAATAGAACCGGGACGTCGCGCGTCCGAACCTTCTCCGACCGAGAGGGGACGAGGATGCCGCAGGACGGAACGATGAAGGCGCTGGCGCTCCAGGGGTTCGACACACGGGCGGCGGTGATCGACGTCCCGGTGCCGGAGCCGGGCCCCGGCGAGGTGCTCGTCCGCGTGCTCGCCGCCTCGGTGAACGCCTACGACGTCGCCGTGGCCATGGGGATGATGAAGGATTACCTCCCGTACGGGTTCCCCGCGGTGATCGGGATGGATGTTGCCGGGGTCGTCGAGCGCGCGGGGGAGGGCGTCGACCGACTCGCGGAGGGCGACCGGGTGTTCGGCAGGATGGGCAACAAACCCGCGATCCACGACGGGTCGTTCGGTGAGCGCGCGACGCCACAGGCCGCCGCGCTCGCCATCACGCCCGGCAACGTGAACGACGAGCAGGCCGGATCCCTCGGCGTGGCCGGGACCACGGCGAAGAGCGCGATCGATGCCCTGGAGCTCACGCAGGGGGCGACGGTACTCGTCGTCGGCGCGACCGGCGGCGTCGGCACGTTCGCGGTCCAGCTGGCGGCGTTGGACGGCGCGCGCGTCCTGGCATCGGCCCGGCCCGGTGACGAGGCATCGCTGACGGAGCTGGGCGCCGCCGAGGTGGTCGACTACACGCAGGACCTGGGTGCGGAGATCCGGCGCCGCTACCCGAACGGGGTCGACGCCGTCCTGGACTTCGTGAACCGCGACCCGAGTGCGTTCGGAGCGCTCGCGGCGCTCGCCCGGCCCGGCGGCCGCGCCGTCTCCGCGGTCGGCGGCGCCGGCGAGGCGACCGAGCTCGACGGCGTGACCGTGGCCAACGTCGGGAGCGACGAAGCCCATCTGGCGCCGCTCGCCGCGCTGGTCGCCGACGGCAAGCTCCGCGCCCTGATCCAGCAGGCGTACCCGCTCGCGCGTGCCGCCGAGGCGCTGGAGGACTTCACCGCCCAGCACACGCTGGGCAAGCGCGTCATCACGATGCCCTGACCTGCCTCCGCCCGTACGCTGGGCGCCGGAGATCCGATGGAACGCGACGAGCTGCGGGGCCACGTCGCCCTGGTGACGGGGGCGAACCACGGGATCGGCGCCGCGACGGCGCAGGCCCTCGGTGTTCGAGGCGCCGGGGTCCTGCTGTCGTGGCTCCGGTCCGATGCGCAGCCGAGCGCCGGTGACGCCGAGGCGCGGATCCGGAGCGCGGGCGGGCGGGCCGCGACGATCGAGATCGATCTTACGGACGAGGACGCGCCAGCCCACCTCTTCGACGAGGCCGAGGCCGCCTTCGGCCCGGTCGACATCCTCATCAACGACGCGAGCGCCTGGGTGGGCGACTCGTTCGCGCGGCGGCCGTCCGACCGGTTCGGTCGCGAGCAGGCGTGGGTTTCGCCGGAGACGATCGATCGCGTGTTCGCCGTCGACGCTCGCGCCGGCGCGCTCCTGATCGCGGAGTTCGCGCGGCGCCACCTCGCACGCGGCGGCACGTGGGGCCGGATCGTCGGTCTCACGTCGGGAGGGCCGCTCGGCTTCCCGGAGGAGGTCTCCTACGGCGCCGCCAAGGCCGCGCTCGAGAACTTCACGATGTCGGCCGCGCTCGAGCTGGCTCCGTACGGCGTCACGGCCAACGTGGTCCACCCGCCAGTGACCGACACGGGATGGATCACGCCGGAGGTTCGTCGTGCCGTGGAGGACAGCGCCGAGCTGTTCCATATCGCGACGCCGGACGAGGTGGCGGAGGTGATCGCCTTCCTCGTCTCGGACGCGGCCGCGCTCATCACCGCGAACGTCGTGCGCCTGCGATAGGCCTGCGGGGCGCATAGGGTGGTCCCGAGACGTCGGAGGTGCGAGATGTGGATCATGTTCGAGGTTCCGTGCCCGACCCCCAGCGGCGCGACGGCTCGCGATCTGTACGACAAGCGCATCGACTGGATCACCGAGGAGATGCAGGCGAGCGCCCGCAAGCATGGGTGCCGCTTCCATCGGGCGTGGTTCGCCGCCGACGGGTCCGCGTTCTATGCGCTCGCAGAGTGGGACTCGCGCGAGGGAGCGAACGCGTTCTTCGAGGAGTGGGAGATCGACGCCGAGGAAGGGGAGCGGTCGATCGTGCTCGAGGGGGACGTCGGCCTGGTCCCGCTACCCTGAGTCGTCATGGCATCCGGCCCGGCGTTCCTGTTCGACCTGGACGGCACCCTCGTCGACAGCGTCTACCAGCACGTGCTGGCGTGGCAGGACGCCCTCGACCGGATGGGGATCGAGCTGGCCGTGTGGCGGATCCACCGGAAGATCGGCATGAGCGGCGGCCTCTTCGCGAACGCCCTGCTGCGCGAGACGGGCAGGGCGGTGACGACCGAGGAGGCCGACCGGCTCCGGCGCTATCACGGCGAGGCCTACGCCGCCAGGGCCGAGGGCGTCCGCCCGCTCCCGGGCGCGGTGGAGCTCCTCGCGTACCTGACGGACATCGCGGTCCCGTGGGCGATCGCGACGAGCGGGTACATCGAGAGCGCCGGCCCGACGATCGAGGCCCTCGGGGTGCCGCAGGGCGTGCCGGTGATCACGCGGGACCAGGTGGCCCACGCGAAGCCGGATCCGGACCTCTTCCTGGCCGCCGCGGGCCGGCTCGGGGTCGACATCCTTGAGTCGATCGTCGTCGGCGACAGCGTCTGGGACCTGCTGGCGGCCCGGCGCGCCCGGGCGCTCGGCGTCGGGCTGCTGTCGGGCGGGTACGGGCAGGTCGAGCTGGAGCGCGCCGGCGCGTACCGGGTCTACGAGGAGCCGGCCGATCTGCTGCGCCACCTGGACGAGGTCGGCGTCCGCGCGGGACCCTGATGAACCCGAACGACGGAAGAGGGCCGATCGCAGGGCGAACCGGCGCCATGTCTCCGCGGATGGATCAGCGATCCATGCGTCGATGTCCGATCACGGTGTGGAGTCCTTGCGGGAGCTCTTCGGTTCCGAAGGATCGACCGAGATGTGCGTCGACCTCGTGCTCGGCGAGCAGCGCCGGCACCTTCGCCGTGTCGATCAGGACGTTGTCATGCCGTTCGTCGTCGCGCCGCCAGGTGCCGTCCGCGTTCCGCGTGAACATCGCCATCTGCCGGACGAACCGATCCGGCGACGGCGTGGAACGCGCGGTGATGATGGCCCAATCGTCCTCGACCCAGCCCACGGTGTTCGGTGCGGACGCCGCTTCCGCATAGGTCCGGTCGCAGAGGTCGATCGCGAGCAGCCCGTCGGGCCGCAGCGCATCCGCGATCGCAACGAGCGCTCGGTCGATCGCGTCGGCGCTCGGGAGGTAGCTCAACACATGTCCGACCGACACGATCGCGTCGGCGTCCGGGATCGGATCGTCGGGGAGCGTCAGGCGGCGGATCTCCTGCGCGCCGGCCGCGTGCTCGCGTGCCAGGTCGAGCATCGCCGGTGACGCGTCGGTCGCGATCACGCGATGGCCGGCGTCGACGAGGTGCTTCGTCAGCAGGCCGCTGCCGCAGCCGAGCTCGACGACGAGGCCGTCGCGTTCCCGGACCGGCTCGAGCAGCGCCAGGATCCCCGGCGCGCACCTCTCGGCGTGGAAGCCGAACCCGAGGTGGTGGATGTGCGCCAGATCGGCTCGGTAGTAGGGCGTACCGTCGGAACCCATGCACGCATCGTTCCACCCGTGTGCATCGCTGTCGACGCGTGCGCGGAGGCACGCCCGACCGATGGTCGTACGCTGACGACACGCACCATCGAGGAAGCGAGGGGACGCATACATGTCGAAGGCGACCACCACGGTCACCGAGCACGAGGCCGAACAGGTCGAGCGCGCGAACCGTAAGGGCGTCAGGCCGGTCGTGTTCGTCCACGGATTGTGGTTGCTGCCGAGCAGCTGGGATCGGTGGGCGAGGCTGTTCGAGGACAACGGCTACGTCGCGCTGACGCCCGGTTGGCCGAACGACCCCGAGACGGTGCAGGAGGCCAACGCGAACCCCGACGTCTTCGCCGGCACGTCGGTGGGCGATGTCGCGGATCACTTCGAAGAGGTCATCGAGGGCCTGTCGAAGAAGCCGGTCGTGATCGGCCACTCCTTCGGGGGGCTGCTGACCCAGATCCTCGCGGGGCGCGGCCTGGCGGACGTGTCGGTCGCGATCGATCCGGCGCCCTTCCGTGGCGTGCTGCCGCTGCCGATCTCCGCGCTGAGGTCGGCCTCGCCGGTGCTGCACGACCCGGCGAACCACCACCGGGCGATCCCGCTCACGTTCGAGCAGTTCCGCTTCGGGTTCGCGAACGCGGTGAGCGAGGAGGAGGCCAAGGACCTCTACGCGAGGTTCGCGGTCCCGGCGTCCGGCGAACCGCTCTTCCAGGCCGCGTCGGCCAACCTGAACCCCTGGACCGAGGCGAAGGTGAAGACGAAGAACCCCAAGCGCGGCCCGTTGCTGATCATCTCGGGCGAGAAGGACAACACCGCCCCGTGGTCGATCGCGAACGCTTCGTACAAGCGGCAGCGTCGCAACGAGGGCATCACGGAGATCGTCGAGATGCGGAACCGAGGCCACGCGCTGGTGATCGACAGCGGTTGGCGCGAGGTCGCCGACACCGCGCTCGAGTTCGTGCAGAAGTTCACGTGAGCTGAGCCGTGGAGGATATCGAGCCGATCGACGCCGACGACGGCGACGAGCAGGAGGCCGCGATCATGCGCGCGGACCACGCGTTCGCCGCCGAGTCGTTCGGAACCACCGCCGAGGAGGCGCTCGAGGGGGAGTCCCTCGACGAGCGCCTCGCCGAGGAACGTCCCGACGGTCCGGGGACGGAGGAGACGCTCTCGGTGCTCGACCAGGGCCTGGCCGACGGCGAGGACGAGCTCGTCGGCGAGGCCGTGCTCGAGGAGGACGACTTCTCAGCGCCGGAGGAGGCAGCGCTCACGGTGCGGGACCGCGCGCCCGGAGCCACCGACCGCGACGACCCGCACCCGAGCGAGGGCTGAGCGGGTTCAGCCGAGCGGCGCCAGCAGGCTCTTCTTCCCCTGGAACGCGAACAGCAGCAGGTCGACCATGCGGAACGTCGTGTTGTTCGGGCCGAGCGTCGGGTGCCATGTGGGATCGCGCACGATCGACGTGGTCGAGCTGCCCTCGATCGCCCGATGGAACGTCTCGGCCACGATGCGGGCGCCCACGCCGCGCAGCTTGCCCTGACCGAGCTCCGCTTCGCGCAGGATGTAGAACCACAGCGGCGTGTCCTTCAGCAGGCTGTTCCGCTGCACGGTCGTCAGCCCGTCGAGCGTGACCCCGTTCGTGCCGCCGTCGCGGATCTGCGCCTTCGTCAGCGGCGTGAGCGTCACGCCCTTCGACTTCAGGAAGGTGGCCATCTGCTGGCCGGTCGCGAGCTTCACCATCCGGGCCCGCGTCAGGTTGCGGAACGCCAGGTTGTTCTCGCCGGCGGGGAACCCCGGCACGCCCTTGAGCGGGTTCGAGAGCTTCGTGTCGATGCGCATCGCCCGATTGAACCGGGCGGCAGGCACGACGAGATCGGCACGGCCGGCCTCGCTGAAGTCGTAGAGGCGCCGGAAGTCGGCGATCCACGTGCTGGGGAGCCGCAGCCCACCGCCGAGGTCGCCGCTCAGCCCCGTGAACGTGAACAGCAGTTCGAGCGTGCCGCTGCCGTCGTCGAAGATCTTGTTCCAGCTGTACGCCTCGCGGACCATCGAGTGCCCCAGTCGGTAGGCGGCCACGGAGAACTCGATCGGCATCGTGGGGATGTCGGTCGGCGACGCGCCCACCTCGAAGACCTTCCTCCCGTGGGCGAACACATCGTTCACGACGCTCGGCTGGCAGATGCGCGGCAGGAAGTCCGTGCGGAGCATCCATTGGTAGTGGTTCGTGACGATCTTGCGCGCCTTCGCGAAGCGCTGGCCGACGGGCGTCGAGCTCGGGAGCGTGTCGACGACCCGGTTGTGGAAGCGGATGAACGCGAGGTGCGTCTGCGCGACCGCGAGGTTCTCGTCGTTCCTCGGGTCGGGGATGATCGCGGTCCGCTTCGCCTTCGCGGTCGCGCCCGCCCCGCGGAGCAGGTCGAAGCCAGCTTTCGCGGGGATCCCATCGGCCGCGGCGGTCGTGCCGCTCTTGAGGTGGACCCCGTCCGCCTCGTAGAAGGCCGCCGATCCGGGATCGGTCGGGCCGGCGCCGTAGAGCGAGTCGAGGTCGAGGCTGGGGGAGCGAGCCTCGAGCAGCTGCGCCGGCGGCACGTTCTGGCCGAACATCACGTTCGTCTTGTCGAAGGTCAGGTCGTGGTCGGCGAACTGCCCGAGGTACGTGTAACCGGAGGGGATCTGCGAGAACGCCTCGGGGCCCGAGGTCATCAGGTTCGCGAGCTTCTTGCGGAGCGGGTCGCCGAGCTGGCGGTTGACGCCGCTCGGCCCCATCCGGGAGAAGCGGAACGGCGGCACCAGCTCGGCTTCGGCGGAGGCGGCGGCCATCGTGTGCACACGGCCCCCGACGCTCTCGCCGAGGAGCCCTTCGCCGATCACGTAGTACGTCTCGGAGCCATGCCGTTCCACGGTGCCTCCCATCGTCGGACGGATCGGTCCCGGTCTAACCGCCTATGGCGGGCAGCGGCATACGCCCATCGGGTGATTCCGGCGCTCATCACTTCGGGGGACGCGAGGCGCCGGGCCCGGCGGGCGTTCGAGCCGTCAAACGTTGGAACGGTCCGGCCGGGCGGCGCACCGCTCCGCCAGCGCGGCGCCCCAGGCCGCGGCCCGCGCGGCCTCGCCGTCGGCGAGCGTGTTGTCCTGCGTCACGAAGAAGCTCGTCGGCGCGGTGCAGACCTCGTACCCGTGCCCCTCGAGCCGGCGCGCGAGGCCCTTGGCCGCCGAGCCGGTGATCGCGACGGATCGATCGAACCTCGTATCGAACGCCGCGGCCCGCCTCCCGATGCCGGGGGGAAGGTCGTTCATCCACCGGCGGAGGCCCGGCTCGACGGTCGGCTCGGAGAACCGGTTCTTCGCGTCCTGGGTGGCCGCCTTCCTCGTGGCGGGCCAGCTCATCCCGTGCGCGTGCGTGGGCCCGCCGGCGACCAACAGGTCGACCTCGGCCGCGCGTTCAGGCGCGCAACCTGAGATCGGGGTCAGTTCGACCTCCATGCCGGCGATCGTCAGCGAACGCGCGATCGCCTCGGCGATCGCCGCGGTGTTGCCGTACATCGACTCGTACACGACCAGCGCCTTCATCCCACCTCACGTCCCTCCATCACGACGTTGCCCGCCACCCGAGCCTCGATGCCGCGGAGGTGGCTCCTGCTCATCACGAAGTCGGTCCACACGAGGGCTCGGTACACGAGCGCCAGCCACGGGGGGCCGAGCGATGCCGTGGTCCGCAGCTGGAGCCGGACCTGACGGTCGGTGTCCTGCGTGAGCGAATACGTCCACACCCAATCCAGCCACCGATCCTTCGGCCAAGGCGGCAGGTGGGAGCGGGAACGAAGCACGAGCAGCGACGGCGCCTCCACCTGTTCGACGAAGTCGCAGCCACTCTCCGGAGGCCCGTCGGGGATCCGATCGCCGGCCGCGAGGCCCCGGTACTCGGGCAGGATCACGTCCGCGCTCGGGGCGTTCGCCGGGAAGAGCACCCGATCGATCCACCGGTACGTGTACCACCCGCCGCGGTGCCAACCCATCTGGGTCAGCCACGGCCAGACGTCCTCACGACGTCCGCGGATCGTGATCGCGTGGTTCGTGACAACCATCGGACCGGGGATCAGCTCGTCGCCGGGGAGCGAACGGCGCCGTTCCTCCGTCGTGCTGCCCCAGGTGCGGCCGAGGTGACACAACCCGGCGTAGGCCGCGGCCGCCGCCAGTCCCCACGTTCCGTGGCGCACCTCGCCTCCTCTCAAGCCTCAGTGTGGGCGCGGAGCAAGATGGCCCTCACGGTCGTTCGTCCCGCTGCCGGTGGGCCGCTCGGCCGAGGTTCAGGTCGCTCGGCGCCGGAGGTAGTCCTCGCACCGCTCGACCAGCACGTCCCGCCCGAAGCTCAAGTCGTGGCCGGCGTGCACCACGTCGACCGGAAGCTCCCGGAGACGGCGCATCGTTTCGACGTACCGCGCGATGTCCGACGTGGGGGCCGTGTCGATCACCGGATCGAGCGCGTAGACCGCGTCGCCCGAGAAGAGCGTGCCGTTCGCGGCGTCCCACAACCCGATCGAGCCGTCCGTGTGTCCCGGGAGGTGCAGGACCTCGAACACCCGGTCGCCCAGGTCGATCTGGTCGCCCTCCTCGACCAGGCGCGTCGGGGTCACCCCGGGTGGTTCGAACGTGCGCGGGTCGAATCCCTCGAAGGGGGCAGCCTGGATCCCGAGCGGTGCGAGCGGATAGCCGGCCCTGGCCATCTGCGCGCGAGCGCCAGGCCAGACCTCCTCGGAGAACAGGAGGCGGTCGGGGACCTCGGCGGTCCGCACGTCGGCGGGATGCAGCACCCGCTCCTCGAACTCGTGCAGGCCGCACACGTGATCCATGTGCGCGTGCGTTGCGACCGCGATCAGTGGCTTGTCCGGGTCTGGCCGGAATCGCTGAAGGAACGGCCGGAGCGGTGCGAGCCCGTTGCCCGAGTCCACCAGGAGGTCCGACGTCGCTCCGCCGAGCAGCCAGCTGTTCGCCTGGATGAGGGGGCCGACGTGCGGCTCGAAGATACGGACCAAGAGGTCGTCGACGGGTTCGGCCTCGAACCAAGCCTCGCACACCGGGAGGTCGTTCGTTCCCATCGGCGCATCGTACGCATGGCGCGGTCCGTCAGATCCACAGTAGGGCGACCGACGCCACGAGCAGGACGGCGAGGGCGATGCTCACCGCGCGCCGTGTGCGTTCGTCGTCGACGATCCCGCTGAGGGCGGCGCCGCCCGCCGCCCAGATCGACGACGAGGCCACGGCGATGAGCATCACGATGCAGACGACCACGCCGGTCCCTGCGACGCGGTGCAGCGCCGGCGGAACGAACGCGCCGACCGCCGCGATCGTGAAGATCCACGCCTTCGGGTTCACGAACTGGAACCCCACCGCCTGGGGGAGGCTCAGCGGGCGGGAGACGCTCGCGCGCCCGACGGCGTGGTTCCCCAGGACGAGGAAGGCCACGTACAGCAGGTACAGGGAACCCACGACCTTCAGGACGAGCTCGAATGGCGGCACCGCCCGGAGCACGACCCCGATCCCGGCGGCGACGCCCATGACCAACGTCCCCATGCCCAGGGCCGTTCCGAGAACGTGCGGGACGGTCCGCCCGAAGCCGAACCGCATGCCGGAGGCCCACAGCACCGTGTTGTTCGGCCCCGGTGAGACGGTGCCGACGAACGCGAAGACCACCAACGCGACGAGTCGTTCCATGCGACGACGGCCATCCAACGCCAGGGCAGCCAGGAGGTCTTGTACGATCGCGACGTGTCGGACGTTCGGCGCGACGAGTGGATCCGCGTATGGAGGCCGGCGGTTCCCGGTATCTCCGAGGTCTTCCACGCGCGGTTCGTCGAGCACGCGTATCCGCCCCACACCCACGACGCGTGGACGGTCTTCATCGTCGAGGAGGGCGCGGTCCGTTACGACCTCGAGTCGAGGCATCGTGGCGCGGCCGGGGCGCGCGTGACCGTCCTGCCGCCGCACGTGGTGCACGACGGTCGCGCCGCGAGCAGCGACGGCTATCGCAAGCGTGTCCTCTACGTGGACACCGAGGTGCTCGGCACGGCGTTGACCGGCCCGGCCGTCGATGCGCCGGACGTCGAGGACACCTCGATCGTCCGTGGGTTCCGTGCGCTCGACGCGGCGCTGCAGGATCCGGACGAGACGTTCGAGGCCGAGTCCCGACTCGCCGTCGTGGGCGCGCAGCTCCGGGAGCATCTGGGCGAAAGCGTCGAGGAGCGATCAGAGCGACCCCGCAACGATGTCGCGGCCGATCTCCGAGACCTCCTCGACGACGACCGGTTCGGTTCGACGACGCTCGCCGAGGCGGCACGGATCTTCCACGTGTCGCCCGCGCATCTCGTGCGGAGCTTCTCCAAGACGTTCGGCATCGCGCCGCACCGGTACCTGATCGGGCGCAGGATCGACGCGGCGCGCAGGAGGCTGCTCGACGGCGAGCCCGCTGCGCGCGTGGCGGTGGAGGTCGGCTTCCACGACCAGGCGCACCTCACTCGCCACTTCCGGCGATACGTCGGAACGACGCCGGCTCGCTACGCGTCTTCGGCTCGCCGGGCCTACTCGCGGCCCGCGCTCCTATACTCGTAGCTTCCGGTCGAGCCTGGGGGACGATCATGGCCCAGAAACGCACGCCCGTGGTGTTCGTGCACGGCCTGTGGCTGCACGCCGATTCGTGGGGCCCGTGGGTCGACCGCTTCCGTGAGGCCGGCTACGAGCCGTCCGCGCCGGGATGGCCCGGCGACGCCGCGACCGTAGAGGAGACCCGCGCGGACCCCGACGCGATCGCGGGCCACGGCATCGACGACGTGGTCGATCACTACGCGAAGGCGATCGCCGACCTCGGCGCGAAGCCGATCGTGATCGGCCACTCCTTCGGCGGCCTGATCGTGGAGCGACTGCTCGGGGACGACCTCGCCGCCGCGGGTGTCGCGATCGACGCGGCGCCGATCAAGGGTGTGTTGTACCTGCCGCCCTCGGCCCTTCGGGTCGCGTCGATCGCGCTCCGGAACCCGGCGAACAAGGATCGCGCGGTCTCGCTGACGCAGGCGCAGTTCCGGTACGGCTTCGGCAACGCGCTGTCCGAGGCCGAGTCCAACGAACTGTTCGACCGCTGGACGATCCCGTCGCCCGGCCAGCCGCTGTTCGAGGCCGCATCTGCCAACTTCGCGTCGCACTCACCCGCGAAGGTGAACACGGGGAACTCCACGCGAGGACCGTTGCTGCTGACGGCGGGCGGGAAGGACCACACGGTGCCGGCGGCGATCACCCGCTCGACCCTCAAGCAGTACCGGCATTCGAGCGCGGTGACCGACTTCAAGGAGTTCTCCGACCGCGGGCACTCGCTCGCGATCGACAGTCGGTGGCCCGAGGTCGCCGACCACGTGCTCGCCTGGTTGAAGAAGCACTCGCTGTAGCGCCAGGGGGAGCGGCGGATCGCCGTGATGCAGCCTGAGCAGGTGGTGACACGCGCCGACGTCAGCCTCGCCGAGGCGGCGGCAACGATCGCTCGCGCGGCCGACCTCGCGACCGGGCAACCGCTCGACCACATCGTGCGCTCGTGCGCGATCGCATGGCTGTTCGCGGATCACCTTGGGATCTCCTCTGAGGATCGGGTGGCGACCTACTGGGTCTCCTTGCTGATGATCTCGGGTTGCTCCGCCGTCTCCTTCGAGCTGTCGCAACTCTTCGGCGACGAGATCGCGGTGCGGGGCGCCGGCTACGACCTCGGCCCGTCCACGATCGAGCAGGCGCGGTTCGTGTTCGGCCACGCGGGTGGGGGACGTCCGTTGCCGGAGAAGACCCGCGTGCGCCTGCGGCTCCTCGGCACGCGGCTGCGGCCGTTCATCGACTCGATCCTCGCCCACTGCTCGGTCAACGCGCGACTCGCGGAACGTCTCGGGCTGAGCGGCGACGTCCGCGACGCGCTGCAGGATTCCTTCGCCCAATGGAACGGGAAGGGGATCCCGGCTGGGGTCCGCGGTGGCGACATCCCCCTGCCGGTCCGCATCAGCACGCTGGCCGATCTCGTGGAGGCGTCGTTCCGCGAGCGCGGCGTCGACGGAGCGATCGACATCGCCACCACGTGGAGGGGCATCTCGCTCGATCCCGAGCTGGTCGATGCCTGGTGTGAGATGGCTCCGGGGATCCTCGAGGCGGCCGACGGCGATGCTGCGTGGGATCTGGTCCGGACGGCTCCGCCGAACCGGACACTTTCGACCTCGGAGGTGGACACCGCACTCGAGCTGATCGCCGACTACGCGGACCTCAAGTCGCCCTGGTTCACCGGGCACTCGCGCGCCGTCGCGGATCGGACGGAGGCGGCGGCGCGGGAGCTCGGCGTCCCGGAGACCGACGTGGAGACCGCTCGCAGGGCTGCGCTGCTGCACGACCTCGGGCGGGCGAGCGTCCCGAACTCGATCTGGGATAAGCCAAGCCCGCTGAACGAGGACGAATGGGAGCGGGTGCGGCTGCATGCGTACTTCACCGATCGCATCGTGCGGCGCGGGATGGGTCTCGCGACGCTCGCGCCCATCGCCGCGTCCGCGCACGAGCGGGTCGACGGAGGCGGCTACCCCCGCGGGATCGCCGGGGAGACGATCCCACTGCTCGGCCGGATCGTGGCCGCCGCGGATCGTTTCCAGGCGATGCGCGAGGATCGCCCGCATCGCCCCGCGCTCGACGAGAAGGCGGCCGTCGACGAGCTGCACCGGATGGGACGCGAGGGCGAGCTCGATCCGCTGATCGCGGACGCGGTCCTGGCGGGCGAGGGGCATCCGAGGCGTCGCACGCCGAGCGGGCCGGCCGGGCTGACCCCGCGCGAGATCGAAGTGCTCGTGCTCGCGGCGCGCGGGTCGACGACCCGCCAGATCGCGCGTGCGCTCGGGATCACGCCGAAGACCGCCGGCAACCACATCGAGCACATCTACGCGAAGATCGGGATCTCGAGCCGAGCCGAGGCGGCGATGTTCGCGATGCAGCACCGGCTGGTGGGCGCGGAGGACCGGTAAGGAGAACTCCTCATGTGCCGGTCGGGACCGACGGCTAGCGTCGGCCGGGACCGGAAGGAGGAGTCATGGAACCGATCGTGAAGAGCCTGGACCGTCCCGACGAGCGGCCGGAGCTCCCGAAGGGACACGCGGAGCTCGTTCGGCTCGGGGATCAGCTCGTCGTGCGAGGCGTACTGGAGCCCGGGTGGCGCTGGTCCAACGACTGGCAACCGATCATGGGCACGACCAGTTGCCGCCTCCCGCACACCGGGTTCGTGCTCTCGGGGCGCTGGCACGTGGAGATGGATGACGGCACCGGCGTCGACCTCGGCCCGGGCGACGCGTACGCGATCCCGCCGGGCCACGACGCTTGGGTCGTCGGCGACGAACCGGTGCGGACGATCGACTGGGCGCCGGCAGGCGATCAGGCGACGCAGGACGTCGTCGACGCGGCGACGAGCGGGTCGGGGAGTGGTGCGTGATGGCCCCCGCCGAACGGAACGTGCGTGCGATGGGGTACGGAGCGGTCGTGGCGGGAGCGTTGATCGGACTGGGCTTCCTGATCCACCCCGCGGAGTCGACGGATGCCGCCGCTCAGGTGGCGAGCGTCGCGAGCGATCCGAACCGCTGGTACATGGCCCACCTGCTCATCTTCGTGGGACTCGGGTTCCTGATCCCTTCGATCCTGCTGCTGATGCACCGGCTCTCGTCGACCGCTCCGCGCCTGGCGCTCGGATGGGGCGTCGTGGCGTTCGTCGGGCTGGTCTCGGTCATCGCGTTCGTCACCGTTGACGCGTTCGTGTTCTGGGTCCTCGCGAAGCCCGGCCTCGATCCCGCGACCGTGCGCACGGTGTTCGACGACTTGACGAAGAGCGCCCCGCTCCAGGTCGCGTTCGGCCCGGGGATCCTGCTGAACATCGGCGTGTTCGCGCTCGCGGTCGGGCTCTACCGCTCTCGTGGGATCCCGCGCTGGACGGCGGTCGCCATCGCGGCCGGCATGGCCGTGCAAGCGTTCTTCGGGATCACGTACCTCCACCCGGCGCTGACCGTCTCGGCCATCCTGCTCGGCGCAGGCTTCATCGGTCTCGGCGTGGACGCGATCCGCGCCTCGAGGATGGCTACGGACCCAGGCTCTCAGCCCGAGGCAGGCTCGAGCTCGTCGAAGCGGGTGCACATCAGCTCCGCGAGCTCGGCGGGATAGGGCAACCCGTACGCCTTGGCCACGATGGGTGCCCGTTCCCGATAGAAGGCGAGGATGTCACTCGCGGCTTCGAGCATCGCGCGCCGTTCCATGGGACAGAAGGTCGAGCGCAGCACCTCGAGCTCGGTCGTCGACAGCACGTGATCCAGCTTCTCGTAGGGCTCGTCCTGCGCTTCGACGTGCTGCTCGATGCGCGCGAGGTTCACGCAGTACGCGCGGAGCGCTTCGAGTTGGCCGGCCCCCCACCAGAGCTGGCCGCGTCCGAGCGCGGCGATGAAGTGGGACAGGTCGTGCCAGAACCACTGAAGGACGCGGCGGAGCTCCTCGACCTGCTCCGCACGGTCCGGCTCGGTGAACGGGAACACCGCGCCGGCCAGGATGCCCGTCTTGTCCACAAGCGGGCGGTACGGCCCCGCGTCGATCGCATCGAGCCCGCCCTCGCGTGCGAAGAACAGCTCGCCCTCGGTGCCGTCGGCCAGGATGAAGAACGCGTTGTCGCCGCGGCCGAAGTTCTCCAAGAAGAGCGGCTCGCCGAGCCTCCCGATGATGGCCGCCCGGTCGGCCACGACGTCGTCGTACGCCGCGTCGGTGGCGATCAGGCACAGATCGAGGTCCGAATATGCGTCGGCCTCGTCTCGCGCGTTGGATCCCGAGAGGAAGGCGGCGACGATCCGCCGGTCGGCGGAACAGAGGTCGACGAAGTGCGCGATCACGTCCACATGATCCCGCGGCGATGGTCGGTCCACGGTGGGAGCCTTGCAGGTCGGTCGGGCAGGCGCCACGGGTCGGGCAGGAGCGAGGCGCCCAGCGTGGGTCTCGGACACGTGGGGTCACGTACTAGGGTTCCGGCGATGGACCCGCAGCGGATCGAGATCGAAGCCGACGGCCCCTACCGGGTGCACGGCGTCTCGTTGTCGCGAACGGCACAGATCGAGACGGAGTTCGGTGAGCCGGTCGACTGGGCGCCGGAGACACCGGTCCCGACCGACGCGGACCCGATCGAGGTCTGCCGATGTGGGCGGACGGCCACGCAGCCACTGTGCGATCGACGCGGGTGTGCGGAGGGGTTCGACGGGACCGAGGTGGCTGATCGAGGACCCCGCCGGGCACGGGCGTATCCGTATCCGGGGAGCGGCTTCGAGATGTCCGATGACCTGACGCTCTGCTCGCGGGCCGGCTACTGCGGCGACCGTTCCACGACGGTGTGGGCGATGCTCGGCGAAAGCGACGACGACGCGATCCGCGCACGGATCCGATCGATGGTGATGCTCTGTCCTTCGGGTCGGCTCGAGTTCCTCGCCGACGGCGCGACCGAGCCCGACGAACTCGACCACCCGCCGGCGGTCTCGGCGATCCGCAACGGGCCGCTCTGGGTCCGCGGCGGGGTGGCCGTGGTCGGCGACGATGGTGAGCCCTACGAGATCCGTCACCGCGTCACGCTCTGCCGGTGCGGCGGATCGCAGAACAAGCCGTTCTGCGACGGCACGCATCAGGAGATCGGGTTCCGCGACGGCTAGCGCGACGGACCCCGGCGAGCGGCCCTGGTGGTAAGCGCGTAGGGTGACGACAACCTTCGTATCCCCGGAGGGACCGCCGGCCGGAAGGAGGGGCGCATGGCTCGAAGTGGAGATCTCCACATGACCAAGGAGTGCTCGGAGTACAAGGGCGCCGCAGGTGACTTCTGCACGATCACGTCGTCGAACATCGAAGAGATCGGGGTCGGCTCGAAGGTCATCTACGCGGAGGCGGCCGGCGACGGCACGCTCGACACCGACATCGTCCTGGACGCGGGATCCGGCAACACCGCGACCGGCCATGTCGTGCTGGACCTGGCTGCCGACAAGGGCGTGGTGACGTTCTTCGGCGGGACCGGAACGCTCGTGGGGTTCGAGGCCAACGCCGACGTCTCCGCCGACGCGGACGAACTGTGGCATTGGGAAGGGACGTTCAGCTTCAGCTGATCCCCCCGCCGCCGAACGACCCAGCCGTCCCGGGCCATTGAGACCTGGGCGACCGGCCCCACGCGTGCGCATCGTTCGCCAGGAGGCGAACGATGGCCAGATGGGAAGGTTTCCGGCAGTGCCCCGGCTGCGGCTTCGACATCGCCACCGGCGAGGGGCAGCGCTCGTGCGCGTACGGCGATTGCCCCTATCTGCCCGAGGAGCTGAAGGTGCAGTGTCCGAACTGCATGTTCAACTTCTTCACGATGGAGGGGAACCCGATGTGCGACGACCCGATGACGTGCGAGCACGCCACCGAGGCCATCGCGAACGTCGAGAACCTGCGTCGGTGGGTGGCGAGCAACCAGGGCCACGCGACCGGCTGATCCGGCACGGCGCGACGCGAACGCGGCGCCCGAGCCCCTCCTTCCGTTCGTCCGGATGCGCTACCGCTCGTCGGTGACATCCCGGCCTTGGCTGCCGGCGGCGAACACGCTCGCGAACGCGGTCGCGAGGATGCCTCCGATCGGCGCGGCGAACGCCGCGATCGGGATCGTCGTCGGGTCGGTCCCCGTCACCAGGGTCGGCGCGAAGATGCTCGCGACCGCCACGGCGAGCCAGATGCAAGCGACGGCGACCGTGAAGCCGAGCCACAACGAGCGGCTGGCGCCCGGCGTACGCCTGCCGAACGCCATCAGCACCAGTCCGGTCGCGAGGGCCGCGTACAGCCAGTCCGCGAACGACGCGATCGCCAAGTGGTCGTGCTGCGTGCCGGTGGTCATGTCCGGAGACCAGATGCTCGCCAGCGCGACCGCCACCCAGATGCTCGCGACGCTGACACCGGCGAAGAGGTACCGCCCTTCGGGTCGGGCCGTTCGCCGGGGCTGGGTCGAGCGGGTCGCAGCCACCTGCGTCTGCTTGGTTGGGGCCTGCATGACCTCACCTCCCCACCCCATGGTGGTGGGCCGATGAGCGAACGCCTGGGCCTATCGGCTCGGTGTCGGAAGGACCTTCTCCGATAGCCGGTGCGACGGGCAGTCGGTACGGTGCGCTCGTGAGGGCAGCCGTCCACACCCGCTACGGGCCACCCGAGGTCGTTCGGATCGCCGACGTCGAGAGGCCGCCGGTCGGGGAGCACGACGTGCTCGTCAAGGTGCACGTGACGACGGTGAATCGGACGGACTGCGGGTTCCGGGCGGCCGAGCCGTTCTTCGTTCGACTCCTGACGGGGCTCCGCAGGCCACGCCGGACGATCCTGGGGAGCGAGTTCGCCGGGGTCGTGGAGGAAGTGGGCGGCCGCGTCACGTCCTTCGAGGTCGGCGACGACGTGTTCGGGTTCAGCGAATGGCGCTTCGGCGCGCACGCCGAGTACCTGTCGATGCCCGACGACGGCTCGCTGGCGACGATGCCGGCCAACGTGACGTACGAACAGGCCGCTCCCAGCACCGAGGGGTCGCATTACGCCATGTCGATGATCAGGAAGGCGAAGATCGGGCGCGGGCAGGACGTGATGGTCTACGGCGCGACCGGGGCGATCGGCTCGGCGGCGGTCCAGCTCCTGAAGAGCTTCGGCGTCACCGTGACCGCGGTCTGTGACACGAAGCACCTGGAGCTGGTGCGCGGCCTCGGTGCCGACCGGGCCATCGACTACACGACCGAGGACTTCACGAAGGACGCGCAGCGCTACGACGCGGTCATGGACGCGGTCGGCAAGAGCTCGTTCGGCAGGTGCAAGCCACTGTTGAAGCCGCGCGGGATCTACCTCTCGTCGGACCTCGGTCCGCTCTCGCTGAATCCGATCCTGGGACTCGTCACGCCGCTCCTCGGCGGCAAGCGGGTGATGTTCCCCATCCCGCGGAAGTACCTCCAAGAAGAGGTGCGGTTCTTCCAGCGGATGATCGCGTCCGAGGCGTTCAAGCCGGTCATCGACCGGCGGTATCCCCTGGACCGGATCATCGAGGCCTACCGGTACGTCGAGACGGGGCAGAAGGTCGGCAACGTCGTGATCACCCTCGATCCCTAGCGGAGCCCCAGCACCTCGTACGTCGGGATGGGCCGGCCGAACCCCTTCACCTCGAGGTCGCCCACGGGAGCCGTCTGCACCGTCTCCTCGACGACTCCGAAGACGTGTGGGCCGATCAGGATCTGACCGGCCGCGGCGAGGGTGCTGAGCCGAGCGGCGAGGTTCGTCACCGGCCCAAGCGCTCCGTAGTCGTAGCGGCCCTCGAAGCCGATCCTCCCGATCGTCGCGTACCCCGCCTCGATCCCGATCCCGAGCCCGAGTTCCGTGCCGCGCTTGCGCCACCCCTGCGCCAACTCCTCGAACCG
>Ga0335084_10000559_pt1 | contig 31875 bp, 35 predicted proteins | sample Lox_Sample_44_FD_206721 | JGI IMG/M metagenome (GOLD analysis project Ga0335084, IMG submission 206721) | Soil microbial communities from Loxahatchee National Wildlife Refuge, Florida, United States - Lox_Sample_4.4 | ecosystem: Environmental > Terrestrial > Soil > Wetlands | place: USA...
AGGAACTGCTCGGAGTTCTGTGCAGTCCGGTTCTTGTCCAAATGTTACGATAGCGTTTGATCAACGCTCTTTCAGCGATACTCCTAACAACCCAGTTCCAGCCCGGCCCCCGAGGTTCACCATGACCGCCACGCAGATTCATCTGTGCGAGAGACTAAAGCGATTAGGGTTCAGACGGGAGAACCAAATCAGGCTTTATGGATCACAATTTGAGCTGGTTGGTGATCCTTTCGTGATGAGCGATACCGCGGTGTTCTTCGACGCTGTCGAACAGAAATCAGGCCAACTCAGACGCGTTCGTATCCCGCTAACCATCGTAAAGATGGCGGGACAGCAGATGGAAGTTGCTCCTGCCGCCTGATTTCCGTCCAGACACATCAGCGTTATGCCGGTGCCTTGTCACACGCTTGCTCGCATCACTCCTCCCTCCTGAATCGAAGTGAATTCGAACATGAAAAGCGGGGGGGCGCCGCTGTGCGACACCCACGCACCCCGCTCATTCGCGACACGTGGAAACGTGTCACGCAACTTTGGCGTGTGTTGTGACACTGCGGCTTAGAAAGTCACGAATGGCCACCGCGATCTCCTGGTGATGCGTTTCGAGAGCAAAGTGACCGGTCTCATAAAAATGCACTTCTGCTTTCGAGTTGTCACGCTGGAAAGCCTCAGCGCCCGGCGGTGGGAAGAACGGATCGTTCTTGCCCCATACGGCCAAAAGCGGCGGCCGCTTTGTGCGGAAGTACTCCTGGAACTTGGGATAGAGCGCGACGTTGCTGGCGTAATCGAGAAACAAATCAAGCTGGATTTCGTCGTTGCCAGGACGCGCCAAAAGGGCGGAATCGAGTTCGTAAGCCTCCGGCGCTACCAAGCTTTCGTCCGGAACTCCATGGATGTATTGCCACTTCGTTGCTTCTGGCTTGAGGAATTCGCGCAGCGCCGCTCGATTCTCTGCAGACGGGTCTTTCCAGTATTTCTGGATTGGATTCCAACCCGCGCTCAGGCCTTCCTCGTAAGCATTGCCGTTCTGCGAAATGATAGCCGTGATTCGCTCCGGATGGGCCAAGGCGAGACGGAGTCCAACAGGGGCTCCGTAGTCGAAAACATAGATTGCGTAGTGGTCGAGGCCAAGCTTCTGAGTGAAGCGGTCGATAACTTTGGCCAAATTCTCAAACGTGTAGTGAAATTGCTTGCGCTCCGGGGAATCGGAGAATCCAAAGCCGGGCAAATCCGGTGCCACTACGTGAAAGTGTTCGGCCAGAACAGGAATGAGATTGCGGAACATGTGCGACGAAGTCGGAAAGCCATGTAATAAGAGGACATTAGGGGAATCTTTCGAGCCTGCCTCGCGATAGAAAATCTTGATGCCGTCCACCTCAGCGTGCCGGTAGCTTGTCATAAGAACCTCCTTTGAGATTGGAATTGCTGAGACGGGAGAAGCCCGTCTCCCTGACATTCCTCTCATCAGATTTGCTAACCGATAAAAAGATTCATTATCGGTGTTATAATTGTTTGGGATTGAGAATGGCAAATGCTAAAGCGCCCACTTCCTCCGACTGGCGGGACGGATTTCTGTTCGTCGGCAATCAGCTGGCTCTGGATTTCCTGAACACACGCCCCGTCCAGGATGGCGAGCCGCGGGAATTGCTCCCTGATTTCGAAGCTGTTTTGCGCTGGTCTCGGGCGGCGGGTACTTTAAGTTCTTGTCAGGTCGACGATCTGAAGCAAAGGTGGGGCGAGTCAGCGCGTGCTCGAGACCTTACTGCTCAATTGCGTCAACTGCGGGAGAACCTGAGGAACGAGATCCTCTCGTGGGAGGGCACGGGGAAACTGCGTCGCTGCACGGTTGATGAACTGAATTTCATCATGACTAAGCATCCCATGCTCACGCGATTAAAGCGGGGTCCAAGAGAGACGACGACTGAGCTTTGGTTTGAAGCAAGCAATCCGGAAGATTTGCTTGCGCCTCTTGCCCACAGTGCGGCGATGCTATTCGCGAATGTTGACCCGGATCGTGTTCGAAAATGCGGTCATTGCGTGCTGCATTTCTACGATACAAGCAAGAAGGGCACGCGACGCTGGTGCAGCATGCAGCTGTGTGGGAACCGGCTTAAGGTCGCAGCCTATGCGGCACGCCAACGGGCTCATACCCCAAGATGACACAGGACGTATCATGCTGGAGCACCTTGGAACTTATGGGGTAATAGAAGGTTGAAGCTGGAGATTGTTCGAGGCTGTGACGCTCGATTCGACGGCCCATCCTAGGGACGAGCAAGGCAAGGGCGGCGTAGCGAGTGGAATCAGTCTGAATTCGACTGGGAATCTCGGACAGCCCAATCGGTTTCGAACCATGAGGGCCCTCCGAATGGACTGTGGCTGGCAAAATCAGGGAGAGGCGCCAGATAACCACTTTGAATGTGAGCGTTCTCTTGCATCCAGCGCGGCTTGTATTCGATCCGCTGACCCACCTCAGACCAGCGGCATGCGAGATGTCCTCGCTCTCTTTGCCATGATCTCCTCGCGGTTCACCTCCACGAAGGCTCACGGCTCATTATACGGCTGCCGCTGCGGCAACCCGAACGCACTGCCGTACCATGTTTCCGACCAGGCCGGGCGCCATCCCTCGACTTTACGTAGCCTCGATCACTGACAACGGTAATCGACTCGTGGCATCGTGAATTGACGCCGGAGAGGCATGAGCTATGGCCCGAAGCAACGCAGGCGAAACGCATGGCTCCAGAGCCGGGCTGGAGTACTGGGCGCACCGCGTGCTTGTCGAAAGCGACAAGGTTGGCAGCCACTTTGATCCGGATGCCGTACACGACTTGCGCGTGGCCCTTCGCCGCTGCCGGTCAATGGCGGATGGTTTTGTGCTAATCGACCCCGACACGGGATGGAAGCAGCTAAAGAAACTCGGGAAAACACTTTTCAGCCGACTGGGTGAACTCCGCGACGTGCAAGTCATGGTGGAATGGGTCAGCCGCTTGGGCCAACCAGACGATCCCATCCGCAAGGGACTTCTCGATTCGCTGGCGACAAAGGAACAGCAACTCAAAAAGGGCGCACAGGAAGAAGTCCTTGGATTCGACCGCAAAGAGTGGGAAGTGCTGGCCCAAAAGCTCGCGAAGCACAGTCAGAAAGTGCCGCCCGAAGGAGTTGTTTTTCAGCAACTCGCCGTTGAACGCTGGGAAGACGCGTATCACTTGCACCGCCGAGCGCTGCGAAATCGGTCGCAAGTCGCTTTTCACCAGTTGAGGATCGGACTAAAGAAGTTCCGCTACACGGTGGAGAATTTCCTCCCGCAACGCCATGAACGCTGGGGCAAGGACCTAAGGGAGTTGCAGGACCTGTTGGGTGAAGTGCACGACCTGGATGTGCTCTGGGCGATCCTGAGAGGGCGCGGCGATTTTGGCCACGAGCAGCGCCTCGACTGGCAGACGAGGATCAAAGAAGAACGCCAGCAACGGTTGTCAAAATACCGTCACAGGATGGCCGGGCCACACTCCTTGTGGCTCGCATGGCGCGCAGAACTACCGAAGAACGAAGCGCTGGAGGATGCAGGCGCGGCCAGGCTTCGCACCTGGGCGTCGTTTCTTGATCCCGACATGGAGCATTCTCGGCTCGTCAGTCAACTGGCCTTGCAACTCTACGATGGGCTGGTTCGAGACGGGATCCTTCACCCTGGCAAGAACACTCGACGCATTCTCGGGGCCGCGGCGCTCCTGCACGATGTTGGACGCGCACGAGCGAAACAAGGACACCACAAAGATTCCTACCGGCTGATCCGAGAGATTGTGCCGCCACTCGGTTGGACGCTCCAAGACTTGCGAGCGGTGGCCGCCGTGGCACGCTATCATTGCGGTGCCTTGCCTCGCTCCGGTCACAAGTGTCTGGCTCAGCTGGCCCCATCCAGGCGGTCTGCAATCGTCCGTCTGGCAGGCATCCTTCGTCTGGCAAATGCATTTGATCTGTCGCATGAGCGAAAGGTTCGAAGGCTTCACGTCGGAAGGCACGACGGAGCCCTGATCGTCCGAGGCGAGGGATACGATGAAACAGGACCGACCGCCGAACGGCTTGCCGGCGCCCGGTACCTACTAGAGGTCACCTGCCATTTGCCGATTCTTGTCCGGTCATGGACCCCTACCCACGGATCGGTCATGAGGGCGAGCGTCCAACCGCGCGGTCGATGAGCCATCGCTGGCTGTTCATTGTCCCGTCCCCCGCACGGCTTCGATTCCGCACGTAGGCTCCGTCTGCCTGCATGTGCCGCGCCTTCACGACGTCGGTCAGATAGGTGGCCAGAACCTCGTCGCGCAGGTGACGAATCAACTTAGAATCCTGCACGGGAAAGATTACCTCGACCCGCCGGTTCAGATTCCGTGGCATCAGATCAGCGCTGCCGAGATAGACTTCTTCCTCACCGCCGTTCCTGAAGTAGTAGATCCGGCTGTGCTCCAGGAACCGCCCCACAATACTTGTTACCCGGATGTTTTCGCTCACCCCCGCGATGCCAGGGCGAAGGCAGCACATTCCTCGTACCAGGAGATCCGCCTGAACTCCCGCTTGCGAAGCCTCGTACAACAGCCGGATCATGCGCTTGTCGATCAGGGCGTTCACCTTGAAGATCAGGTGTCCGCCCTCTCCGCGTCGCTGATGCTCCATCTCCCGCCTGATGAGTCGTTCAAACCGTTCCCTCAAATTTATCGGGGCTACCAGCAGTTTTCGGTAATCCGCCTTCGCAGAATAACCGGTGAGATAGTTGAAGAGGTCCGTACAGTCGGCCCCGATGTCTTCGTCGCACGTGAACATCCCAAGATCCGTGTAAAGCTGTGCCGTAACACTGTTGTAGTTCCCTGTAGAGAGATGGACATAGCGCCGGATTCTGTTTCCTTCCTGGCGCACGACCAGGGCGGTCTTGGAATGAACCTTAAGGCCCTGCAATCCGTACACGACATGCACGCCTTCGTGTTCCAACGCCCGTGCCCACTCAATATTGCTCTCTTCATCGAACCGGGCCTTGAGCTCAACCAGCACGGCAACCTGCTTGTCGTTTTCTACTGCTTCGAGGAGAGCTCTTACCGCAGGAGCATTCCGATCTACGCGGTAAAGCGTGATCTTGATGGCCAACACAGCGGGATCACGAGCCGCCTGCTGCAGGAAGGAAATCACCGGCTGGAAGGAATCGAAGGGGTGATGCACAAGAATGTCGCCCCGGCGAATGGCCGCGAATATGTCTTCCTTCGGGTCCGGCTCAAGTGCGCGGGGAGTTGCCGCCACAAAGGGTGGATCCTTCAGTTCGGGTCGATCTACGGCCCAAAGGTGTCGCAGCCTGCTCAAAGCCACAGGTCCCCTCAACCGATAAATATCGGCGCGCTTGACTTCAAGATTCTCGGCCAGAATATCCAGAACTCGAGGAGGCATTGCGTCGTTAACTTCGAGCCTTACGACATCTGCAAAACGTCTTTGCCAGACGCCTTCTTCCACCGACTCCAGCAGATCGCCGGTCTCCGATTCCTGCACGGCAGTTTCCGCGTCCCTGGTGACGTGGAACGGGTGTGCTTCCAGGATTGTCATGCCGGGAAACAGCATTCCTAGGTTCGCGACAATCAACTGTTCGAGCCAGATGAAGTATTGCCGAACTGGGTGTCTTGTTTTGTCTCTTTGCTCGGGGGGCACGACACCCACAGTAACCAGCGGAGGAATTGAGTCTGGAATCTTGACGCGGGCAAAATGTTCAACGCCTTCCCTGTCGCGAATCAGCACTGCCAGGTTGAGGCTCAGGTTGGATATATGCGGAAAAGGACGCCCGGGGTCAAAGGCCAACGGAGTCAGTGTCGGGAAGACCGTCTCGGAGAAGTATTCGTTAACCGCCAGCCGCTGCTGGCTATTCAACTGCGCGTATTCCACGACCCAGATGCCGGTTTTCCTGAGTGCTGGCTTAATCTGCCGCTGGAAGCACTCATGCGCGTTCTGCAACAGACTGGCGACTCTCTCGCAAATCGCCGAGAGCTGTGTCGCAGGGCTCATCCGGTCGGGACCGTAGTCAAGAACACCTTGTTCAATCTGCCTTTTCAGACCCGCGACTCGAACCATGAAGAATTCATCCAGATTTGAGCCAACGATGGAGAGAAACTTGACTCGTTCTAAAAGAGGGACGGTGTCGTCTTGCGCTTCCTCCAAAACCCGTTTCTGGAATTCCAGCATGCTCAGTTCGCGATTTACGTATAGTTCCGGAGCATCAAGAGGTGGAATCTCGGGTGACGATCCTTCTCGCGGCTTGGCGCGGCGGCCTGCATCGCGACGCATACCCGCTGTGTCCTTCGCCGTGGTTGCGGCTTCGGAACTCATGAAACTCGTCTCCGAGGTTGGAAGTGCAAGGCAGAAAACCGCAAGGAAATTCTAAATGGCGCATCGTCGACCGGCTGTGACATTGCGCACACACGGGGCATTGCACGCAAACCCTTTAACCCGATGAGGATATGGGCGAAAAGGTACGGTGCTGCCGCACAGAAGGCGACCTGGTGACTAGCTCAGTGATCACAGTTGGGACGGGACCAATTGCAGCCAGACTTGTCAACCGAGCTAGGCTCTGTAATCCGCCCTTTCGATCAGCGAAAGCCCGATCAGGAACAAAAAAACGCGATCACAATCTTCCCAGTTTGCGATGGCGTATTGCGGAAGGTCCAACATCGAGGTCGAGACGGCCTGATTAGGTCTATTGTCACTGCAAGCCTCGAGGCTGTACCGTCGCCGAGAAACTTAGCGCCCAGGGTAGCCGACAGCCTGCGCCAGAATGATCTTCTGATCTGCACGGAGCTTCATCGCCTTGGCAAGCGCCACACGATCGATCAAGCCGCGGACGACCGTAGCCAAACCCTCGGAAGCGCAAAACGGGTAGACGTTCTGGCTGATAAAACCAGCGTCGGCAGCTGTAAACAATTCCATGTCCGGGCCCGTACCGCCTTCTGCAAGATCGGCAACATAGACGAGGTCCAGGGGCGCCGTTGCCACGAATGGTTGGGTGCCCATGCCGGGGCGAACGTCTCGCGCGAGTACGTACTGGGGTTCAACACGCATCGCAGAACATGATGGCCTCCCTTGAAAGAGGCTTTGTCTCAGAGACGTCTCGGAATCGGTATCAATTCGTTCACCCGCCCTCGGTACTGAAGATAAGCCTGGCCAAATCGCTGCTCGAGATACTCGTCTTCGCAGTGGATGCGGAGTTTGAAGACGAAGTAGGCCACGAAGGGGTTGAACAGCAGAGGCCATGAACGAGTCAGCAAGATCAATCCGGGCAGAATGAAAACGATCCAGGCGGAGTAAATGGGATGCCGCACAAGGGCAGATAAACCAGAGGTGACGAGTTGGCCGTTGTTGTAACCCGTGATCTCTGTTCTGGCCGCGACGACCAGCATAGGAACTCCCACGAGGATGAGACTCCCACCCACCAGCGCGCGAAAGGTAATGCCCGTATGAGGCAGATTTCTCGCCAGCGGCGAGTGACTGCTCCCGCGACCGCTGCATACATCCGGGCCCAGCAGCGATCTGTGGTCCGATTCCCCACCGACTCATCCGAGAGATCCTCTGAGCGCCTCAGGAATTATTGAACAAACTCTCGCCGTCGCAACTGTAACAATCGATGCGCGAAAAGAGCAGTGACGCTAATCACCTGTTCTCCTCCAGTTGCGCACGACCCTGCGGCTCACAATCGCCGGAAGGCCAACCCAAGCATCGTGATGGCTTTCCGCTCCAGCTTTGAGCAGGGTTCGGTTCTCGGATGACACTGGTTCGAACAGAACCCTGCTCCGAATCACGCCGTCAACTGGTTGAGAAACTCTCCCAGCTTGGCGGTCGCTTTGAATTGGGGAATAGGATCGAGCTTCTTGAACGCGCTGGTAAACGCACTCGACAAGCTCCACATGGTTCGCGGCGAGAATTCTGGATACTCCGGCTCAAAATACAGCCGATGCACTTCGGGCAGAAGGCTTCGCGGCGCCTCCAGTTCGCCATCGACAAACGCCTCATACAGAATCAGCTTGGCGCGCTCGTCGCTGATTTGCGAGCCGCGCCACTGCTCGACTTGCCGTTGCATCGGCTCGAAGTTCCGCTGTATTCGGTCCACACCCACAGCAAGCATGTCAATCAGGTTGAAGCTCTTGCTGTGCTTCGCCAGGACCGGGGTGAAGTCTCCGCTGAACGCCATGTTGGAACAGACAAAGACTCTGTACCCGACTGTCAACGCCAGCCGAAAGCTCTTGTCGTGCGAGTTTCTGAGCCCAATAGAGAATCGGCACCCTTCCATCTGAGTTTCAAGATCAAGGACTCCGAACATCTTCATGCCGTCATTTGAGACGGCATATTCTTCGTCCACCACCCCAATGTGGCGGAAGCCCAGTGTCTCGATCAGAGCCTCCACGATTTCGTGGTGGGGGACAGGTTTGTGAGTTGGAGTTGCGGGCGGAACTGGAATGACGGCCAGTTCCGCCCGGCCCATTTTGGTGAGCGGGCCGGCAATTAGGGTTGAACTACTCATGTTTCTTGGTTCCTTTCTTTAGGTGGGTATTTCAAGCACGAACGAAGGGGTTAAGCGGGCTTGGGAGACCGTGTCTATCGCTGCGAGTCATTGTCACGTTGCTCAGAAACGCGGATCGGTTTGATCGGTCTCCCAGCGGATCGCAAAGGACCGGTACGGCTGGCCGGCGTCGTACAACTCAAACAACAACCCGTTCGAGTCGTACAACGCAATCGGCAGGGGAATGACGGGTACGGCTGGACCGGTGTTGTGTGATTCGGAATCTGCTTAGGTCATTATCATTGCCCCTCCTTTCCTCGTCGACCGACCGCCCGCTCGACGGCGAAATGTGTTTTGAGTTGGCTGAGTGATCGCGGCCTATTTACTGGTCCAGAGCGGGAACGGATTTCTGGTAGAACTGCGGAAGTCGGTAATTAGTTCGCGAATGATGGATCGGCGATGGTAGAGCATCTCAACCAGGCGGTGTAACCCGTCACTATCGAATGCGTACCACTCTGGCGGTATGCTCCTGGCCATCTCCCAGATTTCGTCGACGGCCATCCCTTCGGCGCGCGTGAGTGCCGGCTCGAACGCGTCCCAGCCGCGTACGTTTTCGTAAACGGAGTTCTTCGCAAACGCGCCACGCAATGGGGAATCCGGAAAACTCCACTCGCCTGCATTGAAGCAATACCCCTGGTCGATAAACGTGGCGGAGAACTTTCGCTGGCGCTTTTTTCGCGTGAACACTGCTTGGCGGCCATCGGCATTACACGTCCACTTATCGAGCACGATCACGCGCGCAAAGTCGTCAATGTTGGACACGCTCCTCAACCATTCATCCGGCAAATAGTCCACTACGAGGCTACTGTCTGGCTGCTCGATGTAGTGGGATCCGAAATGCCTACCCGGTGCGCACGGAATCCGCGTGCCCGGGAGGTCGATGCGAAAATCTGGGGAGTGCTCGATGAGCCAGGCGGATACATCAACGACTTCGACCTGCGGCAGAGGCAGCCCCAACAGGAGGCCCAGACGCGTCGCTAACATCTCATTCGCAAGTACGCGAGCGTGTTGGGGATTATTCAGGAACTTGCAAACGTAATAAGCACCATCGGATGCGCGCAAAAGCTGCGCTTGGGAGCCACCCCGCAATCGGCGGATGTGCTGAACAGCAGAGATGCAAGTACTCACAGGCACCTCCTTCGTTCAGCAAAGAACGATGTAATGAGCTGGAATGAAACGGTGGGCAGTGGAGCGGTTGTGGGAAGGGCGACAGAAATTCAGGACCGAGGAATCGTCAAGACCTGGGGATTGGCATAACTACGATGAGTTCCCAAGACCAGTTGCAGGAAGAGGACTCGTTTGGCGGCAGAAGGAGCGCTGAAACATTGAGGTGGACTGCTCACGGCCGCAAGCGCCACGGGGGGTACGCTCGATTGGCCATTTACCTCGTTGATTGCTGAGCCATTTGTCTTTCCATTCGGTGGATTCATTGCAGGTCCTCGTGAGTGACGGATGATGAAGTTGTGCAAGAGGCTGGGAGAAAACAATGAACGGCGATTTGAGGGAACCTTTAGTTAAAGGAGCTTATTAATGAAGGACACGACGATAGCCCTTAATGACCAACTTGAGTGCTCTCGATTCTCTCTGCTTGGTTATTCGTTGTGCGGACAGATGGGACAGCGAGGGCCGCGTCGGCCAGTCTAGAACGGAATGTCTTCATCAGTAATCGGACCCGAGGCCGTGTCTGGCTGATCGTTGTTCGGAGGGATCGTGGACGCTTCGTGCTGTCCATTGCTGTTAACCCGCGCCCCAAGCAACACAATCTCTCGGGCGATAATTTCCGTCCTGTACTTTCGTTCGCCGCTTTGCCCGTCTTCCCAGCATGAGGTCTGAAGCTTACCCTCGATATAAAGCTTCGAACCTTTGGTTACGAACTCGCCCACAATTTCTGCCAGACGTTGCCAGACGACAACGTTGTGCCACTCGGTCCGGTCTTGCCACTGGTCGTTACGATCTTTGAATCTCTCGTTAGTGGCCAAGCTGAACTTTGCCACTGGTGTGCCGCTCGGCGAATATTTCACTTCAGGGTTCTTGCCGACATTTCCGACAAGGATGACTTTGTTAACGCTCTTTGGCATTTTGGTCCTCCATCTAAAAGAGCAGGTGTTCTGTGCTGAAATGGTGAAATGGTGGAATTGGAAGACAATTGCAAATGGTGAATTGCTACGGAAGGTATGCGAACAACAGAGGATTTAATGCTTTGGCTTCGGAGTGGAAGAGGCTAAGGTCCGGCAAGACCTTCCCTTGGGATTACTATCGGCTTCGCCACCATTGAGTTCCGCTTCGATTACGTCCCGGCTCTGCTGATCGCCGAAATAGCAAAGGCCGACTAGATCCTCGCCAAACTCGGTAACGAGTCGCATGATTTGCTCACTCGTGACCGAATGCATTGGACCAGATACGGCTACGCCCAGTCCGAAATGCGCCCCAGGCTCGCATGGATCTCTTGGAAACTCTGCCGCGATGTGCCGTTTCCGGCGCCCCAGTTCCAGGAGAAGACAGGGCATCACGACATTGGAGATACCCACAATTTCCTTGACCCCGGCCGACTCAGCCGGAATTCCCCTCAACCCGCTCATGATTGCGGAAACTAGACGGGCTTTCGTGCGTTCTCCCCAAGAGTCGGGCTGGATCGCAAGTTCGAGGACTGGCTCTTCCAGCTTGCTCAGGAACCTCTCAAAACCATCGCGTCGCAGTCCTATCATTACGTCACTGGAACCTTCGACTAATGGCTCGAACTTCGTAAAGATCCGTGCCGCTTCCTTGGGGTCGATTCGAGGAATTGTCTGCTTGTTGCGCATCCGGACCTTGGCCGTGAAATCAGGCATGCTGGTCCCTCTTTCCTGATGAACCTGGCGGTTGCCAGAATAGGCTGTTCGGGAGAAGCTGCCCGATTTGAGGACGGCACATTATAGAACGAAGAGTCTGAGGAATTCTCAACCCAATTTGATTGGTGATCGCCGTCTTTTCCTCAGCAATCGGTCGCACCTCAGCCCGAGCAATCCTGCCAAAATCTCCGAGTCGTTGGCCGCGTCAACGGCGTCGCGGGATAGCGCTGAGCGAAGGGCTGACTTTAACCATAGAGAAGCTGTCGGATCGACGAGAATTTCATCGATACTCGGTAGCTCATTTGCTCTGAACTCGCCGCCCATCGAACGCCTCACGCCACCCCGCTTTGAACTACAGAGAAACATTCGCTCTGTGAATTGCGCTCAATGTCAGTCTCTTCCGGTGGGCTTATAACTCTCTTAGGGCCCAGAAGGTGAGAATGACGACAACCGAGGCAGCAAACTGCCGCCGTGATCCGGGCCACCGCATCTTGGAACGCTGTGGGGGGAAGGGAACTTTCACCGGCCCTGTTATAGAAAGCTGGTGAGACCGCGCCACTGAACATTGCATCCTTTCCCCAGAGCTCCATCTCCAGGCCTCCTCTCCGCCCATAGAAAAGGACGGAACTTTCGAGTTTTGGCCTCCGGTTTCCTCGAGAGCCTGCCAAAGAATGCCGCGTGATGAGAAGGTCGTATGTCTTGTCAATCCGCACGACTTCGAGGCGAACTAGCACTGGCGCCACCACGATTGCATGCACGCCGTTGACTGCTATGCTGTCCACCCGCTGGAGCCAGGACAAAGGTTCGCCGCGCTCTCCGATGAAAGTCGAATAGGCACCCACCTCTGCCACTGCACCGCCTGACTCCACGCCGCGCAGCACATGTTTCTTGGCAACAATCTGATACTCAATTGACAGCGTGGGCTGGCAATAAATGCCTGCATCTCGCAGACGTTTGAGGACAATTTGCGGCAGCCGCATGCCTTGTCTTGCCAACACCTCCGTCGCTTGCCCGCTGTTATGCATTGCCGGCCGTGATTGCATATTCACTTCTCCTCCTGACTCGAATCGGGTGACCCAGGGCAGCCCGTATCATTTCCTTCGTACATCCAGCCCAACACTTGTACTTGCGTGGGTCTGAAACGGAAATTGCCAGATTGTCTTTACTTTGATCACGACCCTGCTGCGCACAAGAGGGACATTGCGTCCAGTAGTTTCCTGATTGTTTGCGCGTTGGCCGGACGTGATCCAGGATGCGAAACTGGGGGCGTGACGGGTCGTAGGGAGGCAGCTCGATCTTTGGTTTTGCCTGGAATTCTTCGGGCATTTTGAGGCCAGCGATGAAGCGCAGTATCTCGGCTTCGCTGATCTTCTGCAGCCGATCCAAGTAGTCCAGCTGCGCTTTTAGCTGGTAGTCTGCCCCGTAAAACCAGTACCGCTTACCCGTAGCCCGATGGATACCGAGCGGTCCTCGGATGGCGTTGCCAAATTCGTCCGGCCCGAGTTGATCTTGCCGCGGAAAAACTTCGATTCCTTCCGCCAGTCCCGCGCCGCCTTTGACAGGAACCTTCAGGCGAAGGGCGAGATTGTAGATGTATACCCGGCATTGCTGTGCCAGCACTGGCTGCTCGGCAAAGATCCAAAGGTGACCGCCGCGCCGGGACTTCTCGAGCGCCGCTTCAACGCCATCTTGGCGAAGCTCCCACTGCAATTTGAGCAGATCTTCCAGAGCATCCTCGTAGTCGGCGTCGATCGCCACCCACTTCGACCTTTGTGTCTTAGGGTTCAGTGCATAAATGCCAATCGTGCGTCGTCCACGGAGGTGTTCCCGGACGGTCTGAACTGATAGCTGCCGCGCGTCTTTAGGGCGATAGTAATAATGTTTGCCGTTCCGGTCTGGTTTGTTCGACTGCAAAGTGTAGGCCAAGCGGTTGGCAAACAAGTGAAAGTATCGCGCTGCCATTTCTGCCGTCGCTTGGCCCTCTGAATTCATGGGATCCCCCCTTATGCCAATCCGATACCGCTGATAGTCGCCGGAAGTTGTGCGGGATTCGCCGTCCACGAAACGAGGTCATACTCCGCTACGAGTTGATCAAACTCGATTGCGGTCAGCGCATCATTTCGCCCGCTAACGAAGTCAACAAAGAAGAAGATTTGGCGCTCTCGGTCGTACAGATAGATCGCGCCGGAAGCGGCCTGATCCGGTACCGTTTGCAGGAGCAAAATACCTCTTGGCATTTCGATCCAGCGAGTCGCTATGGCCTCCCCAACCGTCAGGAACACCTTGACCACGTGCTCGACGCTCGCGCCCTTGCGCAGGCCAATGTCATCAGTTGTAAACAGCGGAGTGAAACTTACTGCTCCTCGACTTTGGTACATATTCAGTTCCTTTCTGTCCGTTCTCGACGGACGCTCTAAGGCACCAACTATCAGCAGCGAGCCAGGTCCAACGCGACTCGCTGATGCTTCATCGACGTGGCTGCCAGTGCCACATTTTTCCAACAACCGCACACGTGGCCATATCTGAATCGCGAACTCGTGTGTAAAGCGGTTCCCCGACTGGGAGGCGATTAGCACAAGACCGCCAGCGCAAGACCAGACAAGGCAAATGCCAAGAGAAATAAACGGAAGAGCTTCTAGCAGTCGACTGGAACGTGAATACCGAAATGCTAAACGCACTCGATTGCAGCACAAGGAACCGGCACACCCGGAACGGCTCGCCAACGTCACCAAATCGAAACCCAAACGAAGTGAAATTCAAGGGGGAGTCAGAACGGAAATCACTGAATTGCCGCCGGTTACAACCCCTCTTGCGAGGGCAAACCGAAGGCTTAGCGACGCCATAACGAAGGCAAATCGAAGCCAATAGTCGGGAAAAGGCGCTAACCGACGCGGAGGGCGCCTTCATTCTCATTGCAAAAGCTCCCGGAACTTGGTGCCTGCCAGATTGCCCGTCGTGACAACCCTGGTGTTAAGGAGCATCTGCTCAAAGTCCCGCGCGTTGGCAAAAGCCAGCTTGTTTGCTACCGGGTTGAGTTCGTGAATGAGATGAACCAGGACTTCCATCCCCGAGGTTAAGAATAAGATGCAGCCGACTTGTTGCTCCGCCTGAAGTGCCGCTCTGATCCGGTCGTAATGTCTGTAACTCTTGAGGCAGCGCTCGTATTCGAGGGCAAACCTCGCGGTCTTCTCGCCAATCCATACGTCAACAACGGCGTCGTAATCCTTCTCATAAGGTGCGCAGGAGATGGTGTTGAAGGACGCAACCTCGATCTCGGATCGCCAATTGGCGAGCAAGTTTTGGCGTGCTAATGCCAGCTGGATTCGGTTCAATTCCAGTGAATGAAATACCTGCGAAGTGTGCGGAAGATGTTTGGTCTTGGAATGCAAAACGGTGGTAAATTGCCCGTGATGTTCGAGCATGGCGATGCCTTTGTACGTGATCCGATACACCACCGACTTGGCACCGAAAGCTCCTTCACAAATCCCCAGGAATCCGGCCTTCACCAATCGTCGGATCCGCCAGCCGAAGCTGTCGCGGGAACATTCGTAGCCGCCAAATGTCATCAACTCGAACAGTTGCTCATGGCTGGCAAACTTCGAGTTGCGGACCTGCCGCAGCAACGGTATATCGCGGTCGGTTTGGACGACGACGCTGTTCTTGACGTAACGCATAAGAGTGACTTCAGACGAAAAACCTCACCGATTACTGCCGAACTTGAGGGCCCGGATTGGCACCATTGAGGCACTCCATCAACTCCTGGTTGAGCCGTTTCATCCTGGCAACTCGGTCTGCAGCCTCCAGTTTTGATACCGACCTTACTTCATCAACAATTTGCGTTGGCAGGTCCATGTTCTGCTGCGAAAAGTACTGGCAAAGGTCGGCGAACCGGGCGCACACCTCGGCCAGTTCCTTCTCCTGTGTCGAAGCTGCATCGTCGCTTCGCTCCTTTTGTTGCCTGGTATCATCCGCTGTCATCTTGACTCCTTGTGCTCTGCCAATTCATGCACCCTTGAGCCTCTGGTTTCTGTCTTGCTCGCTTCGGGCCGCCGATCGCCCTCGGCTAGCCGGCGACGCAACTGCTTGTTATCCTCCCGCGATTGTGCCAGTTGTTGTTCCAGAGAATTGAGCTTCATGACGAAGTCCGCGTCCGGCGTGAAAAGCCGCATCTGACCGACTGGTTCCTTTGCCGGCTCCGAACGCGCGCTGCCTCCGTTCATGGGCTTGCCTGAGTTTGGTCTCACGATTGGGGACGGCGCAGATTGTGTGTTCGTAGTCCGAGGTTTCTCCGCGAACGAGCCCGCACGCTCGGTAGATTCCGGCGGCATAGATGGCGATGGCGAAGCGGACTCCTTCAGTGCCGCCAATGCATCCTTTAGCTCACCATTTTTCTTGCTGGCTTCGGCCAGTTGTGCTCTCGATCGCGTGAGTGATTGCTCCAACTGCGTAACGATTTGGGCGGTAGTCCACTCTCGCCGGGTTTGAACCTTCTGTTGATAAACAAGCACGAGAAAAAGCCAGCCGAGCACACCCAAGGCGACGATGTTGGACCAGAAGTAGGCATTCCTCAGGGTCTCTTCAACCAATATTCTGCGGTCCTCGCTGAGACACTGGCCGTAGTTCGCGTCCGAGGGGTTGATACTCCTCAGCGTGAAATCGAGGAAGCTATCCCGCAATTTAGACGACGCCGAATGCGCGGCTGGGTCATAGCTGGAGTGGCCGGCTTGCGCAGCCAAAAAATTACCCCAAGTCACGACAAGGATGGCGGCAGCGGCAATGCGATATACGTGCTTCATGTCCAGGCCAGCCGTCCATTTTTGACGCCGATGCGCCCGTGACGGCGCATCAAATCCGGATCCCTGAAGCGAAGATTCGCCCCATCGAGGTGCGAAGGCGAACACAACCGGGGATAGATGATGGGCTCAAGTTCCGGACAGCGGTAACTTCTCGGCTGGCGCACATGCAGATGGGAATGGAGGGTACCTTGCAGTTGGTCGGTCATCAGGATTTCCATCTGTCCGACGGGCAGGTTCTTGATGTGGTCGTCCTGGGCGCGAGTCTCTTTGATGTCAGTCTCGCTGCCAAATCCAATCGGCTCATATTTCTCCTCAAAGAGGCCTGTGCGTTGCACGGTGAGGGTGCGCCGTTTCTGTTGAACGCGAGCGGATGCCTTCAGGAAATACTGCGCGGTTTCCTCGTCCCGAGTGTGCAAGACCATGGTCGTGTTGGGCGCCGAAGAAACGTCGTCTTTGAAGCCACGTCCCACCTTCAATAGCTGGGGCAGCGATTGCAGTGCGAACAGGAACGCTGTGTTGGTGCCCCGGGCGGTCTGCAGGATTTGGGCAAAGTTGGAATAGGCGAACGGCGCGAATTCGTCGAGGATTACGCTGACCATGGGGCGGTTTTCGCGACGCCGCTCCTGCGCATTCTCGTAGCGCTTGCCGAGGATTAATTGCAAGTTCTGCAGCAACATGCGGCCCAGCGCGGTAACGGCTTTTGAGTTCTTGTTGGTGTTGAGGGAGACGAACAGAATCAGTTCCTTGTCGATCACTTCATCCAAGCACAGCAGGTCGTCGTAGGCGCCGGTGATCAGCGACAAGTCGTCTGCCAGGAACGTCATCAGTTCGTTCAAAAGGCCCTGAATCTTGGGTACTCGCTCCCGGTCCTGGAAGGATTGTTGGAGGTTGCGAACTGACATCTCGAAGTTCAGGCGCCGCTGACGATTCATTCCGACTTCCGCGTCGAGGCAGGATCGGGCAACGGCAATCTGTTCGTGCAGAACGCGCGGGTCTAGCGCCAGGACCAGCACGTCATAAATGTTGAAGCGCTTCCGTGTGTGAGCGAGCACGCGCACAAGGTCATTCAGATAGGTCGCCTGGTGTCCGTGAAAGAAGTCTTCCTTCAGATCAAAGGATTCGAAGACGAAGTTCGCGTGTTCCTGGTACAGACCGTGTTCGCTGAAGAAGGGGTTATACCGTGCGGAAATGTCGGGCCGGGAAGGATCGAGCACGCGCAACTGGTGCATGCGGCCTGCGGTTTCGATGGCGGGAAGGAGGTCAGCGAGAAACTCGTTGTCGCCCTTACCATCGAAGATGAGCATCGGAATCCGATGTGGATCATTGGGCGAACCCACCACTCGGAACACGTCTTGGGTGATGATGTTTTTGAGTAAAGTCGTCTTGCCCGAGCCCGTCGCTCCAAACACAATCGACTGCATCACCCGCGTCGCATCGGACCAAAACCACGGTTCTCCGTGGACGTTATAGCCGAGCACGATCGAGTTCTGTTCGGAAGCAGATGCAACCGCTTTCCGATCCTTGGCCTGGCTGACAAATAAGGGAAGATGGGGCCAGTTTGCTTCCTTCCGTCGGCGCAGGGTCAGGAAGTACCAAGTAACAGAAATGGTGGAGACTAGAGCGTACAGGGCGTATAAGGATAGTTCGACAAGCTGAGCCGGGCGGATGTGGAAGCGTGCAGCAAGGATGTAGTAGCCAGACGCCAGAACGATGATGGCAACGATGGAGAGAACAAAAGCAAGACTCTCTTCCTGGTGGTAGTGATAGGCGCGGCGGCCGAGTCGATATTCGTTGGTGTAGGTCATAGCTGAACCAAACTAAAAAACAGAAACGTGGCTCCCGCCAGTAGAGCCATCACCGCCAGCAACACCAAGATCGGATTGATGCGGAGATTTCCTTTGTTCGTCTTCGGCTTAAGCGGGTCTTCGATCATGCGCCGCAACCCCTCGCCGAGCTGTTCGCGCCGATCCATCGCGTGGAACTCTCTTAGGCGCGCGATTTGCATCGCAACTTGCCTTTGATCCTTCATCGCTAAAACACGAACGTGGCCTTGACTCCATCGCTAAACACCAGTTGCACGATTGCTGGGGACTTCAGATCCTGTCGAATCGGCACCACTCCTTGTGTCGTGTCTCCCGGATGAAGATCACCGGCTTCAGCTTCAGCGTTAGCCACGGGAAGACTCAGAGAGTGCGTCTCGCCAAGCTCTTCGAGCGTCGTCCGGTCGAGTTGCGTGTGCGCCAGGCTCGCAAGTGAAATGGGCGAATCGTCGATTTTCAGTTGGTAAGCCTGTGGCGCACTCATGCGATAAAAGAGGTGACTGTTGTTTTCAATCGAGTAATGCACATAGACAGTGCTTCGTGTACGAAATACCTGCTCGACGCGCACACTGACCTGACCCTTCACCTTCCGGGGATTTCGTTGTTTGATCTCCTCGGCCCCAAGAAGCGCGCGGGTTAGCACAAGGTCCGCAAACTGATCTGCGTCGGTGTCCGTGACAGGCTTCGGGGGCGGCGGAACCGGCTGGGCACTATCAATCGCAAAGTTCATGTCTTTTACCTCCTGCGTGATCTCGAGTTCGTAGGCAAAGCGCCGGGAAGCTGTCCACACGAACAGATCCGTTGCCGCTCCGGACTTGACTGGTTTGATAAAGACCATGTTCGACTCTCGCTCAATCTGAAAATCAGAACTGCCGGCGGCGGCCATGGTGACTGGTTCGTGAAATTCCAGAACTGTCAGATGGTTTAGCGCGGTCGCCACGCGAATGACAGTATTCGGGCCGGAAGCACCTGATCCCTGAGACAATGCGGAGATCGCACAGCAGCTATATATAAGGATGAGGGCAACGGATCGTTTCATAGCTCCTTCTTAAGGCGGTGAGCGGAATCCTTTCGGATTCCGCCCAAGGCGTTTGTGCCTCACATGACCCAGGCCGCATCTCTCACATCTTCGTCGCTGAACGTGGCTGGATCGAATTCCACGGCTTCGTCGACAATCGCGGGGATTGCACCCTCTGTTGTCTCCGATTCAGCGCAAGATTCGGTTGATGTTTCTGCCGGGGCGTGCTCGGGTTTGTCGTCGTCAAGGAGGATTTTGCCGTCCTTGTACTTGAACAAGAACGTGTGTTTCTGTCCTCCGCCTTTGAGGGGATCAACCAGGAAAGTTCGTCCTGAGGAATCAGTACGAACGAGCCCGTCGTAGAGCTTGGGAATATGCACGCGAACTGGCTTGCCGCCGGTACGCTCCGCAAGCTTCAGGATCAATTCCTGCGGAAAAGCAAGAAAGAGAATCGATCCGCTGGAGCGCTGCCCGTTACAGACGATCCGGTTCAGCGCCTGCAGCCAGCCCATGCGATTCTCCGCCTTGTTCTGTGCCCAGATGCGAATGAAAGCCAGAATCGCTTTCATCTCGTACCGGCCCCGTTCTTCGTCCGCGCGACAGGCCCCGTATGCCTGATTCATGGCAAACAGCTTCTGCCGGCGCAGCTCTTTGTCGCTACTCTGCCGTACGGTGTCCCATTCGGCCTTGGCTCTCTCCAGTTGCTCTTTGAGTTGCTCCCTTCTTTCTACGATCTTGCCGACCATCGCGGCATAAACCCGATTGACGAAACGGCAATCTGCGAGCATCTCGCGGGTGACCTGTTCGCCCACCACGAGCGCTTTGAATGCCTCAATCGGGGCCTTGTTGATCAGCAGATCTTCAATCTGTTTGCGGACATGGTTGTAGAGGTGGCCGACACGATCAGTTTTTTCCACCTCCAAGTGGATCGGCAAGTCAGACACTCGGCGCTCGTTCTTATAACGAAGCCATGGTGCCTGGTGGACCTGCTGGCGGATTTCGGCGACCAGCTTGAGATCAGGCTGGACCTGCCATTTGAGGCTGTCGAGAGCCTTCTGGAGTTCGAGCGCCAATTCTGCGGCAAGCTCTTCGTGACCTGCCGCCCGGCAAGAGGTCATCAGATCAGTGATTGAGCCGATGTGATTTCCTCGGGCCTTCATGGCCACGTGCTCCAGATTGAACCAGGGATCACGGGCCTTGCTGGCCTTGTTTTTCCCTGGTTGCTGTCCCAGACCTCGTGAAAACCGATCCTTCACAAACCGAGGGAATCGCTCTTCTTCGACCACACAAACCCAGTCGAAATCAAAGTCGCCGCCGTTTTTCTTTGCCGTTTCCGAATGCAGGACATACGTGCCCTCCAGCTGGAGCTGCCGCTGAACCAACTCCCGAGTTTCCGAATCGGTGAGCGTACAGTCTTTACGGCAAAGATCACTGTTGAGTTGTGCCCTGATTTCATCGACCGAAAGATTTCCGAACGGCAGGAGATCATCGACCATGCGAATCGGGTAACGCACGCATAGACCGCGGTTCGAGGCCAGCGGAACGATGGCTTTGTGATCAGGAATCCAGTCGGCCCCTGAGAACACTTGGCCGTCTTTCAGGAAGAGATAACCGTCATCCATCAATGCAAATGCAGGAAGACGGAAGCCTCCTCCGGTCGCCGCCTTGAAAGCCCAGCGCGCCAGCAGTTTGTTGAGTTGATTGTTGACATAGGGATGACGGACGATTTCGCCGCTGGCATCGGCCAAGAGCAGCCCTTCAACGACCCGGAATTCCTCGTTTTCGCGCTCCACTCCATCCGGCAGAGACCTGTCGGGATGGTGGCCGAGGATTTCGAGCAAATCCTCATAACGGCCTTCGCCTACCGCCTCACTCAGCTTTCCCACTTGCTTCATCGCAAGTGGTAAAATCTCTAGTTGAATTGAGTCTTCAGGAGCATGTTCTACGAGCGTGTAACTGGACTCAAACTCGAGCTGGCGGGAGACTTCGCGTACGCCTACCACGGTTAGTCCGCGAAATCTTCTGCCCGGCCCGAAGATTGAATACATTACCGCCGGTATCTTCAACCCTGGCTTGACCGCGCTTTCCGGCAACACAAAATCCGCCTCCAGCGCGTCGGCAACATCATCCTCCATGATTTTGAATGCACCTTTCGCCTGAGTTTCGGCAAAGGCCATGCGGAATTGGTAGAAGCGTCCTTCGGCGAGACGTTTGCAGGCAATTTCCCGTTTCGCGTCCTCGCTAAGGACTGATCGCTGCTTCTCGTCCAGATCTTCGTCGCGCGCGCCTCGATGGCGCTCGCGACGAAGTCTTTCGATCTGGTACGAGAGAATTTCGTCGTCATGCTTTTGTTGGAGGCGCCGGAACACGGATCGCCGGATCCAGCCCCGGCAATCGTTGGTTCCAAGCTTCCTGTCGGCCACCACGAGAACGCGCGCATCGGGCTCCTCCATCATCACCTTGCAGGGCGAGACGAGGATCCCGAAGTAAACAATTGCCGCCTGCGGCCAGTGCTGGAACCGCTCGGCAATCGCCCGGCTGTGCTCCCGATCCACAAAGTAGAACTTGCCTTTCTTTGCGGAACCGCTGGCGCCGACTAATTTGTAGTGAGTCCCGTTCCAGACGAGCCGTGCCAGAGAGTTCTCGACCTGTGCTTCTTCAAAATCGTCGAGAGGCTCGGTGGGCACCGTTACGCTCGCCACCTTGATTCCGGGATAGAGCGCGCTGAGCAGCGTGTTCTTGAGTGGCTCGAGATCGTGCAACCGCGGCGCGACTCGCCCGTTGCGGTCGATCTCGAGGTTCTGGAGTTGGTCGGCCGGGATTCTGTAATTGTTCGTCGTCGTATTCTTCGTCATGTTTGTTCTCCTTAACCATTTGTTCCTGGAGTCCAGGATCGAGTTAAGGAGTCTGCGCGACCGCAAGCTTCCATACCCTTCACCTGGCCTCCATTTTGGGTTTACTGGGCCAGGCTTCAAGTGCAGGAAGCGCCGGTCAGCACAATCCCCGCATTAAGCAGCGGGGTGCTCAAAGGACCAAAATCAACCTCTTGGTCACCTGAGAACTGCTCGTGCTGATCTCATCGAACTGTGTCTAAGCCGTTTTCTGGGCGATTGCCTGTTTCACGATCACAGGATTCCCGCCATTCACCTCCGGAACCGCTTTCCAAGCTGTCACTGTGTAGAACGGTTGGCCACTCTTGAATGCCTCAATCAAAGCTTCTCCCTCGCTCGCCATTTCCTGGCCGAGTTCCGGCTTTGTCGGAGAAGATCCTGGCTTAACGAGAAAGTAGCGAAGGTTCGCGTCATTCCCATTCCGGCGCCTCCTCGGCGCGATCGCACCTTCGCTTCTCGCGGCCATCGGCCGCTCCGTCGCATCTGTCCCTTTACCTTCCATATCCAAAGCTCCCTTCATCAGACTCATCGGAGGCCCAAGTTCGCCTGTTGCAGCACCCAGTCGCGTTTCTCACCCTCAATTGCTCGCTCCCAGTACTCACCGATCAGCAGGCCGCTGGGGTTCTCTTCGGACCGTTTTTCAACCAGGAGTCGAACGTGAAACTCGCTGACCACCTTGTCGATGGTCTCGTTGTGTTCGTGAATGTGGTGAACTTCTTTGACGCCGAACGCCGTGTACGTGAGTGGATCGTCTTTGGCAGCCTCAAGCGTGCGCAGCTGAAACTCCGAGGTGGTCTGGTCGTCTTGGATCTTGCCGATGAAGTCATCTTTCTGCATGCCTGCGTAGGCCGTACGCCGCAAGTTGGCAGTCATCATGTTCAAACTGTCGGCCCAGTTGCGGCTGACGTTCGTCGGTGAGAAGTTGAGGTAGCGTTCAAGGAATAGACGCACAAATGCGTGCTTCTCGAATTCGGTCGGCTCCGAGCCTGGACCCTGCGTCACAGAAATGGCCGGTTTGCCCACACCCAGAACTGTCGCCTGGCCGTTTTCGTCTATGCGAATGACTGTGGGAGGTTGCAGTCGGACATAGACGGCAAAGGCCAGCGCTAACATGGCTAGCGGAATACACAGGAAGGCCAGCACCATGGCACGATTTGCATAGGCTCGAAGGGCCCCATCGTGCTCGTAATAGTGGCTGTAGCGGACCTTTTCCGGGGCTTCAGTTTCTTTGGACGGGTTTTTCTTTTTTAACCACATGCTCGGTATTCCTCAATCGTTTTCAAGCCACAATCAGCAGCGACGGCCGAACAAGCGGCCGAAAAACTTTCCGACATAAAAGAAGATCAGTGTCGTAATGCTGTGCGGCCGAAACTTCGAGCCTTGCGGCTCCCAAATTGGTGGCTGCCTCCACATAGAGACCTCCTCGGCCAGAGCTAATTGTTCTCAGCATTGTTCTTGCTCGCTACTTTTCCGATTGACCTTCCCACGTTGTAACTGATGAGTTGCGTCACCGAATGTGGACGATAGCCAGGGCCGTGTCCGGCACGGCTGCCGCTGCCCGACACTGCAACCGCAAACTCTCGGTTTTCAGCGCCCCCATTGTTGCTGCTCGAAGCGGCCACCGGGCTGCTATTACTATTCATTGCGCTGGCAACTCCTGAGCGGATGAAGTCGGGCATCGAAGGCGTGGGCGGAGGAGCTGACGATGCCAAGGCAGTCGAAGTCGACGAGACACCAGCTCCGCCCGAAGCCCCCGCGCCTGCAATGCCTGGACTGAGCCCAGCGGCGAACCCGCTGATTCCAGCCAGCGCCGCACCTGTGGCAACCGCACCGGCCCGCACCAAAGCGAATGTCGTTGAACCTACGTCACCGGAGATTACCCGTTTGGCGATGAAAGGGATCAGAGCGATGGCCAATGCATAGAAGATGCTGACGAGGCCCAGCATGACCGAGTCTCCAGTCCCTTTGAGAAAACCAAGGAAGCCGTTGCCCAGAACATTGTTGACTTGATTGACCTGAACAGCAGTGATCAGCGCGCCGAACACTGCATAGAGAACACCCCAGGCGTTCCAGATCATCACGTTGATCGCGTATGCCTTCCCCAACTGGCCGACACCCGAGATGGGAATCAGAGCAAGGACCAATGGTCCGACCACATAGAGAACGGCGCCAAACAGCGTGTAGAAGAAGCAGAACACAATCATTGCCAGGGCATAAAGGAGGTAAGCGACTACAAGAAGCACAACCGTGATTGTGCTGGCTGCATCGCCTGTGATGAGATCGGTAAGAGTCAACGATGGGTTGTTGGCGAACTGCTGTTGGAGTTGCCCCATCCAGCTCTGGAACATATCGCCCGCCCCAGAGCTGCTGCCGATGGAATTCGCAACGGCGTTGAACGATCCGTTCACGCTGCGAAAAACCGATGCCCAGTTGGCGACGATCATGGCTACCACCAAGTACTTGACGGCCGTTACGGCAAGCGCCTGCAGATCGCCTCCGCGAGATGCCGCTTGATACAAGCCGATGAGGAAACCAATCAGGAGGATCGCGAAAGCAAGACTCGTCACCGTCGGAACGATGGCGGTGCCATCAATCCCAGCCAGCGCCGCATTGAGAAGATGCTGGAAATAAAACACAGCTACTGAACTCCTTGCTGAAGAACCTGGCTGCCAGCGTTATGCAGGTTCAAGGTGTGAGAAGCGCTGAACTTGAACTGGTCACTCTGATTGGCCAATTCGATGGAGCGTACCCTGACCAGTTCCGCCATTGCGGATTGCGTGTAAGCGTTGGCACGCACCAGCCATGCCGCAGTCTCCGATTCCAGGATCGTGGCCGTACCCGGCGCGGCGCTCTGCAACTGCTGGTTCATCTGCTCCGCCGCCTGAAGCTCCAGATCAGCCAAGGCATCGATTTCAAGAGCCTTCTTCATGGCGGCTTGCGCTTCGGCATCGGTCATGTCAACCAGATTCCGGACCGCGACCGGCGCGTCCGCCGGCGGCATCACTGTTCCGTAGAGAGCGGAATAGTTGCTCGTAATCTGTGGCACCATCCCTGGATTCCGGGAGAGCAGGCTCTGTTCAAGCATTTGTGGCACCGGCAGCGTGGCGCTGGCCACCGGCACCTGAAACAGCTGCCGCATCTGCACGAAAGTCCCCTCGAATTGAAGAGCCATGTTTCTTGCTTGCGAAATCGCAGTCAGAGGAAAAACGACCTGTTGTTCGAAATTTGCCGATTGCTGTTGGCTCTGCTGGATCGAGCCTAAGGGCTTTGCCACAGCGTTCCTGAGGAGACCGGAGATTGTGTTGAGACCGACCTGCATGATGGCGCAGCAGGGATCCAGGCCAAGCTGGCTGCGGGCTTTGGCAGGCAGCAAGGCGATTACGATGGCGAAGCCGCAGACCGCGGTGATTGCATTACGCAAGAACTTCCAAAGGCGATAGAGCGTGGATCGACTCATTTTTCTGCTCCTTACGGATGCGCCAGAACTTGCTGAATCTGGTTCTGCAAATTTTGTGTGGCCACTGAGCTCTGTTTCAGCACGGCATTCTGGTGCGCCAGCTTCGTTGCCTCCTCCCGCAGTTGAGCGGCTAGCATTTTCGAGAGCTGGGCTTGGGTTTCGAGATCCGCGATGCGGGCCTGAGCGGTAACCATGCCCGCAGTCCCTGGAGCCGCGCTCATCGCCTGCTGCTCAAGTGAGTCGGCAAGAGTAAGCATCCCCTGGGTGTTTTGATCGGAGACCATCGCTGTCTTTAGCGAATCCATCGCCATCGCATCGTCAATATCCATCAAGTTGCGTTGCAGTGGCTGAGCCACGCCAGCCTGCGAGAGCGGCTGGTACACCTGCATGTAGATTGGAGGAATCTGTGTAATCGTTCCCCCTTGAGCACTTCGAAAAAGCGATTCCAACTGCATGGGAAGCGCGAGAGTCGCACTGTTGTTCTTCATGCCCTCGATCTGGAACATCAAACCCGAATAGCGTCCCCGAGTCGCGACAATGAATGACCGCGTTTGGTTGATCAGGGCGAGCGGCCAGATAATCTGCTGCCGGAAGTTGTTGATTGCAATACTTAACTTCTGCATCTCGCTCAGGACTGCGCCGATCGGGCCTTGCAGCGTATGAGTGATGGTCTGAAAGAGCGACAGGATGTCTCCGATGCCATCAGCCTGCAAAGCTGGTGGAGTCAGGCACAAAGTAGCCACAACCAGCAACAGCGTCCGCTTACGAGGACTGAAGCCGCGTTGTAGATTGCATACAAATTCCAGGAGTTTTCTCTTCATATTCGTGAACCTCGCGCGACTTCTCCCGAGATTTCTTCAGGAAGGGGATCGACATCTGCCAGTCCGGCCGGGAACCTTTCAGCCAATTGCAGGTAGGCTTCTATCGAAGGCATATCTTTTCGTCGCTCTAGCCACCACGAGCGATAGACTCGCTCCCGCGCGTAGGTCGTCATGATCCAATAGTCGACGGCCGTAGGCGACATGCGGATTGTGTGCGTCGTGTCGGCTTTTTCGCCAATCACTATGAGCGCATCCGACCGTTTGCCCTTCACGGGTGCGCTGAAATGCTTGATCTGGTTCAAAGCTGTCTCGTTGAGATGAAGGTGCTCACGCAGCGCAGTCACATCTCCCGGTTGCTGGCCAATGATCTTAGTGGTCGCGTTCTTGACAATTCCGGCGCCGTGAACTCTGGGATTCAATTCAGTCCCAACAAAATCCTCAGCGGTCTGGCTCATTCCCCAGACGCTGGCGTTTCGTTTGCGGGCCGTGCGAAACAATTGCACGACTTCCGGGGCCAGCACGGGCGAATCGAGCAGGAACCAGCACTCATCGAGAACCGTGATGCTACGGCGGCCGGCTCTGCCCGAAGCCCGCTGCGAAGTGGCGTGAGCGATCAACAGGCTCATCGCCGTCTCTAACCGGCGGTCATCGCTCAACTGCTCGACGTTGAAAAACAACCAGGGATTGTCGAGCGAAATTGTGGTTGGACGATCGAATAGTTTCGCGTAGACACCCCTTTCACCGCACCAACCGCGCAGCTTAATCGCGGCCAGGTGGGCCTCGTCCATGACCCGCTGGTTTTTCTCTTCATCCCGCCATTGCGCGAGTTCATCGCGTAGATCTGAAAATGTCGGGATGGGACATGAAGGTCGGATCCCCGTCCGTTTGTAGGTGCGAAGAATGGCCTCAGTGATCAGATTGTCGAGAAGTTCGGTGTCTTCGGCCCCGCCCTCGCCCAGCATGTGTCGCGTGAGATTCTTAAGGAAGGCGACTTGGTCTTTACTCGGCTCGCGCTCCCCTTCGGGCAAATCCCACGGATTGATCGTCTGGTCGGTGTCGAGCGACATGGTAATCATGCGTCCGCCCATCAACTCAACCAGTGGGCGATACGAATCGCCACGCTCAATAATTGAGATGAGCGGGTTGTCCCGAGCAGCCATCAGCAAGAATTGCTGGACCATGAAGGTCTTGCCGCCACCGGTTTTGGCCATTACCAGCATGTTGGCATCGCTTAACCCAGGATCGAAAGGCGAAAACGGAATCAGTTGACGATAAGGTGTCTCAAGCAGAAACAAAGGGGAGCGTGGGGTGCCCTGCCACGGCGTCTCTACGGGCAGAAGATCGGCAGCGTTCGAGGTCAGCAAGTCTTGGTCGCGCTTGTCAGGTTCCCCCATGGCGGGGAGCGAACTGAAGAAGAGCCTCCTCTTTGCCAGTGTTTCGGCCACAGCCTTGGCGCCGTTCATGCGGGCAACCGCATAGAGAAGCTGCTGGCGCCGGTTATCGATCGCGCGCTCGGCATCTTCAAGTTCCGCGGTGGTGACAGCCGGCCGCGAAGTCCGGGTTCCAATAACCAGGCTCAGCTTGGCCGTCTTCACTGAACTAGAGATGATGTCCTGTTGAACTCTGACAAGTTGAGTTTCGGCAACTTGTGCTTCGACGTTGACGCGAAACCCGCCGTTCGAGTCTCGTTGCACGGCCTGCATCTTGCGCAGCCGGTTCTTGTAGCCCTTGAGCACTTTCGCCTGGTCGGGAATCGTGACCTGCGCGTTGACGATGATCGGGAAATCCAGGCCCACTAGGTCACGCAAGATTCCTGGGAATGTTGCGTCCGGCAACTCTTTCAGGCTTACGAAGGAATACAGAAGGCCGTCGATGTTCAGATAAAAATCCGTTTCGTCCGTGATGCTGACATCGACCAGTTGTTCGCGAGCGCTTTTATATTCCAGTTGTGATTCGCTGCGCCGGTACGGTCGTTGATCCGGAGAAAGAGGATTGAGAGCCCGTTTGGCTTCGAGAAACAGCTCATCCTCGGTCAGACGCCGGGCGCCAAGATCGGCTGCCTGCAGCGCCGTCTCCACGCCGCGGAGGTGGCTTTCAAATTCTGTCACCAACTGATGATGTTCATGCGCACCACGTTGAATGCACTTTCGGGCCGACAGGCTAAAAGCGTTTCCCGGTGGTTTCAACGGTTTGCCGGCAACACGGTGATGAATGATGGGATCCCAAATGAAATAAACCTGCAGCAAAGTCCGCGTGTAGCAACCGCCGAGCTCTCGGTTCTTCCAACGCTCAACACGCAACCGATCAAGAATTCGAACCTCGGCTCGTTCCGATCGTTGAGCCGCAACATATCGCTCAACGAGGTCTCCGAGGTCCTCTACCGTCTCGTAGCGGAATTGCACTCTCATACTCTGTTCAGGTATGGAACGGAGCAAGGCTTCGAGCATCAACTTGCCGCGGTCTCGGCCCTCGTCGCTCGCAAAATACGACGCCAAGCCTTTCAACTCATAACCAGCGACAAAGGCACCGTTGGTGCGAACCACAACGTTGTCCAGGTAATCGCGAACAGAGAGTTGCTCGCACAGAGCCGGGTCCTGCAACTTGCGCTCGTGCTGTTCTATCGTCAGCGGCACTCTATTCCTCCCTCAGATAAGGAGTCCGCATTTCGCGATCACGGGCCAGGGCACAATAGGCATGCGGTTTTGCGTACCAGAAGGCGAGATCACGAACATAACCACGGGGTTTGCCATACTTAAAGGCCATCAGCAGAGGCACCATCAGGAGGGGCACGCCATACTGGAGCACAATATTCGTCGGGATCCCAGCGATCTCGCCTCCCACAAAGTGCCCAACGACATTCATGACAGCCGCAGCGCCGAGCACGATGAATAGGTCCTCAAACTCAAGCAGCATGAAGGTTACTCGCGTCTGCAGATTGCGGTTTACTGGTGTCACTTGCAACGCCATACCGTTTCCTCTCCTAACGCACTCCGGCGGTTCCGTGTTGAACCCAGAACTCACCCAATCGCAACAATCCCGACAAACCAAAACAACACATCGCGGAAATGAGGTTCCGGACCCAGGCCTCGCCGATCGTCATGCGCTCCAGCAGACCCGCAAAGTGCGCGACTGCCAGCACTACCTGGCCTGCGCCATAGAGCGGCAACAGGACATTGCCCACCCAGTTCACCAGCGTCAGCACCGAGATCCAATAGCGGTCAGGGTTGTTCCACGCCGTTTGGTTGCTAAACGACTCCATTACCCGCAGGAGCCCCGAGCACATCAACGACGCCAGCGCCGCTTGGCCAAAGTGTGACCACGGTTGCCCCTTACTAAAGCGGTAGATCGCAGCAGCAGCGAATAAACCGGCCATGGTCGGCATGATGACGTTACCCAGCCAGTTCGTCAGGTTGAGCAAACCATTCGTGAAGTTCACTGGATCACCTCCAATCCTCATCCGCTGGCCATGGCCTGAATAAGCTTCCAAATGCCCGAAACACTCAAGAAGGCCAATCCTGATCCCACCAGCGGCATGAAAGACCGATGGCGGGCATAGTTGAAGATCGCCCCAACGATGGCCAATCCTGCGGCCTCCGGAAGGATCGTTCCCGCGAGGAAGTTCCATGCGGACGTCAGCATGTCGGTGGTTGCAAACTCCGAGCCGCTATTCCAGCTCTGCATAAGCTGCACTGTTCCAGATACGGACAAGAGAAAAATCCCGGCGATGATGGAAGGGAGCGGACTGTGCCCTTCGGCCGCGTCCAGTGCAGCTTTCAGCACACAAAAAGCAGCCAGAATGGGAATCAATCGGGCTACGACGATGTTCGAGATGAAGCCCGTGAGGCTGCTTTCGAGACTGGCTACCCACGGGCTGCCGATGCCTCCGCTCTGTGCTGGCAGTGAGATCCCCTGCGCCGCAAACCAAGACAAAAACTGGGGTAGCGTCAAAAGAATCACCGACCACAGAGCCCATCTCTGGAATTTGCCGCCCGCCTGGAAGTTCACGCCACCTTCTTGCCGCAATGCGATTCCCGCCAGCGCCATCGTGCAAATCGCCGCTGGAACTGCCATGTCGAACAGAAGCTTCATAAGATCGGCGATAATTTGGGGTAGCGTCATGGCTCAGAATCCCCGCTAGACGGGTCTCACTGCACTCCAGCCGTACCATTCGCAATCCAGAACTCGATCAGGCGTGTTAAACCAGAGATGACCAATAGTCCGCCAGCAGTGATTGCCCAGCGAGCTACGCCGCGGCCTTGCGAATAGGCGATTACCGCCATGACGACGGCCAGCGCCGCGCCGACCGGAGAGATCACGTTGCCGACCCAGTTGACCAAATTAAGTACGGTTCCCTCGGGTTGGGCGGCGGTTTGCCCCTGTACGGCCTGGCCTGTTGCCGGCTGCTGCCCAAGGTTCTGGGCGTAGGTCATCAGCGGAAACAACTGAAGCGCGACAATGATCAAAAGAACGGCAAGCGCAAAGTGATGTCGCGCATTTCCAAAACCGGACAATCTCATATGCTCCTCTTCCGCGACGCGTTGACCTCACCCTTCCGCGTCGCAGGCGAGAACATAAGAGCGTTTCCAATTTCGATCAAACCGGGAACACCCGGCGAAGGACATTCGGATCGCTCCGATTGTGAAAATCCAGACTGTTGATTTAACGACAGCAGTTATCCTCGCCTGATTTCAACGCGCAGAGGGTGTCGTGAAGTCGTTTGTGTAGAGCCTAAAGAAGGGAGTTATGACATGAACAAATGTTTGAGGTTGGTGCATCTGATAACCAGTCAGAATGAAATGGCCCCGCCGTTCTCGTTCCCATGTTTTCCGTTTTCGTACCTATCAACGAGGCGGAGACTATCACGGACCGGAGTGCACCCGACCAAGCTCTCTAAAATTGAAGGCGCGATGGGATTCCACCATAATTTCGGCCGCAACGGCTGAGATCGTGGTTTGCAATCGACACCCTGTTCGATCAGGATTCGAACGATCTGATCCATCGCCACCGCAACCGCAGCGTCTATCTTAGAACTAAGTCCTGCACCGAAGAGACACGATTCTGGAATGACGCCAATTATGGCGAGCTCTACCGGTGCGTGACCAAGTAAGCGGAGGTGGGCGATAGATTCCAGGAGGCCCGGGTCGTGATCCGTTACGCGCAGCTGGGCTGCGCATTCCGAAAGGTCACTTTCGCGATACACGCGTACTGTCCCAGGTTCACCGTCGGCCTTAACCGCATCGACGAGAATGACGAAATTCCTTCCGTACAAGTAGGGCGCAAGATCTAGGCCGGGCGTTCCCAAGTCCATGATTTCAATTGCTGGGCCACATTGAAACTGGCTGCGGAAGATTTCGATTGTGAAGGGTCCAAACGCATCGTCGCCGAGCAGAACATTCCCCAAGCCGAAAACTGATGCGCGAGGGGCTATCGTGCTCTGCCTCATAGCACCTTTACCTGCGCGATGCGACGGCCGCTAGCGTCCAGCGTGTGGCAGGCGCAGGCCATGCACGGATCGAACGAGTGCACCGTGCGCAGCACTTCGAGGGGACTCTCCGCATTCGCCACAGGATTCCCCACCAGTGAGCTTTCATAAGGACCCGGAGCGCCTTTTTCGTCGCGAGGGCTCGCGTTCCAGGTCGTGGGCACCACCGCCTGGTAATTGGAGAATGTTCCTT